>Ga0099364_10001150_pt1 | contig 44051 bp, 39 predicted proteins | sample TergutTh196P3_FD_73070 | JGI IMG/M metagenome (GOLD analysis project Ga0099364, IMG submission 73070) | Microcerotermes parvus P3 segment gut microbial communities from Pointe-Noire, Republic of the Congo - Th196 P3 | ecosystem: Host-associated > Arthropoda: Insects > Digestive system > Gut ...
GCTACGGTATAGTTCTATAGCCGATTCTTTGAACTCTTTTGTGTATTTCCTTCGTTTTCCCATGAGTCCCTCTCCTTTGGGTTTATCACGGGCTTAACTTTCTGTCTACCTTTCCGGGGGAAGTCCACAATTGTCATGGATTTACAATAATATTTCCTGCAATACAAGCACCATGCAAGTTTTTGCCCTATATAGTGCATGAAACGGCCAAAACCAAATACTACAGCCCATATAGCCTGGCATCCTGCATTCGTTGAAGCACTCCAACTGGAACTGGAAGATTACCGAGATGTCCTGGAATTTCTTTCAGAATTTCAACTAACCACAGAACCCCTGCGAATTGACTGTGTAATCATTAAAAAGAAAAAAGATGTAGTAATTACAAAAAACATTGGAGAGATATTCCGGGACATAAACATTTTGGAATTTAAAAGTCCAGGCGACTATGTCTCGATTGCCGACTTTTACAAAGTGTATGCATACGGTTGTCTGTATTCATCATTGGAAAAAATTCCAATAACAAGCATTACCATAAGCTTTGTAGAAAGCCGCTTTCCCAGAGAATTGTTAGACCATTTACAAAAAGTACGTGGCTATACAGTTGAAAAAAACAGTCCGGGGATTTACACTGTAAAAGGGGATATACTGCCGATACAGCTAGTTGACAGTAGGCAGCTTTCGGCAGATGAAAACCTTTGGCTGAAAAGTTTAAGGAAACAGCTTACTCATTCTGCATGCATGCAGATAATTACGGAAATTGCCCGGCATGGCAAAGACAGTCGTATTAAGGCATACTTAAATGCCATAGCTCAAGCAAATGCCAAGGTCATAAAGGAGGCAATAAAAATGAGTAATTCTAACCTAACGATTGAACAAGTATTGGAAGATGTCGGCTGGATTGCCAAATGGGAAGCCAGAGGTGAAGAACGCAAAGCTATTGCCATTGCGCAAAACATGATCAATCTGGGTTATCCAGTTGAGGCTATTGTTTCGGTTACCAATCTTGACGAGGAAAGAGTAGAAGAATTGTATAAGGTTGGTAGGGCGAAAGAGTCTGTAGAATAACCTGAGCATTAGCTGGTAAGATCTTGCGCAGAGACGCCGAGGCGCAGAACGCAAAATTTAAGAGAATCATCGAATTACACGAAAGACGCCGGGGCTGCCCGAAAACTACTTCTCGGACAGCCCCGGCGGCTTCCACACCCTTCAGGTGCTTTTAAGGGCGCCCCCACACGAAATTCCTTCTACGATCTTGGCATCTTGGCATCTTGGCGTCTTGGTGTGAACAAATTCCCATAAATTCCCCTACGAACTTGCAATCATGCCGGAATTGCATTATTATTGGTTAGTGAGAATATTCAAGACTACTTGGTTTAACAGATTTGCTGGCAAAGAATATACATTTTTTATCTATGACTCCTGATCAACTTGAGGAACGAATTAAGCGCGGCCGCTTAATTGAAATATTGGAGGTTGACCATGAAAGATAAATATCAAAGTGAAATAATGCAGGTTCTTCATGAAGACATAAAAGATATGCACCAATCAGGAATAATAAGTGATACCCGAATGCGGGAATTTAATGAGTTGATCCTCGTTCAAGAACCGGAAATTGAACATACACCCAAAACGGCAATATTGGAACATTCAACCGTGTAAACCTTTCTCTTAAAAAAGCGTCCCCTCTCCCTTCATTTTTTTCGTATGTGGACTTTTAAGATTATCCGCGGATTACACGAAAGCCGCCGGGCGCATTCGCGCCACACTCGCGGATTTTTGCGGAGATTGTGACTATATTAAGGAATTTCTATTGATATTTGATACAAAACGTATTACAATTATAATATGCTCGGGATTGATGTTGAATGGGACGATGAAAAGAACGGAGAAGTTATAATGGGAATTACCAGATCGACGGTAAGGGTTGGTCAAAAGCCAACTAAAGAACAACTGAAACAGATTCGGGAAATTGCAAAAAGGCCTATTCATTATACAGAAGATTGCCCGGAATCTACACCAGAAGCTCTTGCAGAATTCGCAGCTATGGCGCGGTCCCGGCGAAAAAGGAAAGTGAAACCAGTGGTTGCTCTGCGTGTGGAACCGGAAGCTCTTGAAAAATACAAAGCCTTGGGAAGCGGGTATACTGGTATCATGGCTGATGTGCTGAATTACGTAGCAGACAACCCGGAGATACTTTCAAAAAGCCAGGCCATATCCAGTGTGGAATAAACATAACCCTTATTAAATATCCTTCGCTTTCATTCGCGGCAATGACTCCTTTCAGTCGCAAGGATGCTGCTTTCGCAGCTATCAGAAAGAAAGGAAAGATTATATGGCGGCTAGCCAGCCGCCCAGCGGCTTTCGTTGATCTTCTTTAGGATCCGCGGATTTCGCGAAGAAACGCCAAGATAACCGAGCTGGACATCGAAATCCAGTATTTTAACTATATATTTTTTTATCAATTCGCGTAATTCGATGATCCTTTAGTTGATCCTTTCTTTGATCTTGACCCCTATTAAATTATCCGCGGATTTCGCGAAGAAACGCCAAGATAACCGAGCTGGACATCGAAATCCAGTATTTTAACTATATATTTTTATCAATTCGCGTAATTCGATGATCCTTTAGTTGATCCTTTCGCTGATCTCCTGAGAGTGTCAAAAAATTCCTATTGACATAACCCCTAATCTTTGTCATATTTACAATAGCTTGATTTTTCCGGAAATTTGACTATCCGGATATCTTTTTATTGGAGGAAACAATGAAAAAACTAGTTGCACTAAGTGTGCTCTTACTGTGCTTTGGCGCCTTTGCCTTTGCAGATGATGCCATCACCATGCCCCAGGGAGTAGGCCGCTTCTATGTAGCCCCGTCCTTTACCTTTGCAAACGGAGGATTTGACGATGACGGGAAATTACGTGATTTTTCCGATCCTTTACAGGTCTTTAACCTTGGTTTTGCCCTGGAATATGGAATATTACCCTGGATTACCGCCGCCGTCCAATGGGTACCCGGCTGGACCCCTTGGTCTGATGCAAAACCCGCCGCACTGGGAGCACTGGCTCCTGCTGCTGCTGAATTGGGCATGACCTCTGCAGATATACTTAAAGGTGATGTAACCACCAACGGTGTTGCCGACCTCTTTGTAGGAGCAAAGCTTCAGATACTTGGTGATGCTGGTCCAGTAGAAAATGATATGTTCCGCTTTGCTGTGGCCCCCGGTGTCATAATCCCCCTTCCCGGCCCTGATTTTTCTAAAGAGGCTGATAAAGTATTTGGTACAATGCCTCCTGGCACTAATGATGAAATAACCTTTGCCAGCATGGACAGGCATGTCTTTGCCGCTGGGGGAAGGTTCTACTTTGACTGGGTTATTAATGATAATTTCTTTATTAACCTGTACAATGAAACAATCTTTTATCCTGTTGCCCAGGATTTAGACAATGATGGACCAACATTAGCAGTAGCTAAGAATATGGCAGCACTAGGAGCTATCGGAGCGAGTCAACCTCAATTAGTACCATCAATCATGGCGATAACCGGAGAAGTAAATTATAAATACCAGCTTACCTTTGAGCTTGAACCTGTTTATAAAACCGAGCTTGCAGACGGTGTTAGTTTAACAGCAGGGCTTCCCATTACCTACCGCTATATTCCTGCACCTGATTATACTCTTGATATTCCCGATTCAATTCCAGCGGGTTTTGGGCTTAAAGAAGGTATAGAAGCCGCTTTTGCTGATCCAAAAGACCAGCACAGCTTGTATGTAAGCCCCAGTGTATCGGTAATGCTTATGAATACTCCCCTGCCCCTGGAATTTAAACTTCAGTACAGGCTTCCTGTATGGGGTCAGAATGTGAACGCAGGTCATACTGTGATGCTCCAGATTAGAGCGTACTTTGCTATTCCGGCATTGATGGCTAACTAAAAGTAAGGCCTGAATTGTATAAAGCTGCTGGCTTAGCCGGCAGCTTTTTTTTGTTTAATATGGATCCGCGGAAATAAGGGTCCGCGGATTACGCGGATTTTCGCGGATTAAAAAAAATATTTATTCGTGTAATTCGATGAAGACGCAGGACCTGTCCTAAAGATTTTCGGTCTTATCGTGCTCCCTGATTATTTCTTCCGGTGATTTACCGCTTTTTAAGAGATTGATAATATTTTGTTCCCCTTTTCCAATACCTTTTTCAATACCTCGTTCAGTGCCAACTTCAATACCTTCTTCGTACCAGACTTGTTTTGCATCATCCCAGTTCCATTCAGTCATTAACATATTTAAAACCTCCGAACCCTGCTTCTCTAATGGCTCTTTAAGTATATCATGGTTTCTACAGTAAATTACAGCCTTTTTTATCGCTTCCTGGCGCTTGTAACCATCTCGCTCCAATTCACGCACTTTACCGGTAAATGCACAATATTGGGCAAGAAGCGCACATCTTTTTAATATTGCTTCGTTCTTCCCTTCGTTTATATTAAATACCGTAACTATCAGTTCCAGAACAGGGCTTGTTTTTTCCAATCCCAGATCCTCAATGTTCTTAAACATATCAGAAAGCTTTAATGTTTCAGTATCGGGGTAGGGTTCGGCTCCATTGTACAATACAAAGAACTCTGGCTGGGAAATGAACATCTTCTTTGTAGAATAAATACTTCTGTCATCAATGATTTTCTCATATACCCTTGCAATATACATTAATAATCGTAGAGCCATGTTGGGGTTAATCGTACTTTGGTGTTCTATAAGGACAACCAGTCTCCCGCCAATTTCAAAAGAAATATCGTTGATTTTGTCCATAAATATTATATCTTCAAGGGTATTAATGATGACAGGTATGTTATCTGGCAGGGTTACTCCCCTTAGAGCGCAGTACAGTTCCCTTAGAACATCCGGGTCATTGAAAAGCAGCGAGAATACACTGCTTTTATAGGTTTTATTAACTTTCAAGATTTGCCTCCTTTTACCCCTATAATTAATGGGGGTAATACAGACTATCAAGGCAAAAAGTGGCATGGCGCTTGTATTACAGGCAAAATTACTGTATTAACATGACAATTGTAATGTTTTTTCCTCGCGCGGAGGTGTAGGGTCCGCAGATAGTAAGAAGGGAAGGAAGGATCAACGAAAGACGCCGGGCGGCTGACTAGTCGCCATATAATCTTTCCTTTCTTTCTGATAGCTGCGAAAGCAGCATCCTTACGACTGAAAGGAGTCATTAACACGAATGGAGGCGAAATGGGAGCCTACCACCCTGTAAATTTATATATATGCATTCGATATAATTAGTGTAATTCGATGAAGACGCCAGGCGGCTGACTAGCCGCCATACATTCCTTCCTCTCGTCTCACGACCCGAAGGGGCGTATCCTTATTCTGTGTTTTTCCGCGACGTATCGAAGATACGCAATCTGCGAAATCAGCGGATCATTGAATAAGGGTCCGCAGAGGGATCCGCGGTATACTCAACCGAGCCCGATAGGGCGAAGGCTCCCCTCTTGATTACGCGGATTACGCGGAGAGTTAAGAAGTAAAAATTTAAATATGTTGGTTTGCTTTGATAATGTCATCAAGTACTCTTATAACATACTTTTTAGTTGATTCCGGAAATGTGTCAATAGTATTCAAACGTTTAAGAATTCGAATGCTCAAATCTTTTGGTGGATCATTAATAATATTAATTCCAAGTAACTCATCACTAGAAATATTTAAAGCATTGGCAATTCTAACAAGAGTAATGTCACTAATACGTATACGGCCTGTTTCATATGCAGCAATAGTTTTTTGTGTAACCTCAATTATTTCTCCTAATTTAGTTTGTGTAAGACCACATTTCTTCCGGTAAAATTTTAATTGATTCGCAATTGTTTTAATTTCTTTTGAGTGACTAAAACTACTAGATTTCTTAGACATAAATAAATATACCATATTAATCCGAGAATAATCCGCGAAAATCCGCGAAATCCGCGGACTTTTTTGAATTCCGTATTCCCTGTGCCGCTGTGTCTCTGTGAAGCCGTTCACCGCCGAATGGCGGTGCTTAAATCCTTCCTATCGGCTCGCTGACCGCAAGGGAGGCATAAACTTTTCTTAAAAATCCGCGAAATCCGCGGACTTTCAGTCAGCGGATACTTGAATAAGAGTCCACGGTTGAATTAGGTTTTTTCTTTTATTATTCTTTTATGCTCCAAACTTTGTTTCCCAAAATTTATAATTAATCCAAGATTTAACCTGGATGCTTTTAAATAATTCAATACTTGAGCATGATGTTCGGAAGCAATTGCAGATAAGGCCTTTAGTTCAACAATTATTTTATCGAAACAAATAAAATCTGCAATATAGATTTTATTCAATGGCTCATTTTTGTAATATATTGCTAGCGGCACTTCGCGTTTGTATGGTATTTTTCTAATTAGGAACTCTTTTTCTAATGCTTCCTGATATACTGCTTCAAGGAACCCATTCCCCAGTTCTTTATGTACATCTATAGCAGCCCCAATAATTACATAAGACTCTTCTTCATATAGCAAATCCATATATAAAATATTATCAAATAATCAATATATTTTAAACATAATCTGTGTAATCCGCGTAATCCCTTCGGGCTTTCAGTCCGCGGACTCTATAATAAAATCCATGAATGTATTGGTGGTTTTTTTTGTGCAGGGGAATAAGACATCGCGCACGCCCAGTAAATGCGCCCGAAACATTGAGGGCGGCTTGTCAGTCAATGTAACATGGCGTAGGCCCGGTAATGGTAACAGATTCCAGTAATGACGAAGGGCCGCAGGCGCAGAGGCGCGGGGGAAGAAGGAAAGAAAGGATGTGCCCCTTCGGTCGACGAGCCGAGAGGAAGGCTGGTCTTGGTGAATACCGCTTTAAATACTCATGGTTCGTCAAGGTTCGTGTGGTTTGTGGTAAAAAAAGAGAAAAGAAAAATATGACAATTGTCATTGATTTACAATTATTTCTCTATAAATAAAAGCAAAATGTATTTTTCTGCCATATGTAAGACATGAAGCGGAAAAAAACCCAAAACCAGAGAGCATAGCCAATATAGCCTGGCATCCGGCATTTGTCGAAGCAATCCAATTGGAACTGGAGGATTACAAAGACGCCCTGGAATTTCACGCTGAATATCCCTTAACAAGTGAACCGTTGAAAATTGACTGTGTAGTTATTAAAAAGGCAAAAGATGTAATAATAAAAAAAAATATTGCTGCCATATTCCGCGAAGTAAACCTGCTGGAATATAAAAATCCGCTTGATTATGTTTCGGTTGCCGACTTTTACAAAGTGTATGCCTACGCTTGTCTGTATTCATCATTGGAAAATATTCCCATAACAAGCCTTACCATTAGCTTTGTTGAAAGCCGCTTTCCCAAAGAATTGTTAGACCATTTACAAAAAGTACGAGCTTATATGCTTGAAAAGAATAGTCCGGTGATTTACACTATAAAAGGAGATATACTGCCAATACAGATAATTGACAGCAGACAACTTTCGGCAGATGAAAACCTTTGGCTTAAAGGTTTAAGTAACAAGCTTGACACTTTATCGGTCATACAGATAAGCGATAAAGTAGCAAGACGGAAAAAAAACCTTAAAGTTAAGGCATACATGGATGTACTAACAAGAGCGAATTTCCATGCCATAGAGGAGGCAATGAATATGAGTTCACCAGCAAAATCATTGGAAGAAGTAATGGAAAGAACCGGTTTTACAGCCAGAGTTGAAGAACGCAAGGCCCTTGCCATTGCACAAAACATGATTAATCTCGGACTTCCCCTGGAGACTATTGTTTCCGCTACCAGGCTTGACATAGAAAGAGTAAAGGAATTATATCAAAAATAGCGAAGGCACCCGTATGTCGTGATTCCTTACCATTCCGTCATTGATGGCTAACTAAGGGTAAAACGAAATTGTATAAAGCTGCTGGCTTAGCCGGCAGCTTTTTTTTGTTTAATATGGATCCGCGGATTAATAAAGAAAGGAATGAGGAAGATACGCCCCTTCGGGTCGTGAGACGAGAAGAAGGATTAATTGGGTGCTGGCGCACCCGGCGTCTTCAACGAATAAACGCGAATGGAGGCGAAGAATATTTTATTGTCTTATTCGTGTTAATGCCTCCCTTGCGGTCGGCGAGCCGAGAGGAAGGATTAATTGGGCACTAGCGCGCCCGGCGTCTTTCGATGACTTTCTTAAATTTTACGTTCCTTGTGTTCTTTGTGTCCTTCGTGATAAAATATTCCGGCTAAGTCCTAGCGATACTACTGCATACCATTAATAGTTTCCAAATCAAAACCGGTAATTTTTTGTATATGCTCAATAGGAATACCATCTGCCAGAGCTTTCCTTGCATTTTCTATCAATTCATTATTTCTTTTCTCAAAGCCTTCTTTATTGCCTTCTTCAATGCCTTCTTCGTACCTTGCTTCCAAAAAATCTTCTGTTGAATATTCATGTACCAACATACTATTTCGGCCTTTTTACTTTTTTGTTAGTGGGAATTTTACTGGGCCTACACCATGCCATATTTCCTCCAATAACGCCCTCACCGGTTCGGGCGCGTTTTCCAGGTGCCTCCGAACCCTGCTTCTCTAATGGCTCCCTAAGTATATCATGGTTTCATATTCTCTGCGCCCCTGCGTCTCTGCGCGAGATATATAAGGTATTTCTCCGCGACGTATCGAAGATACGCAATCTGCGTAATCCCTTCGGGCTTTCAGTCCGCGGACTTTATTGTTTGCTGTCTTCCTTATGCAGTTCCTTTACTCTTTTTATATCAAGCTTGGTAGCCGAAGCAATAGCCTCAACCGGATAACCCAGATTGATCATGTTTTGAGCAATGGCAAGGGTATTGCGTTCTTCAACTCTGGCTGTAAAACCGGTTCTTTCCATTACTTCTTCCAATGATTTTGCTGGTGAACTCATATTCATTGCCTCCTCTATGGCATGGAAATTTGCTCTTGTTAGTACATCCATATATGCCTTAACTTTGATGTTTTTATTCCGTCTTGCTACTTCATCGCTTATCTGTATGACCGATAAAGGATCAAGCTTATTGCTTAAACCTTTAAGCCAAAGATTTTCACCTACCGAAAGCTGTTTGCTGTCAATAATCTGTATCGGCAGTATATCCCCTTTTACATAATAAATCCCCGGACAGTTTTTTTCAACTGTATAACCATGTACTTTTTGTAAATGGTCTAACAATTCTCTTGGAAAGCGGCTTTCTACAAAGTTTATAGTGAGGATTGTTATAGGAACATTCTGCAAAGCTGCATATAGACAGGCGTATGCATATACTTTGTAAAAGTCGGCAATTGAAATATAGTCACCCGGACTCTTGTACTCTAAGAGATTAACTTCCCGGAATATTGCTGCTATGTTTTTTGTAATGACAACATCTTTTGCTTTTTTAATAACAATACAGTCAATTTTCAAAGGTTCGCTTGTTAAGGGATATTCAGTGTGAAATTCAAGGGCATCTTTGTAAGCTTCCAGTTCCAGTTGGATTGCTTCGACAAAAGCAGGATGCCAGGCAATGTGGGTTGTACTATTTGTTTTATGGGTTTTTTTCTGCTTCATCCCCTGTATATGGCCAAAACATGCATTTTGCTTGTATTACAGGTAAATTTCTTGTATTAACATGACAATTGTAATATATTTTTTTTTGTGTTCTTTGTGTCCTTCGTGAGAGAATATTCCGGCAAATCCTCAGCGCCCCCGCGCGAGGTCTTGCCGGCTGGTTTACCATTCTTTCGGTTTGCCTTGCGGAGGGATAATGTTAAAGGTTTCCCCTGACGGTTCAATGACATAAAAACCATTTTTTGCAGCAAATGCTTTTTCATCGTTATTAAATACCATGCCTGCAACAGCGCCCAGATATATCCGCTTGTCGTTGTGTAAATCCGCATAGGCTCGAATTTTTTCCATGCGCTCAATATGTGCAATAATATCTTCGGTACTTGGTTTGGACTTTACTTCGATAATCATTACTTTTTCACTATTTTCCAGGGTAATATCAACTTCTGTAACTATATTATTTGTATAATCCCTAATATTAGTTTGCTGGTGTGTTTTATTGAATATATAACCAAATTCACGGAATTTTTCTTCCAGATTCGGAACAACCATATATTCTATCATTTCGCCGAAACGGCCGCCAAGCTTTCCAATGAGTTGTGCGTTATTCTTGGTAATACGGTCAAGTTCCTCTAGTCTTTCCTGTTGTTTCTGTCGTTCCCGGTCAAATTCCTCTTGTCTTTTCTGTCGTTCTTTCGTTTGGATTTCCTGTAGTTCTTTATGACTTTCCCGCAGTTCTTTCATTTGACGGTCAGTTTCCTTATGATTTGCTGCTATTTCCTGTAAAGCTGCCCAAACCGTGTCAAAATTGGGTTTTTCAACTGGTTGTACTGTTCTCATATTTCGCCTCTTCTGTTTATACTATACTTCTTTTCCAGGTATTGGTAAATATAATTATCCTAAATCTATGACAATTGTAATATTTTTTCCTCGCGCGGGGGAAGAAGGAAAGTGGAAGAATATTGCTAATTGCTCATATTCATGCTATAATTATCGCATGAACGTTACACAAACAGTAGATATACCGGCCAATCGCCGGATTACCATTGATGTGCCTCTTGAAGTACCTACTGGGCCAGTCATTCTGACATTTACTCCAGCTTTGCCAATTAAACGAAAAATGACAGAGACAGAAGAAATCGAATATATCAATAGCAATGCCGAAAGCCTCAACAAAGAAGCTATGGACGTGCTTTTATACCAGGTTGATATATTTTGAAGCGTGGGGACTTATACCGAGTCTATAGGGGATCAAAAAATGACCCTAAGGAATACAGAGTTTTTCTGGTTGTTTCCAGACAATTGCTTATCGATACCCATTTTTCCACAGTTATTTGTGCTCCTGTTTATACAAAATATGGCGGTCTACCTACTCAAGTAGAAATAGGTGTGGATGAAGGTCTTAAACATGACAGTGCTGTCAATTGCGATGATCTTGTCAGTATACCCAAAACCTTGCTTACAGATTACATCGGCATTCCTAGGACTTCTATTCACAGCTCATTGCTACCTGTTACTGGACTTCTTCTACTTTTCGTATTCTTTTGTGTTCTCTGTGCCGCTGTGAGAGACCTTACCGAAAAATCCTCCGCGCCTCAGCGCGAGGTCTTGCCGTGAGGTCTTGGCAACTAAATTAAATTATTCCCAGACTAAAGTCGCCCTGTATCTTAAAATGATTTCCATCACGCTCCACGCTAAGTTCACGCTCGGGAAAGTGAATGGGCAAAAGTTCTTTTACTTTGTCCACTGCTGTCTGGTAGATTTCACTGCGTATTTCACTATCAACTTTTTCCAGGGTAGACATTGAAACATCAATAAGATAGCCGCGGCCCAGTTCCGAACCAAAGCCGGGTGTAAAAACAGCGGCTATGTTAAAAAGACCGTCTGCTTCGGGGTTGGCTGTTTCGCCGCGTTTGGGACGAACAGGATGAAGAGTATAGGTGTGGCCGTAAAGGTCTTCGATATAGTGATCTACTTCATCAAAGAGTTCTTTCATACGATCATCAAACTTCGCCGTTTTGGGATGCCACATATATTTATGATTTTAAGAGCTCTCCGCGTTCTTTTAAATCGGACAGTATCTTTTCAAAATAAGCGCTGTCTATTATATACTTTTTACGGTAAATAATATAACTTACTATTATACACAGAAGCGGAAAGATCAGCATGGCAATTTTCATAAGCAAAAGTCCTTCGCTTGTTACATCGGCGGCCGATTCTGCTTCATTAATGCCCGATACAATAATTACTGCAGAAACTACTCCGCTGGAGATTGCTCCGCCCATCTTGTTAATCAGCGGCTGCAGTGAAAATGTTATGCTGTCATTTCGTTTACCCAGCTTCCAATGGCCGTAGTCAACAGAGTCGGCTAAAAACATTAACATTAAAAGCTGTATGAATGACTGACCGACAAAAATAAGAATACCTGCTGCACCGATAAAGATCATTGTTGTGGTTGGTGCAAAAAAGAACAGTATATAACCGGCACTAATTAAGCTAATGGCGCCGGTAAACAAGGTTTTACGATCAAAGCGCTTGGAGAAAAGCGGAAAGACCGCAAGAGCGCTTAACTGCGATACTCCCAAAACAAGGGCAAAAACAGGATACATGCCCTCGTCTCCGTATGCATACTTAAAAAAATAAAGGCCAAAACTTGTTGTTGTTACATAACCTATCATAAAGAGCGACATGGCAATGGCAGTAACAAATAACTGATCGTTTTTATATATGACTCCAAAGAGTTCCCGTAAGCGGGTACCCTGTTTTTGTTCTGTAATAATATTCGTTTCTTTTACACCGAACAAGGTAATACACTGACCGGCAACCATTATCACCGTTACTATAACGGCAAAGGTAAAGTAACCCTGCTGCAGGCTGCCAAATCGCTGTCCCAAAAGAGCTGTCAGAGGAACAATACCGGCTACAACAAAAAACAAGCCTCCATTGGCGCATATCCTTGCTATTGCTCCGATTTTTTCCCGTTCTTTTTGATCAATACTAATGGCAGGAAGCATTGACCAGTAAGAAATATCGTTTGCAGTAAAACTTATACCCCACAACAGGTATATTACTGCAAAGACTGCAATAAAAGCGCTGCCCTCCAGGGAAAAATCGGTAAAGAGCAGTATGGTAAAAACCGATGTCAATAATGCACCAATGGCTATCCATGGTTTAAACTTTCCCCAGCGGGTTTTGGTATTGTCAACAATAAAACCCATAACCGGATCGTTAAATGCATCAAATATACGTGCAAAAAGAATAATACCGGCTATCCACCACATAACAGCAGAAGAAAGATTAATTACATCGGTAAGGTAAAAGATAAGGTACATGCTTATAAGCGCATATACCATGTCCCTGCCTATTGTACCAAGACCAAATGTCAGACGGTTATGTTTTGATGTTTCCATAGTGGTATTTCTCCTGGGTTAAATAATTTTTATATATCTCATCTGTTATACCATTGTATTTAATCATCGCCTTGTAAAATTCTCCGCTTTTTTTAATGGTCCGTTTTTGACTTTCGTAATCAACATGCACCAGTCCAAAGCGGGCGCTCTCTCCTTCGCACCATTCAAAGTTATCGGTAAAACACCAATGGTAATAACGTTCCACGGGCAAGTCCGATTCGGACAGCGCTTTTATGTGTTCATAAATATAACGGCTGCGGAAATTGTCGTTATTGTCGCAGGTTCCGTTTTCTGTTATATAAATTGGCCGCTTTAAAAGGCTGTACAGTTCTCCTGCACACTCTGCTATGCCCTGGGGATATATTTCCCAGCCCAGATCATTGACAGGAACTCCTTCGGCAACACCATCGCCAAGTCCGGACACTGCCGAACGGGTATAATAGTTTAAGCCAAGAAAGTCGGCATACTCGCCGCCGGGCATTTTACAAATATTTTTTAAGGGAAAAACAAAGCGCCCCAAAAGGCATGCTCTGGTAACTGCACCCTGAAAGAAGCGCGCTACCAGAGTGCTGCAAAGCCTGTGCCATAAATTCCATTTTGATTTTGGAGAGAACACCCGTGCATGATGCGCAAAGCCAACCTTGGTATTAGTATATCCCATTTCACTGCGCAGCTTATGTATTAAAGAATATGCCTGTATATGACAGCCTGCCAAAACAGACTGTACATGGAATGCAGCGCCCATTGAACGCTGACCGGGCGGAAACAGCCCCTGGAAATAACCCAAAACGGCAAATACATTGGGCTCGTTTATGGTGACATATTCATCTACAAGGTCCCCAAAATTCCGTATGACAAATTCTACAAAACTTAAGTATACCGGAATATTTTCTGCTGCGGCAAAACCGCCAAGAGACTCAAACCACATGGGATTGGTAAAGTGGTGTATAGTCAATAAGGGCGTTATGCCCTTCCCTTTAATATAAAGAAGCAATTGCCGGTACCATTGTACCGCATCGTCATTATAACTGCCCTGCACCGGTTCCAGCCTGGCCCATTCCATGCCCAGCCGGTAAATGGTAATGCCCAGTTCTGCCATAATGTCGATATCTTCTTTCCAGCGGTTTAAATGATCACAAGCCCGTGCTGGATTGGAACCATCGTGGATACGTCCTTTTTGATACCAGTCGTTCCAGGAATGGGAATAATCGCCGCCTTCGATTTGTGTTGCCGCCGAAGAAACACCTAATTGCATATTTAGTTTCATTGTAATAAGTGTATATTATTTTACTAACTCCACCAAGGCGCTCTCCAGACGGTGATCCTTTACCTCGGTAATGGTAATTTTTAATTCCCCGCCCTTTACCGGATACTTAACTTCACATTGTTCGTCGTTGTCGGGGACACGGCCAAGGATGGTAAAGACAAAGCCGCCGAAGGTATCATAATTTTTGTCCGTCGTATCAAAGCTTATTCCTGTTTCTCTGCTTACCAGGCTTAAATTTGTTCCGCCCAGTATTTTCCAAAGCCCGGGGCCTTTTTTTTCTATTGCTTTTACATCATCCCCTTCACTGCTTAAATCCCCTACCAGTTCTTCCAATAGATCGTTCATGGTAATTATTCCGTCAAAGCTGCCGTATTCGTCCAGGGCAAGTGCAAAATGGCAGCGGCGGGATCGCATTTTTCTGAATAATACATTGGTTTTTACTGTGCCGGGTATAAACCACGGTTCTTCCAGGGCTTTTTCCAGTACATTTTCCCGGCTGCGGTCTTTAAGGGCTAAATAATTTCTGGCGCTTAAAACTCCCGTTATATCATCTATTGTCTCTCTGCAAACCGGATAAAAACTATGACGCTTTTCCAGAATTGTTTTTTCCCAGATAGTATCATTGTCTTTAAGCCATAATAATACAGCATCTCTGCGGTGGGTCATTACCGTTTGTGCAGTCTTATCGTTAAACTCAAACACATTATGTATGATTTCTTTTTCGCCCTGCTCTATGGATCCCCGTTCGGTTCCTGCATCAACCAGGAGGCAGATATCTTCTTCTGTAATTGCTTTGTTTTCTGCTTCCGATTTAATGCCGATAAGCCGGAGCAGGGCATTGGTGGATTTTGAAAGAAGCCAGACTATGGGGGCAAAGATAAACGAAGCAACAAGAACAAACCCGGAAAAAAAGAGGGCAAGCTGTTCTGCTTTATGAAGGGCGATGCGTTTTGGAACCAGTTCGCCCAATACTATGGAAAAAAACGAAAGAATAAGGGTAATTAGTACTACAGAAGCCGAAGAAATTATATCCGGGGAAAGCCTAAACCCTGCAGCAATAAAAGCAGCAGTAACCCTATGGGAAAAACTTTCTGCAGCAAAGGCGCTTGCCAAAAAACCTGCTAAAATTGAACCTGTCTGTACAACGGCAAGAAACTTTGCAGGTTTTTTTGTCAGCTTGATTAGCCGCGATGCTTTACGGTTCCCCCCTGCCGAAAGCTTTTCCAGTCTTAGTGTTTGAACAGAGATAATGGCAATTTCCGCACAGGAAAAGATACCGCTGAATACTATTAATACAAGCAGTAAAATAAGCTGTAAAAGAAGCGGGTCGCTGTCCATTACCCTATAAACCTATATCACTGCGGTAATCTATTCCGCTAAAGTTTACTGCTTTTAGCGCTGTATATGCACGCTCCCTGGCATCGGCGGCATCTTCCCCATAGGCCGATACGCTTAAGACACGGCCTCCGGCTGTTCGCAGCCCCGAACCCGCTGCCCCTCCGGGACTTCGTGCAGCTCCGGCGGCAAAAAGAATAGCGCCGGTTTTATCAAAGCTTGTTGTATTAAGTGCAATAGGATCGCCTTTCCGGTATTCGCCGGGATAACCGGAAGCTACTGCCCCTACTGCACAGACTGCGCCGGATTTCCAGGCAAGGCGAAAATCTTCCAGCGTATTGTTCTCTATTGCCAGACAAAGTTCTGCAAAGTCAGAATCCATTAGGGGAAGCGCCGCCTGAGTTTCCGGATCGCCAAGCCGTACATTGTACTCCAAAAGGTAACACTTTCTATCCTGTATCAATAAACCAAAAAAAATAAAACCCCGGTAATCAAATCCCTCTGCTTCCAGACCCCGCAGTGTGGGTGTAAGTATAGCTGTTTCAAAATCCTCCTGCAAATCCACAGTAAAATCGGGAACCGGAGTAAAGGCACCCATCCCGCCTGTATTTGGACCCAGGCCGCCGTCAAAGCGCCGTTTATAGTCTCTTGCAGCAGAAAAAGGAAGTATCACTCCCTTGCCGCCGGAAACGCTTACTGCTGCCAATACCGATACTTCCGGCCCATTAAGATATTCTTCCAAAAGAACGGTTTTTCCTGCTTCTCCCAGAAGGCCTTGTTCCATAAAGGAACGAGCTGTTTCTTTGGCGCTGCCTATATCCTCTGCTATTACCACTCCCTTACCTGCTGCAAGGCCGTCGGCTTTAATTACCAGAGGAGGAGGATTATCACTTTTTCCTTCAAAATGGGAATTAAGCGCTGTCATAACTTCTGCCGTATTGGAAAAGCTCAACGAACGGGCAGTTCGAATCCCGTACTTTTCCATAAATGATTTGGCATAGGCTTTGCTGGATTCCAGCCGGGAAGCAGCGGCGCCGGGGCCGACAATGGCAAGCCCTGCTGCCCGGAAGCGGTCGGCTATTCCTGCATCCAAAGGCGCTTCAGGGCCTACTACGGTCAAATCTATCCCTTCTTTAATAACATAACGGATCAGTGCTTCCTGGATTTCTGCTTCTGCAGGGTCCCTGCCGTATAAATCAACATTTTCGCATATTTCTTCTCCGTCAGTTCCGCCATTGCCCGGAGCAGCATAGACTTTTTCTACCTTTTCCGATTGGGCAAGCTTCCAAACAAGGGTATGTTCCCTGCCTCCCGACCCAATCACCAGCACTTTCATCCCACCAGTATATACCAAGGATAGTTGACAGCCAATCCCAGACAGGCTAAAATGGCGAAGAATCATAAAAATTGTGTAACCAGCGATGTTGTATGGTTTTTTAGTATAAGGTGATTTAAGTATAACAAGAGGAAAAATAACTTTATTTTCCAAGAGGAGAGAAAAATGAAGAAAATCGCAATTATTTGGCCAATTGTACTGTTGGTCCTTGTTTCTATGCTTATTGGCTGTAAATCGAAAGCACCAAGTTATGAAGATGATCCGCGTTCAAGAATTATGGGTCAAGAAGGAATTGCCCGGCCCGAATGGATGAATGGCCCCCCCAATTCGGCTTCTTCAGATTTATACTATGTAATTGGAACCGAACCGGGACTGCAAACAAGGAATGCAAAAGTAAATGCTGCCCGTAACGATGCTGCAGCCCAGCTTGCACAATGGAAAAGTGCTGTCGTAATGGATACCATGAAAAGCTACCAGGAAGAAGGGGGAACTGTAGGAAATACCCAGGCCTTGTTCCGCTTTGAACAGGCTACTATTACAAGGTCACAGGCCAATGTAGCAGGTTTTAATCTGGAAACATACTGGATCGATCCAAACGGAATCTACTTTGGACTCTTTTCGTATCCTAAAGAGAACGTTAGAAATGACTTTCAAACCACGCTTAATACTTTCGAACGGAACGAAGCAGCGGCGTTTGCAGATTTTAAGGCCCAGGAAGCATTCAGGATGCTTGAAGCTCAAATGGGCACACAAAGATAAACCAAGCTAAACAGGAGGCAGCATGAAAAAAAGAACAGTGTTTTTCCTGGCAGGGACGGTATTCCTGGTATTTTTGCTTGTCTCCTGCGGGCATTCAGTACGCCGCGTAGATTCAGGTACTCAAATGGATTTAAGCGGTTACTGGAACGATACCGATCTGCGTCTGGCCAGCGATGCTCTGGTCGATTCAGCGCTTAATTCGCCAAGGGTAAGCAGCTTTAGAAATTCCAATGGCAGACTTCCGGTAATAATTGTAGGAACCTTCCGAAATGTCAGTGATGAACACATTGACACAGCGCTTCTTTCCCAGCGTATGGAATTTTCCATTCTTAACAGCGGCAGAGCTTCTTTTGTTGCTTCCGGTGATTTGCGGGAAGAGCTGCGGGAAGAACGGCTGGATCAACACCGGGGTTTTACCGATGACGCCACTATTGCCGCTTTGGGAAGGGAACGGGGAGCCGATTTTATGATGACAGGCTCTGTAAGAACCATTATAGACCGCGACCCCCGCGGCAGAACCGCCACCCGCAGTTACTTTATTTATGCAGAACTAACCAGCATTACTACTAATGAACGGCTGTGGATAGGTCAATACGACGAGATAAAAAAAGTTATCAGGAATCCCGGGGCTAGACTCTAATAGCCATATATGAGATTTCCGATGCAGGGCAATAACAACGCAATGCTGCGTCACTTTGCATTGCTTATATGCATAAGCTCTCTTTTAATTTCCTGCGTTACCACAGATCCTTTTATTCCCGTAGATAATATGGTACAGCAGGGAGAATTTCCTGCTGCTGTAGAAAGACTTGAAGAAAGAAAAAATAAACTGTACAGGAATAGGGATAGTGTATTGTATTACCTTGACAAGGGTATGCTGGCAAGATATGCAGGGGATTACACCGAATCAATTACTTTACTTCAGCAGGGCGAGCGGGCCATAGAAGCAAATTATTCTGTCAGTATCAGCCAGGAAATCGGAACTTTTATTACAAGTGACCGGGCAAGAGAATACGATGGGGAAGACTACGAGGATATTTACTTAAATCTGTTTAATGCCCTTAATTACTACCACTGCGGCGATTTGGAAGGAGCAATGGTAGAAATCCGCCGTTCAAGCAATAAGCTGCGCGACCTTTCTTCCCGGTATGGGATCCTAATGACCAACATGCAAAGAATGGCCATTGATAACGGCACGGATATTCCCCGCAATCCCGATGCACCGTCTCAGTTTAATAATTCCGCCCTTGCCCGCTACCTGGGAATGCTTTTTTACCGGGGAACGGGAAACATGGACAGTGCCCGCATCGATCAGAACCAAATCCGCATTGCCATGGCCAATAATCCGGCAATATATACCCATCCAGTTCCTTCTTCCATTGCAGAGGAACTGAATATTCCAAGAGGAATGGCACGTCTTAATGTAATTAGTTTTACCGGACGATCTCCTATTAAAGAAGAAGAAGTTACCAGAATTTTTCTAAGAAATTCCTGGATACGAATAGCGCTTCCGGTTATGGTATCCCGTCCTTCGCAGATTAATTCAGTAGAAGTAATACTGGATTCCGGGGAATCCTTTACTTTGGAATTACTGGAAGACATTAGTGCAGTTGCAAAAGCAGCATTTACCCATAAAAAAAATGTAATATATACCAAAACAATTATGCGCGCTGTATTAAAAGGCCTTACTACTTCGGCTCTTTTTGCAGCTGCCGAAACAAGCGAAAATAACAGCGGCTTATTTACCATATTGGGTGTAGGAGCACAAGTTTTTTCCGAAGCCAGCGAAAGAGCAGATCTGCGCATGTCGCGGTTTTTTCCCGGCAAAGCCTATGTCGGCGGAATAAACCTTCCGCCGGGAACCTATTCCTTCACTGTTACATATTATGATCATAACAAACAAATAATTGCCCAGCACCATCACGAGAATGTGGAAGTTTTACAGAATACACTTAATCTTACGGAGGATGTATGCTTAAAATAAAATATGCCTGTCTTATTCTTACGGCGCTGCTGCTTTGCGCCTGTGCCGGGACCCCTTCTGACCAGGAACCTGATTGGGTTTCTGATCCCTATTCTGTTTACAACAGAAACGTATATCTGGCAACTGTTGGTTATGGCATTGACAGGGATGGGGCAGAAAAAAATGCTTTAGCCAATTTAACATCGATTTTTGGCCAATCTATCGACAGTGAAGCATTAATTACCTACAGCTATACTCAGGCTGTAGAGGCCAGCAGCCCTGTATGGTCGGAGCGTTCCGATATAGCCCAGGCAGTCAGAACATCGGCAGCCATGGATACGCTTATTGGAGTAGAAATTGGAAATGTTTGGAGAGGTCCCGACCGTACCTGGTATGCTGTCGCCCTTATGGACAGGGCAAGAGCCAGCTTAATCTATATAGAGCTAATAGAACAGAACATTAATACCATAAACCGGCTAACCAATCTAAGTCCTGCCGAAAGACAAAGCATAGAAGGTTTTATTAACTACTATCAAGCTGCAAGTCTTGCCGATGCAAACCTTGTCTTTGGCAATGTACGGTCAGTTATAAGTCCCGGTTCCATGGCAGGAACCAATCTGCCAACAGGAAATGATATACGTCTTGAGGCAGCGCAGATTGCCCGGAATATTCCCATTGCGGTAATAGTAAGCGGTGACAGACAAAACCGTATACACAGCGCTTTTTCCACGGCTCTTTCCAATGCGGGTTTCCGTACCGGCGGCAGCGATTCGCGTTATGTACTAAATGTTGATTTTTCTATGGAAGAAATACATTTTCAAAACAATCCGTACAGAAATGTCCGCTATGTGGTAGATGCAAACTTAATCGACACTTCTACAGGGCAGGTTCTTTTTCCGTATAATATCAACGACAGGGAAGGACATACAAGCCTGTCCGAGGCAGAAGCAAGGGCTGTCCGTGCTGTGGAAACCAGGATTAACAATGAATATCTAGGGGAGCTAAGTGTGTTTCTTTCCAGGAGCATTTAATTAATAATTATGCCCGTAAAATATTATCAAAAAATCAAAGACTATATTGACACTCTGCCCGGCTGGGCACAGGAATTTGCCAACAAATATGCATCAAAAACTGCAAATTTATATATTCTTCATGGCAATATACGGGATTATCTTCCCCATCAAAGCTATGCCGGAGAATTTACCTTTACCCGTATCCAGGATTATATTGCAGAACAGATATTCGGAAACCAGAATATAATTGTTTTTTACGATTGTTCCAGCGGTGTTGTATTTTTAAACGAAGATATGGCTTTGGATTATCAGACACTCATAGGAAAGCAATATCCCGATGTAGAAGATGCTTCTGATTTTATGTCTTCCGATCCCAAGGAAAGTTTTTTTTATCTGGAAAAATATTTTCTTTCCAGAATACCAAAAGATAAACGGGAACAATTCCGTATGGTGCTGATTATCGACTATGCAGAAACCATTGTTCCCCCGGGAGATCTGGGACGTTACAGCGAAGACGACCGTTTTTGTCTTGTAACATTAAAGCGCTGGGCAACAAATCCCCTTTTTACAGAAAGTGATATTTCCATTATCCTTTTAACAGAAAACCTGGCAGATATATCGATACGGCTGGCAGGTTCTCCTGCAACGGTAAAAGTCAGCGTTCCTTTTCCCGATGAACAGGTACGGAAGAATTTTCTTGATTTTAAATTAAAGGACGGCCGTCTTATCCTTGACCGGGGGCTTAACACAGCTCAGGTAGCGGGCATTACAAACGGCCTTAATTTAATGAACTTAGACCGGCTCATTTCGGAAAATTATGAAACTGCCGAAGTGCTTAACCTCGATTATCTGCGGCAAAAGAAAAAAGAAATAATAGAAACCGAAGCAGCCGGGTTATTGGAATTTATGGAGACCAGTTACAGTTTAAAACATGTTTCCGGCCACGATTTTGTTAAAAAGCGATTTAAAAATGCTGCCCGTGCAATCAAGCTGGGACGGCTGAATGTACTTCCTATGGGCTACCTTATTGCAGGCCCAGTTGGAACAGGAAAGAGTTTTATGGTAAGTGCCTTTGCCGGAGAAATCGGCATTCCCATGGTTAAGTTCCAGAACTTCCGGTCAAAATGGCAGGGAGATACAGAATCCAATCTGGAACGTATACTTAATATCCTTAAATCAATGGCCCCTGTAGCGGTAATGATCGACGAAGCCGATGCCTTTTTGGGAGACCGTGACCAGGAAGGGGATTCGGGTACCAGCAACAGGGTCTTTGCCCAAATTGCAAGTTTTATGGGAAATACCGAATACCGCGGCAAAATAATCTGGTTTTTAATTACCTGCCGGCCCGACCTGGTGCCCATAGATTTAAAACGCCAGGGCCGTGCGGAAGAACATTTAGCATTGTTTTATCCGGAAAGTGACGAAGACCGGGAAGATTTATTTAAAACCCTGGTACTTAAGCTCGACCTTGATATAAGGAATTTTCCTGTATCGGAATTGTTTAAAAAATACAAGTATGAATATTCAGGAGCAGACCTTGAAGCTCTTTTAATCCGGGCACAGATGCTGGCAGCCATGGAAGACCGTGTTTATATAAAAAAGGAAGATATGGAAGAAGCAATGAGTGATTTTGTCCCTGCTGCATATCCCCATGAAATAGAACTGCAAAACCTCGTGGCTGTTGTAGAATGTACATCCAAAGAAATGCTGCCCGAACGTCTGCGAAAAAAGCCCCGCTCGGATTTAATTAGGGAAATACAGGAAATTAAGCAGCTTATCGGCGAACGGTAAACGCTTAAGGTTCGTTATTGCTCATTCATCGGCAGCCGGGCTGCTTATAGTCCACCCCTCATCAGCTGCGGTGGATAAAACAGTATCGACTCCGGCGCTGGCTTCACGTATTCTATATAATCCATCATTACGAAAAATAAATACTGCCGATCCTTCCGCTGCATTATTGGCAGTATCTTCCGGAACATCGCTGCCATAGATTGTTCCCCCGGATTTTATTAAAACCCCGGCGGAAAAAACTCCGCCGCCCCGTATTTCAGCCTGGTTGGCTCCTATATATCCGCTCTGTATATTTATTATCCCGCTCTCGTCCGATGCAATGCCGCCGCCGTGTTCTCCGGCATGGTTAGCGCTGATATCGCCGCCGGCTAAATTAAATTCGCTGCGATCCAAAATAACCATACCGCCGCCGGAATTACCGCTACGGTTATTGCTGATTTCCCCGCCTTCCATGGTAAAAACAGCTTCGTTGTTAAGCATTATCCCGCCGCCGGTCATTTCTGCTTCATTATCGCGGATAGCCCCCCCCGAAAAGATAAAAGTGCTGCTCTGGTACATAGCCACTCCGGCACCGCCTGCGGCATAGTTTCTGCTGATTATTCCTTCCAGAACTACCAGGCTGCTGTTTTGCCCAACTACTCCAATGCCTCCTCCTGCAGAAGCAGAACGATTATCAAGTACGCTTCCCCCTTCTATAAAAAGGGAGGCTCCCGAAGAAACCATTATTCCGCCGCCTATAGTAGCTGCATAATTATTCCGGATAACAGCGCCGGTTCCCAGTGTAAGGGTAGAACCCGGGCCTACTAGAATACCGCCCCCTTCACTGATACTTACTCCTCCGGAAATTTCTATATTTTCAAAATGTATAGGCACCGTTCCTCTTACCAGTACTACACGCCGGTTGCTTCCTTCTGCAGACAGAACTGCCGGGTTATCGCCTATTCCCCGAATAAGGATCGCTTGCGGGCTCATGCCCTGGATAAGAAAAACCCGTTCCCTGTTGGTAGATTGTTCGCTCTCTACGTCAAGAGTCCCCATTACAGTAATGGTTTTTATCGGAGTACTAACAGCCATAGCCATGGCTTTAAACAAAGAGCGAAACGGCGTTTCTTCGGAAAGACCATCGTTGCGATCATTGCCTTCTGCATGGACAAAATAGCTGTCTCCCGACGGAGCTTTTCCAAAGATTTGACAAGAGCCAAGTAGAGCGGTGCTTATTAGAAAAATAAAAAGCACAAGCGATAGCTTCTTTATGGAATTATGGCAGATATAACTAAGCATAGGTATAGTTTAGCATGGAGAGCTCTTATTTGTTAAGGGAATCTTTCCTAATATAGGGCTGCCGGGCAAGCAGCTCTAAAACCAGATGGTAATCCAGATTTTCCAGATCGTTACAGATTGTATCCAGCATGGAATCGTTAATTAATTCTGTGGATTCTGCCGGGCAGATTTTAGTCTTTAATTCCTTTGCTAAAGCGTTTGTTTTATCGCTGTTGCCGGTGGAACATGCTGCATAAAGTTCATTAAGTTGTTCTTTTAAATAATCAAAAGAAACTTCCTCCCGGGGAAGTGTTTTTCTGCTTTTTATGTCACTGTCAAAAAGGACTGTCGATTTAAGGGAAATGACCAATTCTTTTATTTTTCCCAGGGTATTTGCCGAAAAATCTCCGCATAAGCCGCATGTTCCCTGAATAGACGAATCTTCCAGCTTTTGAGCCTGTTCGGCAAGCTCCAGAGCTCCTATTCCGGCCAAGCCCCCCTTTACTGCATGAATTTCCGCCGTATATCCCTTCCAGTTTTCATCTTTCTGGAATTGTGCAAGAATATCAATTTTTCGTTCCAAATCCATGCAGAAAACCTTTAGGGCATCGGCATAGGCTTCTTTGCTGCAGCCTACATGGGAAAGCCCCTGCCAAATATTAAGGTTTTCTATGCGTATTAGCTGTGAATACAACAGCGGGATATCCATATATTCAATAATAACACTGCAAAGCTTATAGGTCAAAACCCCTATGGCAAATTTCACCTATATTTGCTATACTTAGCTTTGAGGGGGAAACCATAGTTGAAATTTAACAATCATGGGCAGCTTATTTTTACTGTCTTTTTTTCCATACTCACAGCACTTTTATTTGCCTTGGGCGCACTTTCTTTTTTTAACAATGGAACAAGGAATACAAGCGCAGTTTCACAAGAAGAATCGGACTATGCCATAGGCAATCTTCAGTATTTTCACGACAACACATACCCTGAACAAAGGGCTTATACGGCACAGGATTTATCGTCTTTTTCGGCGGATGAACGGGAAAATATCACTGTTTATGAGCGATACAATGAAGCGGTAGTAAATATAACCACAGAAGTGGTTGGAATAAACTGGTTTCTGGAACCTGTCCCTCAAAGGGGCGCGTCCGGTTCGGGATCTATTATTGATACCCAGGGTTTTGTTCTAACAAACCATCATGTAATAGAAAGAGCAGTAAGAATATATATTACCCTTTTTGACGGTTCCCAGCACGAAGGAACGGTAGTCGGCATTGACCCGGAAAATGATTTGGCTGTTCTTAGGTTTACCCCGCCCCGGGGAGTAGCCCTTACAACCATTCCCTACGGCGATTCATCGTCCCTTAGGGTTGGTCAAAAAGTAATGGCTATCGGTAATCCTTTTGCACTGGAGCGAACCCTCACTGTGGGAATTGTCTCCGGCTTGGGCCGTCCCATCCAGATTTCCCGGCAGAATATAGTCCGAAACATGATTCAGACCGACGCATCAATTAATCCGGGAAATTCCGGCGGCCCCCTTTTGGATTCTCAAGGAAGAATGATTGGCATTAATACGATGATTTATTCGCCGACAGGCGGATCGGTAGGTATAGGCTTTGCAGTACCGGTGGATACTGCCAAGCGGGTTGTGGCAGAACTAATTCAGCATGGCAGAGTCCGCAGGGGCTGGATAGATGCATCGCTGGTTCAGCTTTTCCCCGCCCTGGTTCAATATGCAAGGCTGCCGGTAAGTGAAGGTCTGCTTATCTCCAGAACCGTGCGTAACGGCCTGGCCGAAAGGGCTGGAATACGCCAGGGCACCGAGCCGGTACGCTATGGTTCCAGCGTTATTCATCTAGGAGGAGATATTCTGGTAATGGCCAACGGTATGAAGATAGCTACCCTGGCAGATCTATATTCTGCCCTGGAAAGCAATAGACCGGGGGATCAGATTGATATAGAAGTAATGCGTGCCGGCAGGCAGCTACGATTGCGCCTTACTCTGGCAGACCGGGAAGAAGTGTTGAATCAGTAGTTCCTGGCATTTTAGCCTGTCCGCTTGGATTGCGGGATCCATTTATCAAGGACAGCATGGAGCATTATTGTATCAATGGGTTTTGACAGAAAATCGTCAAATCCTTTTTCCAGAAACTTTTCTACGGAACCGGAAAGGATATCGGCTGTAAGCGCTATTATCGGCACTTCTTTATAATACGAATCATCGTCGCCCATCGCTCTTATATTCTGCACAGCTTCTACTCCGTCCATATCGGGCATTTTATGATCCATAAATACCAAATCAAAAGATTTGGACTGCATTAACTTTACCGCCTCCCTGCCGCTCTTGCATAATACAAGCTGCATATTATACGGCGACAATAGACCCTGGGCTACTTTTAAATTGGTCTTGATATCGTCCACAATTAAAACTTTTGCATCCGGAGCAGAAAATTTTGCCTTGGACTGGCTGCTGCTACTGAAGGAAAAACTATCCGAAGCTCCGTTAAGGACAGCTGCAATGGAGACTGAGTACACGGGCATTGCAAGGACGCTTAGATCTGTTTGGGGAATTGTTTCGCCGAATTCGGCAAGTACAACAATTTTATTGGCATTTCCAAGTTTCAGTATTTGATCTCTATTTTCCTTATAAAGAAAAAATGAAATAAAAAGAAAGTCAAATGCCTGGTCTTTTAACTTTTCCATTAGTTCAGAACCATTTTTTACCAGGATACAGCTAACACCGAGGTTTTCGATGCTTAACATTATGGAAGCGGCATATGCCTGCCGCCGTTCATAAAGAATAACTTTCTTTTCTTTTGGATTATTAACAACTGCAAGTTTTTCCGGTTTGTGGTATCTTTGCGGTAACTTTATGGTAAATGTACTGCCTTTGCCGTATTGGGACTGAACCTTAATTTCTCCGCCCATTGCCTTTACAATGCTGTGGGTAATAGCAAGGCCAAGCCCTACCCCTTCTATTCCCCTGTTTTTTTCCACATCAAATTGGGTAAAATCTTCGAACAGTTGATCAATATGCTCCTGCTTTATGCCTCTGCCGCTGTCCGAAACCTCTGCTATTATGTTAAGGCTGTTTTTATCAATACATTCTCCGTATAATTTAAAGGATACATTGCCTCTTTCTGTGTACTTGACAGCATTGTTAAGTATATTTAAAAGCACCTGCCGTATTCTTGTCTCGTCTCCAAACAGCTTGCCTGGAATGCTGCTGTCAATATTTACTACAAAGCGTATCTGGGAATCAAGCACCCTCATTCTTATAATGCTGACTACATCGTTAACAAGCGATGATACCGAATAATTAACAGGTACGATTTCCAGTTTGCCTCTTTCGATCTTGGAAAAATCCAGTATGTCATTAATAATAGTCAGCAAATTTGTTCCTGCCTGCTTTACCAGCAAGACATGTTCCTTAGTGATATCGGGATTACTTTCGCGCAGGGCAAGTTCTGCCATACCAATAATGGCATTCATGGGCGTTCTTATTTCATGGCTCATTTTTGCAAGGAAGCTGCTTTTTGCCCGGTTGCTTTGTTCTGCCTGTTCTCTTGCTGCAATTAATTCTGTTATATCAACTGAATGCTGAAGATGTACAGTTTTTCCGTCCGGCCAGTGTATATATTGATCTGTATTGCGGTAGATACGGTTGGAAGATAAACTCTGCTGTTCCCATTCAATTATTTTATCCGGTTCCTTTTCCAGTTGTATACAGGGACAAAACTCACACCGTTTATCCTTGTTCTTTTGTAAAACTTTGTAGCATATCTGCCCTGTTATATCACTGGTAATGCCGAAATGATCCTTCATATTATCGTTCATAAAAAGGATTTCGCACGTATCGGTGGTTGTAACATAGATCATCGAGTTAATACTGTTTAGGATATTCTCCAGATTTTTATGATATCCAACAATCGACTGTATCATGCGATTGTGCTCGCGTAAATCCCTTGTATAACCTGCTATAACAAAATCGTCGCCGTACTTAAGCTTTACAAAAGCTGCTTCTGCTGGCATGAGTGAACCGTCAAGCATTTTATATGTCCATTCAAAAACAAAACTGCCTTCTTCAATTGCTTTTTTAAGGTAATATAAAGCTTTTTCGTCCGAGCGCTGTCCGTCCGGCTGGAATTCGGGATACAGCTCCGGATACCGTTCCAGGTATTCCTGCTTGTCCTTAAAACCAAAAAGCCGTATTGCCTCTTCGTTACAGTCAATCTTTTTTAGGCTGCTGTCAAATAACTGGCAGCAGATGGGCAGTGAATCCAGCATAATTCTAAGGCGTTTGTTGGATTCTTCAACTTCTCTTATCATGGAATCAAGACTGCTCGAATAATCTTCTATGGCAGCCTGAACACTGGTATAGAGTAACTGGTTTGAAATACGTTTTAGTAAAAGCGGACCGGAAAGAGGCTTAAATAAATAATCTACTGCACCCAACGAAAAACCTTTTCTTTCGCTTTCTTCATCGCTTTTTGCCGTCAGAAACATCACAGGAATATTTTTGTAACGAACATCGGCTTTTAATTTTTTAATTACTTCAAAACCGTTCATTTCCGGCATTTCAACATCTAAAAGGATAAGGTCTGGTATATCATTTTTTAGATTTTCAAATAATGTAAGGGGCGATTTTATGGTATAGACCTTGTAAGTATCTTGTAAAAGGTTTTTTGCCTGATTTAATGTGGCTAAATTATCGTCCACCAATACAACTTTATAACGGGTACTATCCACGATCGATCTCCTTGTTGCCAACCCATTTAAGAACAACAGAATCTAATTGCATGATATTGATTGGTTTAGAAATAAAATCCTGGAAACCATGGGTATAAAACATTTCCTCTGTTCCCTCAACTGCATTGGCTGTTAGTGCTATAATTGGAATTTTTATTGCATATTCGGTGCCAAGACTGCGAATTGCATTTGCCGTTTCTATACCATCCATTCCCGGCATCATGTGATCCATAAAAACCGCATTGTAAACAGGTTTTTCCTGCTTTATTATATCGACAGCTTCCTGGCCGCTTAATACACAGTCTACATGCATTTTATACTTTCGCAAGAGTCCTGCTGCTACATCCAAATTAGCCTGCATATCGTCGACCACCAGCACTTTGGCAAAACTTAAATCGGCACGTATAAACTTTTTCTTTGCAGAATTATTATCTTCTGTATAACGGAATTTTTTTAAGTTTTCTTTTATAATAGGGCCTATTACAGCAGCATTAAAGCACTTTTGCCGTATACGAACGCTGAAAACCGAACCTTTACCATATTCGCTTTCGACAGATATTTCTCCGTCCATCATTTCTACAAGTCTCTTTGTAATGGATAAACCAAGCCCCGTACCTTCTGTTTTTTTATTGGAATCGCTTTCCACCTGGTAGTAATCTGTAAATAAATTTTTTATATTTTCTTCGCGCATTCCAATGCCGGTATCACGTATGGTAATAATCATCCATACATCGTCTCCGGACTTGCGTTCGGTTACCAGTCCCAGGCTGACTGTTCCCTTATGAGTATACTTAAAAGCATTGCTTAAAAGGTTGTTTATTATTTGCTTTACCCGCAGTTCATCGCCGTAAAGAGTGCTTAATACATCTTCTCTAATGTCCAGCTGGAATGTAATGGGCTTTTCCTCGATGCGCATAATATTAAGGGTAATGATATCGTTAAGAAGGCTTGGCAGCTGGTATTCACCAAGCGATAATTCAAGCTTTCCGGCTTCTATCTTGGAAATATCCAGGACATCGTTTACAAGCCCAAGCAGGGTTTTCCCTGCTGTGCTTATCTTCAATATATTTTCCTTAAAATTGGGACCAGGGCTGTTTTCTTCCAGCATTAAATCGGTAAGGCCTACAACTACATTTAAGGGAGTGCGCATTTCGTGGCTCATATTTGCCAGAAATCTGCTTTTTGCCTTGTTGCTCTCCTCGGCTATTTCCGCCTTGCGCATCTCCTCAATAAAAGCTTTTTGCTCGCGTAAATCCCTGGTATATCCGGCAACTGCATAACCCCTGCCATATTCTACCCGGATAAGGATAACTCCTGCAGGCATAAGAGTACCGTCAAGCATTTTGTATGTCCATTCAAAGGTGTATTCGCCGTCTTTAAAAGCTTTATCTATGCATTTTTTGGCTTTTTCTATCGAGAGCTGTCCATCCGGCTGATATTCCGGATACAATTCAGAATATCTTTTCATGCATTCTTCTTTATTTTTAAAACCAAAAAGTTCAACGGCAGCTTCGTTACAGTCTATCATATTCAAATTGCTGTCCCATAAGCGGGCACAAAGCGGTGTTTTATCCAGTAAAATCTTTGTACGTTCATTGGCCTTGCTTATTTCATCCATCATTACTTCTATATTGCTTGAATAATCCTTTACGGCAGATTGAACACGCCTGTATAATACCTGGTTTGACACACGTTTTTGTAAAAGCGGGCCGGAAAAAGGCTTTGTAATATAATCTACAGCTCCAAGTTTAAAACCTTCCCTTTCGCTTTCCTCATCGCTTTTTATTGTCAAAAACATTACAGGGATATCCTTGTAGCGGGCATTGGCTTTTAATTTTTTAATAACTTCAAAACCGCTCATCTCGGGCATTTCAACATCCAGAAGGATCAAGTCCGGTATATCTTTTTCCAGGTTTTCAAAGAAGGTAATCGGCGACTGAACAGTATAGACTTTGTAATACTCTTGAAGAAGGTTTTTTCCCTGATTTAACGTGGCTAAGTTATCGTCTAATAAAACGATCTTATAACGTGTGCTGTCCATATTTATGCTCCCCCTAAATATTTACGCAGTATTTCCAATACTCTGTCAATATCAAACGGTTTTGTAATAAAATCCACAGCGCCCAGGTTTAAGCCTTCTTTCCTGCTATCCTCGTCACTTCTCGATGTAAGAAAGATTACCGGAATATCCCTGTAACGAGAGTCTTCCTTCAATTTTTTTATAACTTCAAATCCATTCATCTCGGGCATTTCAACATCCAAAAGGATTAGATCGGGTAAATAGTGTTCAAGATTTTCAAAAAGTATGACAGCAGATTGAATGGTATAAACTTTATAATAAGCCTGGAGCAGGCTTTTACCCTGGTTTAGTGTTGCCATATTATCGTCCACCAATATTATTTTAAACCGGGTATTATCCACACTACACTTCCTTATTATCTCCGCTTGACAGAAGCCTGTTTATAATTGCCTTATATTTTCCTTGATCAATATTGTCCCGCAGCCATAAGGCCAGTCCGTCATCCTGGTCATAGGTATAATATTCTATTTCGGCCATTACCTCGTCTATCTGATCAATATCAAAGCTTTCACAGGCGCTTAGAAGTTTTTTTAGCAGCTGGACCTCAGGTTTATCTTTAATCGGTTTGTTTGTTTTTCCGCTTTTATAAATTGCATCTCCTATATCTGTTAATAGCTGCACCATATAATCGATGAACCTTTGATTATGGGCTATCACAAAGTCATAATTTCCCGCTATAGCTGCTTTTTCCAGCGCTTCTGCCTCATCGCCGGCTCTTTTTGCAATTATCCCCCGGCATGAGCCTTTAATGCCATGAACAGTAACAGCATATTTATCCAAAGTATCTCTTGTAACAGCCCTAAGCTCATCAAGAAGAATACCGGTACTTTTTTCAAAGGATTGCAATACATTTAAATAGGCCTCTTCGTTATAACCAAAGTGCGCTATTCCTTTATCCAAATCAATGCCGGGAATATCTTCCAAAAATATCGTTCGCTCTTTCCCCCTGTCTGTTCCTATGGTAATTATCTGATCGGGTAATAGGGCTTCTGCTTCCTTGTCTCTTACCCATTGCCGCAGTACAGTATCAAGCCGGGTTAGGTCGATGGGTTTTGAAATAAAAGCCTGAAACCCCTTACTTAAAAACATTTCTTCATTTCCCACGATGGCATTTGCTGTAAGGGCAATTATAGGCACTGTTTTGGCATACTCTGTACCGATATTTTCCCGTATTATTCGGGCTGCTTCTATTCCATCCATTTCGGGCATCATGTGATCCATAAAAATCGCATCATATTTGACTTTTTCGCTGCGAATGACATCTATAGCCTGCTGCCCGCTAAGCACACAGTCAATCTTCATCCCGTAAATTCCCATTAAACCTTTTGCCACATCAAGATTGGTGGGATTGTCATCCACAATTAATACATGGGCATAGGACATATTGATCCGTGTCATCTGCACATTTTCAAACTTTTGAATAGAGTAATGAAAATTCTTTAAGCTTTCTATCACAGACGGACCAATCAACGCGTCATTAACATATTTCTGCTTAATTTTAACTGTAAAAACACTGCCTTTTCCGTATATACTTTCCACTGTGATCGAGCCGTCCATCATTTCGGCGATCTTTTTGGAGATGGGAAGGCCAAGGCCTGTCCCTTCGATTCTGCGATTGGTATTGCCGGCTCCGGTGGATTTTTCTTCCATTGTTCCGTAGAGGGTAAAAAGCTTATCCATATCTTCCGGCTTAAGACCTATACCCGTATCGCGTATCCATGCTGTCATCCAAACGGTATCTTCGTCACCACCGGCCGAGCTGTCACGATCGCAATGGATTCCCAATTCAACAGTTCCCTCTCTGGTAAACTTAAAAGCATTGGAAAGCAGGTTGTTTAATACCTGTTTTATTCTAAGTTCATCGCCATAGAGGTAGTTAGGTAAATCCTCTTTGATACTCAGAAGAAGCTCGACTGGTTTTTCTCCAATATATAAAGCGCACTGTGTAATAGTATCGTTAATAAGGCTGGGAACATCATATTCGTGCAGGTTTAATTCAAGCTTGTTTGCTTCTATTTTTGATATATCCAAAATATCATTAATTAAATTTAAAAGGGTCTCGCCGGCTCTGTATACTTTTATTAGATTTGCATTTGTCTCGTCATCCAGTTGAACTGTCCTAAGGGTTAATTCAGATAACCCAAGCACAGCAGTAAGAGGAGTGCGCATTTCATGGCTCATATTGGCAAGAAAATTGCTTTTAAACGTGGAATGTTGCTCGGCAGTCTCTTTTAACCTGGCAATTTCGTCGAAGGGTTTTTTTATAAAACCGGAAGCAATAATCGCAGCGATAAAGCTTAAGAACAAACTTACTACACCAACTACAATTAATCCTCTGTCAATATATCTAAAAGGGCTTTCCGGAAGCGGAGCAACGGTTCCAAAAGACCACCCTTCTTCCGATCCGCTTACCGGCCTATACACACATATACGCGGCACATTATTAACCGAATATGTAACCCATTGGGGGTTGGTTTCCAGTCTTTGCCGTATATTGGCAAATATTGTCTTGTTTTCATCATCCATTACTGTGCCGCTGATAGGATCGATCATCCTTTCCACCCATATTGGACGCGGATTGGAAACAACAATCCCTTTGGCATCATCTATAAATATATGGCCTGTTTCCCAAATAGCTATATCCGAAAGCAAATCCACAAAAAATGTATAGGGAAGCGTTAGCACCAGTATTGTATTATTTATTTCCGGCAGAGGAACTGAAACACAAAATACAACAAGCCCATTGTCCAGCATAATGGTATTGGAGATTGTTTCTTTGCCCAAAAATGCCTGCTGCACATATTCGTTTTCCAGCGTTTCCGGCGGTGCGGGCACTTCTCCTGTTCTTGCAATAAGTTCCCTGCTGCCGCTCCAAATCGCCATGCCGGAAAACTCATTATGACGGCGATCAAGGTCTATTAATGCATTTTGCCATTGTGTTTCCGGAAGCATGGACAGCCATAACGCTGCTGTGGAAGCTTTTAACTTCAATGCCCTAATCTCCGAGCTTAGAAACTGATCTCCAATATCGGATATCAGTAATAAATCGGCTTTCTGTGATCTTTCTATACTGCTTCTTACTGTGATGACGCCCATAAAAACACTAAAGGAGATAATTAACAAGGTAGTGAGAAAAATAATAAGGACTGCCCTGATTCTGGTAAACATAAGCTCTCCTGTAGGCCTTTATAATACCATATAAAATTTAAAACATCACTCCTAAACCGGCGCCTCCAAAAAAGCCCTTATCTTTTCTGTCTGTTGAATACCAATATCCTCCCGTTACAGAAAGTATAAAGTTGGAAGGAAAAAACTTAAACTCCAGGGCCGAAATAAGGGGGCCGGGGGTTCTTTCAACTGGTTCATAGTCCCAGCGCAGCGATGTTCCTATTGAAGTGCTGCCATAGCAAAATAAAAGACCTGCGCCTATTCCCAGCCGGGGAATAATGCTGTCCGGATATCCGTCTTCTCCAGCCCAAAGTATATAGGGGCTTAACAGCAGATCAAAAGAAATAATGCTGTCAGCTTCTGTTTTGCCCTGTAAAATCCTGTACATAAAGGGAAGCCGCAAAGCAAGTCCCGTCCCCATGCCAAAAGCAGTGTATGGTCCATAGCTAGCCCAGCCATAGGATAATTCTGCCGCTATGCCCGGGAAAAAAAGCCATTTAAGCGAAGTGCCCAGTCCCCAGTCGGTGTCTGCGGAAAAGCCGGGATTTACATTTAAGGAAGCGGCAATTTCCAGATTTTCCATTATTGACATACGAAAACCCAGGGCAAAAGGCAGATTTTTGCCCGCTTCCAGCATAAAAAAGCTGCCTCCCAGGAAACTTCCTTCTATTTGAAAAGAATGAACAGGCAATGTTTCCGGAGAAGCTGCATAAAGCAGCCCGCTGGATGCAGATGCGAGGCTTAAAGGCCTAAAAATAAGTGAAGAATCTATGTGTAGCTCCAGTGCAATATTTTGAACATCTTCTGTACCTTCGCCCCATGCGCTTAGTTTAATCGTATAGGTTCCGTCACTGACAATTACTCCGCTGTCGTTTCTGCCGTCCCATATAAGCTGCTGCTGCCATGTATTAAAAGGCCCCAAAGTTTGGCTGTGTATCACAGCTCCCTGCGGATCAAACAGCTCCAATAATCCCCTTCCGGGAGCGTTTACGGTAAAGTTAATTTCTGTTCTGCCAAGAGCGCCGGAATTATGGGGATTAAAACGCTCTCTGCGTAATATGACATTGCTTATTTCAAATACTGCCGGAATAAAGAATAACTCCAGCCTGTGAATACTGCCCTCCTCTATAAAAATTCGCCTGTTAATCCGTTCCCAGCCAAAGGCTTCTATAGTGATGGTACGCCATCCTGCTCTAAGGCTGTAAGTATGCTGATACACAGAATCTGCATTAAAATCGGGCAAGGGAAAAGCTGCACCGTCAATACTGATTGCCGGATTAAGCGGAAGTGAAGCTAAAACAGCAGTATCCACATGGAGTTCCAGCAGTAATTGTCCACTGGACTCCTCCAGATCAAGCAGAACTTCAAGACGGCTGTCCAGCCGGATTACAACATTAAAACGCCGTTCAATATATCCTTCTTTGGTAATTCGTATGGTATATTCACCGCTGCGTATGGAAGAAATTTCAAAGGGAGTGGTTCCCCGTTCTACTCCGTCAATAAATACTGTTGCACCGGAAGGAACAGTATCTATAAACAGCCCCCGGCCTGCAAGTTCCGTATAGGTATCCGGATAGACAAAAAAAACACAAGAAAAGAACAGTAAAAAAACAAAAACATACCGAATCATAATTTCTTAAGCTCTCTTAAGATCATAATACTAACAACAAGAAAAGTAAAACAATCTGCCACAGGCATGGCAAAAATAACACCCCACAAGCCCCAGATCCTTCCAAAAATAACAAGACAGGGTACAAGAGCGATAACCTGGCGTATCATGGAAAGAAAAATTGCCGTTTTAGGCCGTCCTGTAACAACAAAAAAATTGATAGACACAATGCTTAGACCATTTAAGGGCATGGTAAACATTACTACCCTCATAGCAAGGGGAGCAAAACCAAGAAGTTCAAAGCTTCCATTGGGAGCAAAGAGGCGGACAATAATATGGGGAAACAACATAGCCAGGGTAAATCCCGTTAGACATACTGCTGTTGCAGCGCTTACTGCCAGAAGGAAAGTTTTTCTTACTCTGTTATATTGCTTTGCACCATAATTATAACCAAAAATGGGCTGAGCTCCCTGGTTAATTCCAAAAACAGGCATAACAAACAGCATGACAATGGACATAACAATATTTAAGCCCGAAAGAGCTACATCCCCTCCTCCTTCGCCCAATATATCAGCACCGTAAGCACTCATGCTCCAGTTTAATAAAAATTGTACCGAAGCTATTGCAAATTGGAGCAGGCACTGCGAGGATCCAAAAGTCATGATATCCAGCAATATACGGACAGAAGGCCGAAAATTACCAAGCCGCAGATGTATTACCGCTTTTTTACCCAAATTAAACGAAAGTATCCAAATTGAAGCGGCAAGTTGAGAGATCACCGTTGCCCAGGCAGCTCCTTCCACACCCCAGCCAAAGTTAATTATAAACAAAGGATCAAGTATCATATTAAGGCCGGCGCCGATCAACATGCTGATCATGGTAATGGCAGGAAAACCCTGGGCCCTTGTACAATGTGAAAGTCCAAAACTAACCATAAAAAATACCTGACCAAGTAAAATGATCCGGTAATAGCGGCGGGCATAATCTAAAGCTTCACTTCCCGGCTCTGCCCCCATAAGAGAAAGTATTTGGTCGAGGAAAATAAGCTTGACGGTCATGATCACAAGCGCAGAAATAACAAGAAGAAAGAAGCAATGGTTTAAGGCATTTTCTGCATCTTCTTTACGGTTCTGACCAAGACGCATGGAGATAAGGTTTGCTGCTCCAACTCCAAATAACATGGAAAAAGCCATGGTAATTGTCATAAGGGGCATTGCCAGAGAAAGGCCTCCCAGAGCTATTTCATTAACGGCGCGGCCAACCCAAATACGATCTACTACATTGTACAGGGCATTAACAATCATTCCGGTAATTGCGGGAATGGAAAATCGAAGCAATAAACGGCCCAGCGGTTCTACACCAAGCCGGCTTGCAGCATTAAGCGGAATTGTCACTTATTACTTTCCTGTCGGTTTAATAAGCGAAATAAGCATATTCCAGCAGCGAAACCAGGTCTCCCCGTCAATTCGAAGCGGAGTTAGATTTAATGATGTCGCACTGTGAGCAACATGAGCCAGCAAATTTACAAATGCTTCAATATCTACAGGTTCAATCTTTCCCAGCTCAATCAAACGGGCCAATAACAATCTGGGCATGGGTTTTACTCTTTCCATAACCAGAGTATTGATAATATCCAGTTTTTCGGGATTGATCATTGCTTCGCGGGTGGCAATAACATAAATCCGGTTTATTATTTCCTGCAATTCCGGTTTCCAGTCAAAAAGCATTTTTTGCAGAACAATATCTGCCGCTTCGGTTTCTGCCAAACGGAGTAGTTCATTTACATCCGGTACTGCGGCCTTCCATTGTTGATCGTAATATTCATATATTGCATCAAGAATTGCCTTTTTAGAATCAAAATGATTATAAATAGAGGAAGCTCTAATACCAACTGCCTCTGATATATCCCGTACAGAAACTTCTTTATAGCCTTTTTGAGAGAAGAGCTTAATTGATTCGAATAAAATTTTTTCTTTTGTAGTTTCATTTTCCGTGTTGCGCTCCGCGCGTTCATTATCATTGTCCACAATTGCTCCCTTGTAATCTTAATTCTTTATGTAATTGCAGCATTATAATACCAGCCAGCGCCAGAACTGCAGATGTGCAAAAGATATATAATATTCTAATCCCCAAGATCGTTTCTGCTGATTGAACAGCAGCCTGCGGAGAGTAATTTACAAGCGCCAATACAGCCCCAATAACTGCACTGCTTATACCGACACCGATGGTCGAGCTAAGATTCATTGCTGCTGCCAGTATTTCGCTCATACTTATATTTTTCTGTGAACGTATTTCATCGGAAAAAGAAGCCATAAGGGTAAAAATCATATTGGAAGCAACTGCTGTTAACATACCATACAGTACTACACAGACCAATAGAACATAAGGCCTGTTTCCCGCTGCCAGCATAAGGAGGCTGCAGCATGTTCCGCTAAAAAGTCCAAAAACAATCAATGTTTCTTTTTTTGCAAAATGCAGCAGTTTTGGTATTATTGGCTGCATAGCCAAAGGCGAAAAAAGACCGGCCGATATTATTATAGGAAACAAATCCAGCCGTCCCATTATATAAACCATATAGTAATATGTTGTCAGATTTTTAAAAGCATCGGCCATAAAATACAAACAAAATCCGCTTAAAAACAGTATAAGCTGCTTGTTTTGTCCAATAACGGCAAAAATCTCTTTTATCGAAGCAATAGTACCTGGGTCGCTGTAATGCTTTTCCTTTACCCGGAAATAGGCATTATATAAAAGAGGTATGCTTATCGCTGCAAACAAAACCAATGTCAGTGCAAAGCCTCTATTTGTATCGCCTGCACCAAGAAAATCGGAGATTGGCAGCATAAAAGTCCCTACAATGATAAATGCGCAAATTGAACAGCTGTTGGATATGGCCATAAACTTTGACCTGCTCTGGTCCTGCCGGGCAAGGTAGGGCAGCATGGCAGTAGCGGCCACATTCAGCGCCGAGTAGAAGAATTCGCAGATTAACAGTGTACAGGCAATGTAAATAAAACGAAAAGAAGTGCTGATAAACGGAGCAAGACCCAGCGCTGCCAAACTTAATGCAAAGGGCAGCGCACACCACTTAAAGTAGGGACGGTATTTTCCATCTGTAAAACGTTTGCGGTTTATATAAATTCCTATTACCTGGTTGTCAGCTGCATCAAAAAAGCGGTAAAAAACCATAAACACTGCCGTTAGCGCCGGAGGTATAAGCGCCACATCGGTAAAAAACATCATTAGATAGTAGGACGAAAAGGCCAAAAAGATGTACGAGGCAAACTGCGCTCCGCCAAAAGACAGCATTTCGACAGTGTCAGTTTTTTCTGTTTTTTTAATTTCCATACTAATTTCCAAAAGCAATTTTTGCTTTATTCTATTGTATCAGTTTTTTCTTCCATTCGGGAAGGAGCTCTTCCGGTTCTTCGCTAAAAGCGTATAATAAAAGCTCTGCTCCGGCTTCCAAAACTCTATCCAGGGTTTCCTTCTCGCTGTCTGTAAAATCCTCCAGTACCCAGCGGGCGATATCGTCGTCCCTGCCCGGCGGCCTGCCTATACCAATACGCAGCCGCCAGAATTCGACGGTACCGAGAGATTCTTTTATGGAACGAAGGCCATTATGCCCGCCAAGGCCGCCTGCAAACTTAAGAGAAATAAATCCAAGGGGCAGTTCCAATTCATCGTGAACAACAATTATTTTTTCCGGAGGCAGATTATAGAAAGAACAAGCAGCATTAACCGAATTACCGGAAAGGTTCATATATGTTTCCGGAATTAGAAAGTATTGATCTAAGTTTTGGGCAAAGCGGCCTTTGAATTTTTTTTTCCAGCTTAGATCATCATAACAGGAAAGCTTTTCTGCAAGAAGTCTGCCGGCATTATGACGGTTAAAGGAATATTTTTTGCCGGGATTACCCAAAAATACTGCTAAAGAAAGCATTATACTTTTAAATTATCCATATAGTGCTGCAGATTATTTTTAATAAATCTGTGGATAATTACTTTATGATCCGGATCCATTCTGGGAACGTCAAACAAAAATATCCAGATATGTTCTTTCTCGCGCTTGCCCATTACAATTGCATCGGTAAGCACCAAAGAGCCGCGTAACTTAAGCTGCATTTCCCGTACCTTGCTGTTCACGGGAAGGTCGTCAAATTTTTCGAACTTTGCCGCAATACCTGCTGCGCTGATATCCAAAATGGCACCGCGGTAAAAACCGCTTGCGCCCTTAACATTTACCGTTGCATTATGATCTTCTTCACAAAAAGCCCTTATAAACTTCCGCTTGCCGCGGGCTTCGTTTGCTTCCAGAACACCAAGCACAATTTTGGTGCTTTCCTTAATCCCCAGTTTAAGCTGAATATAACCGCAGGGTACATTCATATCCATAAGGTATTTTTGCATAAGAGCCTGATCGGTATTATAGGAAAAAATTCCAAGCTGGGATAATTTAGTATCCGGACTTTCCTGTATACCCCGTATATAAGCCTCCCATTCCTTTTCGCTCATACCCTCGTCAATATTAATAAACATGATTGAATCGGGAAACTTAGCCAATAGTTTTAATGCCCGTTTATGATCATGAAGTATATAAGCCTCAAACCCGGCGCTTATCAGGAGGTCCAGCATTTCATTCTTAATAACGCTGTGCGGATGCAGAATAAATACTTTTTTCCCCAAAAGATTCTGTTCCATAGCTCTATTCTAGCATAAAATGATATTTTTTCAATACAATAATAACATGGATCAATATGAATGCGGGGAAATGTTTAAGCGGCTTTTTGGCATTGTAATACAGCTTAGAAGCGAAAACGGCTGTCCCTGGGACAGGGAACAAAGCCCCCAAACCCTTAGGAGCGGCTTGATAGAAGAATGCTATGAATGTATAGAAGCAATAGATGAAAACAATCCTGCCCATATACGGGAAGAACTGGGGGATATTTTTCTTTTGGCAGCTATGATCTCGTATATGTACCAGGAAGAGGGTGTTTTTTCCATTACAGATGTCTTAAATGATATTTGTGAAAAACTAATCCGCCGTCATCCCCATGTATTTAATAAATGCCCCCCTTCACAACTTAGCTCTGAAAAAGTCCTGGAAAACTGGGAACGTATTAAAGTAGAACAGGAGGGGCGAAAACCCAAAAGCTCTGTATTGGACGATGTTTCCCGTGCCCTGCCGCCCCTGGACAGGGCCTGGAAACTGCAAAAAAAAGCTGCTAAACTCGGCTTCGATTGGCCCAGCCTGGACGGAGTATTGACCAAGCTCAAGGAAGAACTGGCAGAGACGGAAGCAGCGCTCCCGCAAGCAGCAGAAAAAATCGAAGAAGAGCTGGGAGACCTGCTTTTTTCAGTTGTTAATCTATGCCGTTTTGTAAAGGTAGACCCAACAGTAGCCCTGCAGCGGACAAACACCAAGTTTATACGGCGATTTGGCTATGTTGAAAAAAAGATGAAGGAATCCGGGACTGTGATGAAGGCAGAAAACCTGGAACTAATGGATCAATTCTGGAATGAGGCAAAGACTTCTGAGCTAAAGACTTCTATTGAAGCAGAGCCCTAAGCATGGTTTTCCTGAACGATTCCAAATCCTGTATAAAACCGGAAAGCTGCATTGTATCTCCCCAGGCTGCACTTGTTTTTAATTTTTCTGCTGTTTTTGCAAAAGCTGTTGCGCCTACAGTATCGCAGGCGCTTTGTATTATTTGCAGATTTGACACAAGCAGTATTTTTGTTTCTTCTGTATACTGCTGGTTTCCGTTCTCATCTTCTGCCTTTTGTAAAATTGCTAAACGGTAATCAAGGTCTTCGCAATACAGCTGCAATAGTTCCCTGTATACAACCCTGGAATGCAGACAGCTTGTCATTCCCTTGTTTTCGTCAAGGCCTTTAATACCCATATCTAAGACACTATAGTCTGACAGAGTTACTACCTGGCGTCTGCCTTCATCTATCCATCGTTCCAGAAAATCATTAAGCCTGTGTGCATCTATGGGTTTGGGAAGATAATCGTTAAAGCCGTTTGCCTTAAATATTTTGCTGATACCCGGAAAGACATTTGCTGTCATGGCAACTATTGGAAGTTCCTGGTACTTTTGACCCTTAAAAGAACGAATTGTCTTTACAGCTTCTGTGCCATCCATGCCAGGCATCATCTGATCCATAAGAACCAGATCAAAATTATTTTTTTGAATAAGTTCCATTGCATGAACAGCATTTTTAGAAGTGGTAACCTGCATTTTATAGGGAGCAAGCAGGCCTTGAGCAATTTTTAGATTTATTTCCAGATCATCTACTATAAGTATTTTATAATCAGGACTGCAAAAAGAAACCTTGTCTTCCTTGCTGCGTACCGTTATCTTTCCCCTAAGAGCATTTGCCAGCGAAATAGTATAGTAGGGAAATGCAGCAATAAGACCATTCCATAATATGGTCTCGGGAGCAGAGCTGCTTAATAATACCGGAATTGTATTTAGCTCCAATAGTTCAATACACTTCTCTACCTGAGAAATATTTTTTGATGGAGAAAAAACATAATCCCAATGCCCGCTGGAGAGTTTTTCCAAAAGTTCATCGTTATTTGCTGCAGCATAAGCGCTAAGACCTAAGTTTTCAAATGTCCAGCCAATAGAATCTAAAAGCTGCGGATCATCGCAGTAGTAAAGCGATTTTTTATTTTCCGGATCTTCCAGCTTTACCATGGGCTGTAAATCTGCCGCCTCTTGAAGTATATCGGCTGTAAAAACAGAACCTTTCTGATATTCGCTTTTAACCGAAACATTTCCGCCCATTGCATTACACAGGCTTTTTGTAATGGCAAGTCCTAAGCCAGTGCCTTCAATCTCTGTGTTTTTTTGTGTTTCCAGGCGGACAAATGTATTAAACAGTCTTTCCTGATCATAGTTTTTAATTCCTATGCCGCTGTCGCTGATTTCAAAAACCAGACGCAGGTTTTTTTGATCTAGATCGTCTTTGTCCTGTCTAAGCATGTCATAGTTGATTTTTATTTTAACAAAACCCTGCTGTGTATACTTTACTGCATTGCTTAACAGGTTTAATAGTATCTGCCGGACCCGGCCGGCATCTCCTATTAACAGCCTTGGGATATTTGAATCGATTTCTGTTAAAAACACTATGGGTTTGTCTGTCAGGTGAATCCGTATAACGCTAAGCACATCATTTATTAGCGAACTAAATTCATAAGGGGCATCAATTATTTTAAGATTACCCGATTCTATTTTTGAGAAATCAAGAACATCGTTTATAATGGAAAGAAGATTAACTCCTGCCTGTTTGATATCCATTAGATAATCTTCTACAAGAGGATTTTCTGTTTCCCTTAAAGCCAATTCGCTCATGCCAATTACTGCATTCATGGGAGTACGGATCTCATGGCTTATAACAGCAAGAAACTGGCTTTTTGCAGCATTGGCTTTTTCCGCCTCTTCCTTGGCTTTAACCATCTCGGTAGTTTCGTGTACCAGAATTGTATAACCGTCTATCTCTCCTTCCCTTAACAAGGGACTTAGGTGAATATTATAATGCTTTTTTTCTCCGTCAGGTTGATTTTCAAAAAAATCTACTCTTTCCGGTTTTAATGACTGTTGATGTTCTGATAAAAAGAACAGCATCCTTTGGGCATTTTCTTTTCCCATGTGCTGTGTTATTACTTCAATAAAATTTCTATCCCTTATCATTTCAAAATGGGGAATATTATACGCTTCCAGATATGCTCTGGTACAATAAATAATATTAAATTCCTTATCCAGCAAGAACATGATATCGATGCTGTTTTCCAAAAGCATATTAAGGTATTGTTCCTGGAGGTATTTTTCTTCGTGTAAAACGGACATAAAACGGATTTTTGCCTGCAGGGTTTTTTCGGAAAGCTTCATCGCTTCGGAAATGCTTTGAAGCTCCCGTTCAAGTTTTTTTATTCTTTTTTCCTGTTCTGCCGATATGTTTTCTTCACTCATGTTATTATCCCAAGCATTTTATACGACAAAAATACACAAGGTATAATTAAAAAAATAATTAACGGTTTTATCGTCTCTGGCATTCACCGGACAGAATTCTCCTCCGCTGTAGATAAAGTGGTAAGGCAGGTCTTTTAGTCCTGCATCAATTTCCCGGATTTCCGCATAAACATCGGAACCTAAAGTCCACCTTCGGGCGCCGCAGGAAATTACCAGGGCCGACTGCGGCTTGGAAGCATTATGGAGTTCCACCCAATTTCTGCATTCCACAGCAGTTTTCCGTGCTGATTCCATGACAAAATCCTTGTCGCAGAAGGAAATTCCTAAAGAATAACCGGAAGGTACAGCTCCGCTGCATAATAGTTCGCCGCTTTCTACCCCATATATGGAGCGTATTAAGCTTGAACCTCCCGGATCATGCAGAATAAGGGGAAAGTAAAGTGCTTCTTCTATACTTTCATCCTTAACAAGGCCAACAGACTCCAGGTATTCCATAACGGGAATTCCATTAACCCGCTTTATCCTGTTTTTGTACGAATCGGTTATTACTGCCCTGCGGTGCATAATCTGTTCTTCGGGAATATCAGATATAAAAAAACGCGGCTTTATTTCTCCCCATAGGGCAAGACATGCCAGAGCCTTGTCGTATTCTGTGCCGTTATAAAGTGTTTTACTTTCCATAAAATCCGAGCTATGGGTAAATGCTACCGCACCAAAAATGGGAATGCCGCCGCTTATGCCGC
>Ga0099364_10001151_pt1 | contig 44050 bp, 25 predicted proteins | sample TergutTh196P3_FD_73070 | JGI IMG/M metagenome (GOLD analysis project Ga0099364, IMG submission 73070) | Microcerotermes parvus P3 segment gut microbial communities from Pointe-Noire, Republic of the Congo - Th196 P3 | ecosystem: Host-associated > Arthropoda: Insects > Digestive system > Gut ...
GCTAAATCAATCGGCGTGGCTATTACCACCGAATCACAGTCCGCGCGCTCAATGGTGGCTGTAAGATCATTTATTTGCTCTTCGCCGTAACCCATTGCAGGCAGCAACATGCCGATATTGGGATATATCCGGTAAGTGTCGGCCAGCCTACCTACCGCATAGGGTTTTGGGTCAATGATTTCAGCAGCGCCAAAACGTTTAGCCGCAACTATGCCGGCGCCTATTTTCATCTCGCCGTGCGTAAGAGTTGGACCGTCCTCAATAACTAAAACCCGTTTACCGCGAATTATTTCCGGGTTTTCAACACTTATGGAGGAGGCGGCGTCAATTACTGTCGCGCGCGGGTTAACCAGCTCTATATTTTTTCTTACCGTTTGGATATTCTCAAAATCGGCGCTATCAATTTTATTGATGACCACAACATCCGCCAGGCGAGCATTTACTTCGCCCGCGTAGTAAGAAAGCTCATGCCCCGGTCGGTGCGGGTCTGCTACTGTAATCGTAAGGTCAGGACGATAGAATGGGAAGTCGTTGTTGCCGCCATCCCACAAGATGACGTCGCAGCCGCTTGGGTCATTTTCCGCAGCTCTAAGAATCGCCTCGTAATCCACGCCTGCATAGATAACGTTTCCACGCGCGATATGAGGCTCGTACTCCTCCATTTCTTCAATTGTACAATTATGTTTGGTAAGATCTTCGATGGTGGCGAAACGCTGCACTTTTTGCGCCTCAAGATCGCCGTATGGCATTGGGTGACGTATGGCAATCGCTTTTACGCCTCTTGAAATCAAAGCTTGCATTACGCGTCGCGTAGTTTGGCTCTTGCCGCAGCCCGTGCGCGTTGCTACAACTGCAATTACGGGCTTGACGCTTTTAAGCATAGTGTTTTTATGTCCCATTAACGTAAAGTCCGCGCCCGCCGCGTTTACTATGGCGCTCAATCTCATTACGCTCGCGTATGGAGCGTCGCTATACGCGAAAACGCATTCGTCAGCGTCGAGCTCTTTTATCAACCGCTCCAACTCAACTTGGTCATAGATGGGAATACCATTTGGATACAGGTTGCCTGCAAGCGACGCGGGGTATTTGCGCCCCGCTATGTCCGGTATTTGCGCGGCGGTGAATGCTACCACATTGTATGCGGGGTTATCCCTGAAAAAGACGTTAAAATTGTGAAAATCGCGTCCAGCTGCGCCAATGATAATAGTTTTTCGTTGCTTCATGTAAATCTTCCCCTTCAGTGAAATTGGCCATTAAACTATGCTCTGAATATAAGAAGTATAATAGTCCATACAATTATATATATTATGTCGACGTTTTTCCAGCATGAATTACGCGATACTGGCATAACGCCGCTAAACCCTCGGCACATCATAGCTTGATGAATTATTTGGGCGCGGTCAAAAGTCCGAATTAGTAAATTTCCTGCCATTGACCCAAATTCGCGAACAGAAATTTTGCGGTTTCCTCCAGAGCGTAGAGCGTGGGCGCAACGCAATCTTCGTACTTCATCTCTCAAAAGAAATGAATACCTGTGCATTAGAATCAGTTGCGTTGTCATTGCGTTTGGAATCTTAAGATTGACTAATGCCTCGCAGAAGCCGGAAAAACCAATTAACGACAGAAGTATTATCATCACCGATACTGTTAGAGTAAACCGGAGCGCCAATGAGTAAAATGTCAGCCAGCTTCCAAATACTCCAATTGTCAGCACAAAAGGAGATGCGGCTAATACTATTTTCAATGTATTTTTTAAAGTTTCAGCAATATTTTTAGTAGATAACAGGATGAAAACCGGATAACAAAAAAAAGGAAACAGCAAATAAGCTTCTTTATTTCTGCTAAATGAGGCTATTATTATCGTAAATATGAAAGTTGTCAGCACATGAGCCTGCGGAGAAATTTTGTCTGAGAGATTCACTATCGGTACGCCTTCTTTTTTGAGATGAAAAAAGCTATTCCTCCAACCAATAATAATACCAAACAGCTTCCGGCTATCCCCGCAACGCTTGTTCCTAACTTTTCGGACAGGTTTTCCAATGAGTAACCGGTAAAAAACGACGTACTTTCCTGTATTGCCGAAGCCGCTGAGTGGAGCGTTGAGTCTTCAGCCAGAGTAATCTCTTCTTGCCCTGAGACTTTATGTATTGCCCACTCAAGCCCGTCGGGGTCGCTTGCCGCGTAAAGTGAAAAAAATCCCCCAAGTATTAGCGCCAATATTGCAAAAGAGGCTGCTATTTTCTTGAAGCTTAACGCGGATTTATTGTTATCTCGCGGTTCGCTCGCGCCTAATATCAATTCAGGACGCGCTTTATGCAGGAAAACCACCACTGCCGACGTGGCGGCCCCTTCAACAAGACCTATTACCAAATGTATCGAAAGCATTGTCGTTATAAAAGGCGTAAACGGTAATTCAGCGATTTTTGACGCGCTTGTTTGAAGAGTTACGGCAGCCGCGCCCAGCAACAGCCCAATTACGGCTGAAATCGTTGTCGCCGCAACGTATTTGTGTTTTCGCGAAAGCGGTTTCCATATTATCGGATAAGCGATAAAACACGGAAAAACCCCGAGATTAAACCAGTTGCACCCAAAAGCGAGAAGCCCTCCATCGGCAAAAAACAGAGACTGAACAATCAATATTGAGCCCATCACGAGAAAAGCGCGCGAACTGCCAAGCAATATCGCCAGCAAAAGTCCGCCGCCTATATGCCCGCTTGAGCCCGTTACGGGTATTGCAAAATTGAGCATTTGCGCCGCAAAAATGAAAGCGCCCAGCACCCCCATGAGAGGAATTCTTGGATCATAATCCGCCATATCAATTTCTTTGTCGTTTGATTTCAAGCTATATATCGCAAATCCGGCGCTTGCGGCATAAAAAGCCGCGCCCACTGACGGCGATATCAGCGCGTCAGCCATGTGCATCTTATGAATCCCCCCCTTTAAACTACTTCATACATCCAGGAACTCATTCCGCCTTCAAGTATCTTAATGTTCGAGTAGCCGTATCTTAACAGAATTGTATACGCCATCCACGCCCGGACGGCGGACTTGCAAACGATAATCATCTCTTTATCTTTCGGTAGCTCTGAGGCGCGATTCTTAAGCTCTCCAAGCGGGATATTTATCCAATTGAATTTTATTCTTCCAAAACGCTTTATCTCCTCTTCTTTCCGTACGTCCAACACCGTGAAATCATCTCCGCGCTCTCCCTTTGATTTTAATTCAAAAGGCGCCAAACTCTTTACCAATCCATCCATTTTATTTTTTAAAGAGTTTGCGGCGTGAGTCACGGGATCTAGCGCTGTGGCAAAAGGAGGTGAGTAGGCTAAATCAACGTCCGCCAAATCGTCTATCGTCAAGTTGCCTTTAATCGCGGTTGCTATGACGTCAAGCCTTTTATCTATATTGTCGGCGCCTATGATTTGCGCCCCAAGTACGCACCTTGTTCTTGTATCCGCAATCAGTTTTATCAAAACCATGGAAGGGTTTGGCATAAATAGCGGGATGCCAGGGTTTGCCGAGAGCATTTCCATTGGATGAAAACCGGCTTCTTCCGCCGCTTTAAAAGTTAAGCCCGTTTTACCCGCGCGAATACTAAACACTCTGACGATAGCTGTTCCTTCAACTCCAGTGAATTGTGAATCCAATCCCGCTATGTTGTCTGCTATCACTCTGCCGTGCCTGTTTGCCGTTGAGCCCATGGGCTGCCATACATACTTGCCTGTTATGTGGCTCCGACACTCAACGCTGTCGCCTCCGGCGTATATATTAGGGTCTGATGTCCGCATTCTGGAATCCGTCATAATAGCGCGCTTTCCAATAGATAATCCCGCTTTTTTAGCAAGCTCAACATTAGGCTGTGTACCTATGGATATTATGACCAAATCGGCTTCAATTTCTCTTTTACTCGTAACAACCTCTGAAGCGTAAGACTCGTCGCCTCTGATTTCGATTAGTTTTTCTTCTCCGTAAAACTGAACGCCGTTTTTCATAAGCTCTTTTTCGATAAATATTCCAAACTCTTCGCCGGCTATTGCATATAGCGGCAGAGGCAAAGCGTCAATCATCGCAACGTCAATTCCTTTGAATTTCAGAGCTTCCGCCGTTTCAATCCCAACAAGGCCCGCGCCAATGACTACCGCTTTATTTACTTTGGAGTCATTGAGAGTCTGCTCTATAGCAAGCGTGTCGGAGAGCGTCCACAATGAATGAACGTTCTTGAGATTTATGCCGGGTATGTCGGGAATTATTGGTGAAGATCCCGTTGATATTACTAAATAATCGTATGGGAATACAACTGTTTTTCCCGTCAGTTTGACTTTAGCCGTTACGCTTTTGGCAACTCTATCAATGCTTATTACTTCATGCCCGGTGAGGGCTTTTGTAAATGCGTACCCGTTAAAATACTCAGCGTCTCTCTTGACGCCAAACCCTGTGTGAGTTAATGATTCACGCTTTTTTACCTCTCCACTGAGGTAAAACGGAAAGCCACAATTTGCGTAACTAAGGTCTTCTCCTCGCTCAAGCATAGTTATGTCGGCGTTTGGGCAAATACGCGCAAGCCTTGCGGCTGTTTTTGCCCCGCAGGCAACTCCCCCGATGATAACTACTCTTATCTTTTCCTGCATTTTAGATTAATCCTTCTTCATTCAATATTTCCAGCGTCCAACGCGCGGCGTTGGCGCATACGGAAGTGCATTTATCAACGTGTCCGCCATCCTTTATATATTGCTCAAAGTCATTTGGATCTCCAAGGTTGTATCCGCGCCCCATAATTTTTTCCTGTATTGCGCGACAATTTATATCGCCATAAGTTTCCAGAAATCTATCCACGAGTTTTCTACACATAGCGAAAGTTCTGACGCGTCTTCTATCAGGGTCTGCAAAGTCGTTGTATGGTCTTCCCCAAAAGCAAGATAGCGCCATAATTCCGCCGGTAAGAGCTCCGCAAGCGTTTCCCATCCTAGCGACTCCTCCGGCAAACCCTGTTGCGGATTGAAATACTTCGTCGCTTATGTTTCCGACAGTCTCTTTGATAGCGGCCAAAACCACCTGCGAACACCCTCCATATTTTTGCGTGTAATCCCAAGCTAATTGCATTGCTTTTTCGATGGCAACATCCAGTTTATCTTTTTCCATAATTATGAACCTCCCCTTTTCGTCAGTTTTACAATCAACTTGCCTTAATTATAATCTAAATATACAAGAATTTATGGGTAGCGCTATTGATGATTATAGTCACAGATAATATACTATATACAAAAAGCGAAACAGGCTTAAAAAAGAGAGGGTGAGTTCATGAGCGAGATTTTCATATTTCAATTGCCTTTTAATTACACAATGTATTTGTCTTTAACGGAATTGTATATGATAGGCGCATTATTATTAATAATTATTGTTCTTACGGTAAAGAGCTTTTTCCTAAAAGTTCAAAGCGGGCGCGAAGGGTTTGCAGGTCAAAAAGCTAAGGCTTTAGGCAATTTTTTAAAAAATGGCGGGGTTTACGAAGGGCAAGTTCTTTGTATGGGAGAAATATGGAACGCCAAAGCGGACTATCCAATAATGAAAGGAGAAAAGTTAATTGTATGCTGTTCAAAAGGTCTTGTGTTGTTTATATTTAAACGCATAACTGAGGAAACAAGCGAATGTGAATGTAGCAAATAAATTGTACAAATAGTAACAAATAAAAAAGGGGTGGATTAGATTGCCAAACGAAGTATCGTTTCTTTTTTCAAGTATTGGTTGGATTATTCCAATCATTATTATTGTTTACCTGCTTTCCCATACGTTCAGGATTGTTCCGGAGTTCAGGAGGCTTGTAATTTTCAGACTTGGGCGTCTTATTGGAAGTAAGGGACCTGGTCTTATTCTTGTTATTCCTTTCATCGACAGGGCGATTGTCACCGACTTGCGTACGCTCACTCTTGACGTGCCTGTACAGGAAGTAATAACAAAGGATAATGTTCCCATCAAAGTGAATGCCGTAGTGTATTTTCGCGTACTCGACCCGGCATACTCAGTGACGGAAGTTGAAAACTACATACTCGCCACAAGCCTTTTGGCGCAGACAACTTTGCGATCAGTAGTAGGTTCTGCTGAACTTGACGAGGTATTATCCTCCCGTGAGAAAATAAATGAAGAGCTTCAATTAATAATCGACGAACGCACGGACGTTTGGGGCATAAAAGTCTCCGCAGTCGAAGTGAAAGAGCTGGAACTGCCGGACGGGATGAAACGCGCAATGGCGCGTCAAGCTGAAGCCGAACGCGAAAGACGCGCAAAAATCATCGCTGCTGAAGGAGAACTTCAAGCTGCTCAAAAACTCTCTGAGGCTGCGCGCCAGATGGAGACATCCGACATTACCTTGCAGCTTAGATACCTGCAGACAGTTCGCGAAATAGCCAGCGAACGCAATACGACTACATTTTTCCCAATCCCTATTGATGTTTTTACTCCGTTTATCGAGAAGTTAAAAATTAAAGATAAGGATAACTAGAATAATACTTAGGAGGTGATGTTAGGGTTGACAAACAAACTTAAACTCTACGGATTCAACAATCTAACAAAGACATTGAGCTTTAACATTTATGACGTATGTTACGCGAGGACTAAACGTGAAAAGAAAGATTATCTGGCATATATTAATGACCAGTATAACAGCGAACGCCTTACCGGAATTCTTCGTCACGTCACCGAGCTGATAGGGGCGCATGTGCTGAATATAGCGCGACAGGATTATGAACCTCAAGGCGCGAGCGTGGTACTGCTCATTGCTGAAGAGTCCATTACGAAAACCGACCTTTCCTGCAATAACGGAGATTCAATTACTTTGCTCCCTCCGATATACCGAGAAAGCATCGTGGGGCATTTGGATAAAAGCCATGTGACGGTGCATACATACCCGGAAAGCCATCCGGGCAACGAAGTGTCGACATTTCGCGTTGATATTGACGTTGGAACATGCGGAAAGATAACTCCGTTAACGGCGCTTGATTACATGATCTCAAGCTTTGATTCCGACATAATAACCATTGATTATCGCGTCAGAGGTTTTACCCGCGATATGCACGGCAATAAGTACTATCTTGATCATGACATAACGTCGATACAAAATTTCATTGATGATTCAATACTTCGCAAGTACGACGCGATTGACATTAACGTATATCAGTCAAACTATTTTCATACGAAAATGATGAGAAATGAAATAGTTTTGGACGCTTATCTTTTTAATATGGACGCTTATGAATTAAGTCCCGACCAACGCCGCGATATACGCGACAAAATATCGCGCGAGATGATAGAAATATTCTATGGGATGAATGTTTACGGAACAAATGAGATTTACGAAGAAGAACAGGGGGAATTGTAAAGATGTTATGGTTCACCGAATCTCACGCGCCCGACGCGAGTTTTTCAATAAGAGTTTCAAAGCATATTCTATCGGAAAAGACTGACTTTCAACAGATAGATATCTTTGAATCTACTGAGTTTGGACGTTTTTTTACGCTTGACAACGTCGTAATGGTAACAGAGAAAGATGAGTTCATTTATCACGAGATGATAACTCATGTGCCTATGGCGGCTGCCCCCGAAACAAAACACGTTCTTGTAGTTGGCGGCGGAGACGGGGGAACAGTGAGAGAGCTTACAAGATATTCAACTATTGAGAAAATTGATATGGTCGATATCGACAGGCGCGTTGTTGAAGTTTGCAAAGAGTATCTGCCGTTTACATCCTGCAAGCTTGATGATCCAAGAGTAAGCCTTTATTTTGAGGATGGCGTCAATTTTGTCGCAAAGCGGGAAAACCAATATGACCTTATCATAGTTGACTCAACGGACCCAATAAGCGTAGGCGAAGGATTATTCACCAGCGAGTTTTATAATAGCTGCCATAAAGCGCTTAAAGAAAATGGTATACTTGTGAATCAACATGAAAGCCCATATTATGAAATAACGGCTATAGCTATGCGACGCGCGCATCAAAGGATAAGAGAGCATTTTATTGCTGAAAATTGCCGTATCTATCAGGCTTTTATTCCAACGTACCAATCCGGGCATTGGCTTTTTGGCTTTGCGTGCAAAAGTAAAACAAAGTTTGACCCTCAGGTATTTGACGACGCAAAATGGAACGCGCTCTTGCTTGAAACTAATTACTATAACACTGACCTGCATCGCGCATCTTTTGTACTTCCCAATTACGTTAAAAAAGATCTGGAACGTTGCGTTTTTGTTTGCTAACGCGTAAGAATTGATTATTAATTTAAGTCTGGAGGCGCCGATTTGTATAAGAAAATTATAGTTTCCATCGTTTTAATAGCTTTATCAACGATAGGAGTTGGAAGCGCGGAAAATAGCCAAGACGTGCAAAACAACGTCGATATAAAAGGCTTTTTGAATCAATCTGTTAAAATCGAAAGTTTCCCCGCGCTTCCGGACTATATTAAAAAAATTTCGTATGACGTAAGAAAAACCGAATCGGAAATAGCGTTGCTCAGTCAGATTGAAACGTCGTTTAACGAGTTATCTGAAAAGCTGGATGAACTGGAACGTTCGCTTTTAAAAGATTCTCATTTGCTTTGGGTTGACTACTATGAAAAAGAGACTTATGGTTTGAATCCGGCAAATAGTTTTGTTGTAATGACAATCGATGAGGATAAAGTTAAGATAAATGCCTACCGCGAGAATTTAAAAGCTCTTCTTGAAGGAAGAAAATTATATCTCGATAACCTTTTGAATAGTCAACATGTATTTCCAGAAAACGTCGAATATCAGGATATTTTCGCGCGTATTAAATTTCTTCAGGCAAGGATGGAATATTTTGCCGAAGAAAGGAACAGACCGAGAGTTTATGCGGGAGAAGACGCATGGAAGCGTTTTTTAGACGTTAACGACGATTTTTTAAAAGTCCATTTTGTTGATGATTTTGAGAAAATAAATATGTATAATATGTATACTCTTCAAGAGCGTTTGAGAATACTTGAATTACAGGTTCCGGCGCTTGAGTTGCTCAGGATAGAAGTGGAATTATGATAGACAGCTTAATTGTTTATCACTAATTAGTATAGCTTTGGAGCGCAAATTTTAGGAGGGATGTTATAGTGAAAAAACTTGTTGTGTTTGTGTTGTTAATTTCCATGTTGTTTGTTATTTCCGATATTTCTGTTGCAGCATGGAAGCCGCTTGACCCTGAAGAGCCGCTGACTTTTGCGGAACAATCAGGATGGGGGCTTGATGGACTTACAGCCTCAAGCCAGGAAGTTGTTGATTACTGCATTAAGGTTGCAAATCTAAGCAATGGAAGAATACGATATGTTGTCGCCGGATATACAGCAATGGGCAAGCCCATTCCAATGCTTGTAATGGGAAACCCCGCGCCCAAGGATCGCGCGGAAAAAGAGAGCAGAGGGCTGTCTTCCGTTTTCATTAACTGCAACATACACTCCGGAGAAGTGGAAGGCAAGGAAGCGGCGCTAATATTTGCCAGAGAGTGCGCTCTTGGAAGATATGACGAACTTCTTAGCAAAATTGTAGTACTCTTGATTCCAAATATGAACGCGGATGGTAACGATTTTCTGGGCACATGGCGCAGTGGCACGGATGGTACAGGCGGATCACAGCCGCTCGGACCTAAGCTGCACGGAACGAGATATAATTCGCAGGGATTAAATATCAACCGCGATTTTTCAAAAATCGAAGCGGTTGAATCGCGAGTTATATATAGACTTTTTAATGAGTGGAATCCTGTACTTTACCTTGACGCTCACGCGACAAACGGCACAAGACTTCGCCATACGCAGACTTATTCCTGGGGTCTTAATCCGAACACCGACAAGGCTTTGTTGGAGTATAACCGCACCACCTTCATTGAGAATACTTTCGGTCCAAATTCGCCCATGGGGCGTTTGTTAGGGAGCGCGGATATGCAAATGGGCGGCGTTACCATAACTTTGGAGCCAACGGCGATACCTTACGGCGGCAGCTTTTCGGGCAACACCGCAAGAGTAGAACCTGACCCGTTGAACCCAACCACGCATGTTATCATTTCTGCCGACCTTGCCGGCGAATTTGTAGCGTACCCAACGGCAAATAATCCCGGTGTCAGCGACGCTATCCAGAATGGCGATACAATAACGTGGGCTACTTATGGAGACCTGCCGCGTCACACCACGAATCTAGCCGCGATGGGCAATCGCCTTGCGTTGCTGTTGGAGGCTTATTCATACGCTCCTTACCGTTATCGCGTGGAAACCCAGTATTTTTCCATAGTAGGGGCTATCGAAGCGGTAGCTAACGATATTGTCAACATTAACGCTATGATAAAAGCCGCTGATGACAGGTCTTATTCATGGAAGACCGCAGGACTCCCCGACATAGATATTAGCCTTCATGGTGGCAACCCTGTAAGATATGATCCTTCAGTGGATGGAGAAGTTGGAGCATATGGCGCCGAAGACGGGATAAGAGAGGTTGATTCCTTTGTTGTTTCAATACCTATAAATTCAACGGGCAGATATTCAATAGCCGCAGCTAATTTTGATTACTCTCGCCCGATAACTTACAGAATGGTTGAACGTCAGCGATATGTGACTTTTCAGACAGCTAAAATGGGAGCGCTTTATATTTTCGAGTCTGGCGCTATTGAAGCCGCTAAGCTGCTTCAAAGGCATGGGATTACTGTTTACAGACTTAAAGAAAATGTTGAAATTCCTGACCATTACAGGTTTAGATTTGCAAGCGTTACAGCGGGCGCAAGGTATGAAGGACACTATCCGAATGGAAGCAGTTCAGGAGGAGGATACCAGAGTACTTCCAACGTTTCGGGAGATTGGCAGCACGCATCCACAGCTACGGTGGCTCTTTGGACACCCTACCGTGAAGGAGGTTCCAATTCGATTAATAGCAATAATAGGATAAACGCGGGTTCCTACGTAGTCTCAACCGCGCAGCCAAGAGGCGTCATTGCGGCTATGTTGCTTGAACCGAGGAATAACGATGGATTGTTTTTCTGGAACTATTTTGATCATTTCTTTACTAATGAAAGAGCAAATATACCTGCTATTACCCCAATTATAAAGGTGAATACTTATAATGCGGGTGGCGCTATCCCTGACAGCGTTTTGGAAGTGGTCGAGACGGTGGCGCCCGAATGGCCTACTGATCAGCCTGATGATATCGGAACTATCCCCGAAAACGTCGCAGGTAACTTACCGGCTTCTGTTGAGGCTGGAAAGAGCGGATATTATATCGTTAACGAAGATGAAGCTGACGCGATTATAAGCGCTGGCGGCGGATCGCATAAAGAGGACAATCAGAAATTTTATCTTGATAATCCGCTCGCGTTTGCTAACAGCCGACTTCCGGATGCCGGTGCGCAAAACGCGGTGTCATTGCCGATGTTCAAATATTACGTTACAAGCGATGGCGGCGTTGGGGCAACGACCCTGTTGGGAGTAAACGGAAGTTCGTTCTTTGCTTCAAAAGCGGAGGATGTAAAACTAATGGCGCTTACTAATACCGGTAGCGCTGAGCTGTTGTCTATAGTTTACGATCCTAAAGACCTTGCGGACGGAAAATTTCTCATATCGACTGCGGAAGGATATATTCTACAGGCGGGGGATCCTATTCCCGAATATCTGAAGTTTGACGTTACAATAGCTTTAAAGGATGGCGGAAAATTTGACCTTGTAAGCGAGCCTCTTGCAATAGGCAGCACGCTTGTATTCATCAAAACCGCCGAGCCAGTTCCTCCGGTTAAACCGGGTACGGGCGGTAGCGGATGCGCTTCATTACCAATTATTCCCGCTATTTTATTATTCGCGCTAGTGTCATTTGCGATAAAAAAACGTAAATAGGATTCAGGGATTGTCTTAAAAGGACAAGTTGTTATTAAAAAAAGGGCGGCGTTTTGCCGCCCGATTTCATATTGCCGCCCTATTTTTGTAACTGTCTTGGTATAATTAGCCAAGACAAATTAATGGAGGAATATCATGATTCAGAATAAAGACAAAGTTAGAGTACGTTTTGCGCCAAGTCCAACAGGAGCTTTACATATAGGTGGAGGGCATACAGCTTTATTCAATTGGTTGTTTGCTCGCAATTCGGGAGGAACTTTTATCCTCCGCGTTGAGGACACCGATCTTGAACGTTCCACTATGGAATATGAACAGACAATAATGGACGGTATGAAGTGGCTTGGACTTGATTGGGATGAAGGACCTGACAAGGGTGGAGATTGTGGACCATACCGTCAATCTGAACGTTTATCGTTATATCGCCAATACGCCGAGCAGCTTTTGATTGAAGGAAAAGCTTATAGCGAGGGAAATGCGATAGTGTTTAAAGTTGAACATGGCATAGACTCATCGTTTGACGATGTCGTTTATGGACGCATAGAATCCTTAAGCGATGGTCTTCAGAAAATGGGCACTGACGAACTTAAGGATGTCGTAATGATTAAAGGAGACGGTATGCCAACCTATAATTATGCTTGCGTCATTGACGATCATCTTATGAAAATAACCCATGTAATAAGAGGTGAAGATCATATATCCAATACGCCAAAGCAAGTGCTTATTTATAAAGCGCTTGAATGGACGCCTCCAAAATTTGCTCATTTGCCGATGATCCTTGGCAAGGATAAGAAAAAGCTTTCAAAAAGACATGGAGCTACTAGCGTCTATGATTATCGAGATATGGGTTATATGCCTGAATCAATATTTAACTTTCTTGCTCTATTAGGCTGGTCCCCCGGAGGAGATAAAGAAGTGTTTACGCGAGATGAAGCTGTCACCCTCTTTAGCCTTGAACGTGTAATCCGTAAACCTTCGGTGTTTGATTTTGATAAACTGAATCATATAAACCAGGCTCACATAAAACAAATGCCTCCAATGGAACGTCTTGCCCTGGTGAAACCTTTTTGGTTAGCGATGGGTTTACCTGTTCAAGACAAATCTGATGAATACCTTGCCGAAGCGTTAGATTTGATGAGCGGACGCGGTCAAACAGCAAAGGCAATGGCGGAGTACTCAGATTACTTTGTTAGCTTTGAACCTGTGAAGTCGCGTTATGATGCGTCGGATATTACAAATGAACAGATGATAAATTTGCGGGCTTTCTTTAAAGAAATTCTCGAAACTCCCGAATGGAAACATGAAGCTTTAGAAGAAACAGCTAAAATTTGGTCGGAACGTAACAATGTAAAATTAAAAGAATGCGCTATGCCATTGAGGTTTGCTCTTACGGGAATGAAAGTCAGCCCTGGGATATTTGAAATTGTTGTTTTATTTGGAAGGGAAGAGACAAGAAGGCGGCTTGAGCACTACAAATTTATCTAAAAAATCGGAGGTAAAAAATGGGGGCGCTTTTTCAAGGGTTTCTAAGCTTGACATGGCAATCTATCGTCATGTTTGGTATTGGCGGGTTCCTTATATACCTTGCGGTCAGTAAAGATTATGAGCCCATGCTGTTATTACCAATCGGATTTGGAGCGATACTTGTAAACCTCCCGTTCTCTTCTGTATGGGAATATGAAGGCGCAGCGGGCGTTTTGCAGACGTTTTATAATATAGGCATAGCAACGGAAGTGTTCCCAATACTAATTTTTGTAGCGGTTGGCGCGATGATAGACTTCTCCCCATTGCTAAAGGACCCTAAGATGCTCTTTCTTGGGGCGGCGGCGCAATTAGGCATATTTGCAACCATTGTGGTCGTTGTTTTGATAGGCGCTGCTTTTCCAACTTTGGGAATTGACTTAAAAAGCGCGGCGGCAATCGGTATTATAGGCGCTGCGGATGGTCCCACTTCAATTTTCGTAGCCACAAAATTCGCCCCGCAATTCTTAGCCCCCATTTCAGTGGCGGCATATTCGTATATGGCGCTTGTGCCTATAATTCAACCGCCTGTTATAAAGCTTTTGACGACAAAAAAAGAGCGCATGATACGCATGGATTATTCGGATAAGAAAATCTCAAAAATAGCGCTTATTTTATTCCCCATAATAGTGACGATCATATCGGGCATACTTGCTCCGATATGCGCGCCGTTGGTTGGGCTTTTAATGTTTGGAAATCTCATCAGAGAGTGCGGAGTGCTTGAAAGATTGTCAAATTCCGCGCAAAATGAACTTGCCAACCTTGTGACCTTACTGTTAGGCGTAACAATCGGGGCGACCATGCACTACGAGAAATTCTTACAACCTATGACGCTACTTATCCTTGTTCTTGGTTTCGCCGCTTTTGTGTTTGACACAGCGGGCGGGGTTCTGTTTGTTAAGCTATTAAACCTTTTCAGCGCGCGTAAAATCAACCCAATGATCGGCGCGGCAGGTATCTCCGCGTTTCCGATGTCGGCGCGGATAGTGCAAAAGCTTGGCGCCAGCGAAGACCCGAATAACTATTTGCTTATGCCGGCAGTGTCCGCTAACGTTGCGGGACAAGTTGCTTCAGCGATAGCTGGCGGGATGGTTCTTGCTATAGTTCCTTGGTTACTCGGTTAAGGGGGTAAATATTATGTTTTTACTTTCACTGCAATTAATGTTGTACGGACTCATAGGAGTTTTTACCGCGCTTGCGATACTTTATATTTCTGTTAGAAGTATGGTTAAGATATTTCCAAGTGAAACGGAGAGTGAAGAGTGAGTTTTATTGAACTCTTTTTAATTGCCATTGCGCTCTCTATGGACGCTTTTGCCATTGCTGTATGCGTCGGCTTAACTATGAATGAAGCGGTAACGCGAAAATCGTTGATCGTTGGGCTGTATTTCGGATTCTTTCAATTCATCATGCCGCTTATTGGATATATGGCAGCGACACAGTTTGCCGAAAGAATAATCTCTTACGACCATTGGATTGCGTTTGCGCTTCTCAGTTTTCTCGGCGGCAAGATGATTTTTGGCAGTTTCAAAACAGAAGGATGCCCAGACAGAAAATGTCCTATTGGACTGTGCAGCGACAGAACATGTCCACAAGGGAAAAAGCCGGAGAATAAGGAAGTCTCCTTAGGATTTGCGCAAATGTTGCCCTTTGCCGTTGCTACAAGTATCGACGCATTAGCCGTTGGCGCATCGTTCGCTTTTCTTCGGGTTGATATTCTTTCGGCAGCTTCTCTTATAGGTATCACTACATTTGTATTGTCCATGACAGGCGTTAGAATTGGAAACGTATGCGGCGCGAGGTTCAAATCGAAGAGCGAACTCGCGGGCGGCATTATCTTGACTATGATAGGAATAAATATATTGATTGAACACTTGATGTAATATTAAACAGACGGAAATAACCACTATTAAAAATACCTAAAAAATACTATACTTATTATGATATTTCATATTGGGAGGTATTTTTAATGGTTAAAAAATTTTTATGCTTAATAGTGGCGCTTTGTTTAATAAGCTCATTCGGATCAATATCTTATGGCGAGGCAGAGCCGGATATACTGCGAAATTCGGTTATCATATACGTAACGTATGAAACGCCAAATATGAACTTCTTAAGCACAGAACACAAGCCTATTTCAAGCGCGGATATGTATGAACTCGTGTATCTTGGAGATGGCGGAACTGCTGAGAATCCGGCATTCCCAAGCGTTCCTCACTTTTATCAGACTTCAGCGAACGGCAAAGTAATGATCGTTCCCGCTCAGGATTCTCTTGGCAGAGGCCCGATAATTGAGGTAGTTGTTCCTGATATTTGGGCGCGTTCGTGGGATCTATACACCGATAACACTCACCCAACGAGAGGTTCGGCTGCATGGAACAGTTTTATTGTCAATGAGGTCATGCCAAGAGCTTGCCAGAACTTTAATTTTTACGAGTTTGCAAGCACGACGACGACCACAGGCGGAAATACGTACGCAACGGTTACAGTGAACGACTTAACCGCAGCTTTGGTCATAAGCGGTTACGCAACGGCGACGGATCAGGATCACGTTTGGACTACTCCAAATATCCATGGTACCGTTGGGGCGCCCAGCGTATGGGGTAATAGCGGCAGCGCGCGCAACACAAACATTGATCTTTACAAAATCCCCGTAGGCGCCAAAAGCCTTGTGAGTCCGGATCTTAATGTTGAGAATCTGGGGCTTCGGCTTAACTCGGCGTATGTAACCCCGTCGGCGGCTACAAGTCCTGCGGACGGACATTTTTATGGTCCGCGAGGCTTTGGGGTATACGCTCACGAGATGGGACACAGCGCGTTGAGCCTATCCGATACATATGATGTCCAAGGCTATTACAGAGTGCAGGACAACTATCCCGACCCAATCCCATATCCAATGAGAGCCGCGTCCGGCAACTGGTCGAATATGGCGACGGGCGGATACATATTCTATACGCATGAAAGCGTTCCGACAAGCGAATTCCTCAGGAAGTATTATAATCCCGCTTCCGGCGCCGAGCCATTGAATTTCAGACCTGGCCTGCTTGACGCTTATAATATGGTGAATAATGCCCGCGCAATTCCTGTCGATTTAGCAAATGCAAGCGGAGATATTCTCCCTGAGAATGAAGGTAAAACCTTTACGATGATGAGGGGAGACGTTTATCGAATTAGAACGCAAGTCCCGAATCAGTATTTCTATTTGCAGGTGCGTATAGATAAGGATTACGATACCGGTCCATTCCAGTGGGGAAGAAAATACGCCCGCGCGGTTGATAAATCAATCAGCGGCGGACTTCTTATTATGAGAGTCGACACCGGGTTCACCAATGGACGAACCGCGCTAAGCCATCCCACCGTGATTGAAGAAGCGCATGGAGGTATTCAGGACCTTAGAGTAAGAAGGATATACGACCGTTCGGGGGATGAAGACCGGTTTAATTTTGGCGATCCCGGGGATTTGTTTGGAGTTAACGCAAAGGAATTTGGTCCAAATACAAGCCCAAACAACAGGCTTTTTTACTCAGTAGGCGATAACGCCGCGCTTGACCCTAACAGACAGGTTACTAACTTTGGCGAAGCCGCGAAATGGCATATAAGCGAGATAGAATATAATCCCGCCACCGAGTCGGTATCATTTAAAGTATCAAGTACAATTCCAAGCGTAATGCATAATGCTTTAGCGTCTTCGAAAATCTCGCCCGCTAACGTCGCGTCATATCTTGAAGGGGTTGGAGTTGACGGCGTCGCCGCAGTTCCGGCAATAGACGAGTTTTATAAATACAATGTGACTGTTTCAGACGCGCCTCCTAACGATAATCTCCCGAAAGACGCGGAAAACGCGGTTTTAGCCAGAGCGTCTACCGGCAATGCTGACGCAGTATTGTTTGGTTTAAAGCTTAAGGGCTCAGAAGCGCATAAAGTCATGATTGCTCTTCCATCAGGTACGTTTGTGGATGTGGAAGAACTTGCGGCTTCAACCGGACTGGACCTGAAGCCTACTGTAAATGGAGGAAATATTACGTTCTCAACGCTTTTGGTTCCGGGGACGACTCCCAGAGGAGTTGCCTCCGTTGTTAAGATTGAAGGCGAACTTGTGGTCGTTATTTTTGGCGGAGAAGTTGACGACGAAGCTTCCGCAACCTTTTTTGTAGTAAAGAAGACTGAAGAGGAAAAGGAGAAAGAAACCGGTTGCAACGCGGTATACGGCTTATTTATAGCAGCCGCTTTACTGCCTTTAGTGGTGAAACGAAAGAAGGGGAACTAATATGTGTAAAGTGAATAAAGTAAAAATATTTCTGCATCTTATTCTGGCGGTTGGTCTTGTATTAGCATTTTCTTTTACAGGCGCCGCTGCGCTTGCGCCGATTCCCGGCATTCCGGAAAACCCTGCGAATACTGAGAATACTAATACTGCGCCAATTCGTCAACCTTCATTAACGTGCGACCCATACGCAGTGTTTGATCCCGAAGGCGTATTGTTCGACGATGAATTTGGGATGCCCGTCCGACATGGCTATAGGATAGTGGAAGAGTATTACCGCGAAATGCGCTATCTGGCGAAAACGTATCCGGAGATAGTTAAACTGCATGAATACGGAACCACGAAATATTACAAATGGCCCTTGCTTGCCCTTGAAATCAGCAATAACCCGGGCGGCAATGACGGAAGGGCCGGCACGATGCACCAGGCCGGCAACCACCCCAGAGAATGGCAGTCCAATGAAATGTGCATGGATCTTGCTTGGCTCTTGATTACCCAATATGGTAAAAAAGCGGACGTGACAGAGCTTCTCAACTCCACTACGGTTTGGCTCTTGCCGCTGTCAAATCCGGACGGCGTTCATTACGACATGACGGTTGCCGGACCAGGCAGTTGGCGCGGAAACTTGGGCGGTGCTGACGGCAATACCATCAACTCAGGTTCAGACCTTAACAGAAACTGGCCTTACGGTTGGGGCAGCGCGAGCGGCTCGTCCCCCGGATATGGCAACGGACAAAACCGCGGCGGCGGACCGGAAAGCGAGCCGGAAATAGCGGCAGTCACCGCGTTGGCAAGATCCAACTCAATAATTACCTCCATCAGCGGACATCAATTCCCGTCAGGGAACGGACAATACCTTGTATTCCCGTGGTCATTCTTTGTTAACAGGACTTATTCGGGTACGGGAACGCGTAATCTTGCCAATTCCACCCCAAATCCAATAATGATTGAGACTCCAAACGGGCAAGTCGACATCAGGGATATGGGGTACAGGCAAGCCAAGTTCAACCTGCATTCAAGCGAATACTCAAATATTATGTACGCTTACAGCGGCGAAAGCGGCGATTACCTGTACGGTACGTTAAGGACGCTGCCTTTCCTGTATGAATACGGCAGGTACTTGATGCAGTCTTATATGGGGCAAGAGCTGAATTTCGCCACAACAAGTTTTAATGACCTTTACACCGGCAAACAAAGAGAGTTTCAGGTAACCTATGCGACGGCGACGAACGCAGCGGGCGCGGGCGCGCCGACTGCGAACGTCACCGCTGAACTGGTCTTTATAACCGATGACGGGTTCGTTCCGGAGTATGGTCCCATCACTGCTACTACGTCTGCTGATGTCATAGCACTCGGTAGCGCGCTTAACGGTAAAATTCTCGTTTGCGTCCGGGGCGTAGGCAATAATGATAACGCTGCCATCGCGCTTGCCGCCCAAAGACAAGGCGCCGTTGGCGTTCTTTTCTGCACAAGAACGACCGGTCTCAATGGTTATCAACATTCCCATTTCAACCCGAACCTTGGTACGGGAACTACCAGCGACGATAACCCCGCCCTCATTAATATTCCGGTGGCGGGCACAGCTAAGCAGTATCTGAGAGAACTCTATGAAAGCGCCCCAGGAACTACAATGACGTTTCATAATGTCAAAAGAAGACTTGAGTCAAACAGATGGACGTTTGAGAGAAATCTGGGCGGCTTTATGGAAAATATGCTGATGGCGCCCGAGTACGCTTCGTATCTCGTAGGATCAGTTTCTGACAGCAACGGAAATCTAATCCGCGCGAATCTCAATCTGAAAATGCAGGTATTCAGCCCGCTAATCGAGGGCAATACCTCTGCTAATGCATGGGCGGATCAAATAACGCAAAGCGGAGTTTTTGAACAGACTCAAACGGGGACATATAGTAATGTAAGTCGCGGAGCAATCAACTGGGCAGTCACGCCTTCCAAACAGCCTGCAAACCCTATAGGCATCAATGCGACTCAGTTCCCCGACTTGGGCTACGATATTACAATTTCGGCGCCGGGCATGGTGAACAAGAACATGAACATAAAAGTTCCCATGTATCAGATGAATGTCGATCTTGGAAACATCGTGCTTACGAACGCAGTGACCGATCCAACCTTCAAAAGCATCGAGGAAATTGCAAGCGGTGTGTGGATACTGTCAATCAACGTAAAAGTGGCCGATCCGGTAACCGGGAATATTGAAAGCATTGTAGAGACAATAGCGCTTATCGGCGATAACGCCAACTTTAAAGGAAAATACAAATTCGAAGCTGATTCTGCGCTCGCCGGTTACACCCTCAATTACGATATTACGGACAATGGCTCAAAGATCGGAAATCTCAGCCTCACATACGGAGTTAACGATGCGACTCTCATGAATGCGACGTCCGTTGACAAGAAGGCGGTTGCTGACGCTCTGGGCGCTGAAGCCGGTCTGCTGACGCGTAATAATGGGAGCGTTAGTCTTAAATATGTCAATGACAACGGAAGTCAGGCGCCTTATCTCAATGGGTACGAGTTCTATCTACCGGGGCTCACTGCTGATATTGCGCTGACGGCGGAACAAAAAGCGGCGAATCAAATAGCGGCAAAAATGCTGTTCGAAGTGGATCTGGACAAGAGCCTTATTGAGAAATTTGGCGGAAATGTGGATGAGCTAAAGAAAGACTTGTCGTTTGCTATGGCAATTGCCGGTAAAACGGTGGTGATAATTGGACCTGGCCCGGATGCGTTGATTTCGTTCCCGGACGCCTTGACCAAAGGGTTAGCCACTTTTGAGCTTACCTCTAACGGAGCGATAGTGACTCTTGAATACATTCTTGTCGATGCTGCCAGAGCGTCGGGGATTTTCAACGACAAACTGGTGGTAAGCGACGGCATTGCCAATGGCGTTCTGGAAGGTTCCATGTTCCTCGCAACAACTAAAGAACCGGATAAGGACAAGCACAAGGACAAGTTCATTGATCCGGACGGATGTGACGTCGGATTCGGCGTAGCAGCTATCTTGTTATTGGTTGGCTTATTGGCGCGTAAATCCCGAAAAGTATAGTTTCTTTAACAATTTATCCATTCAAGGAGAGAGAACCCCTCTCTCCTTTTTTGTATTACTATGACAATATTTTATGGCGAAAAAGAGTATAATAACATTATGTGATTTTATATATATTTATTCTATTTGATCAAAAGGAGTGAGACAAGGTGAAAAAAATAGTTTTAGCTTTTGCGATAATTCTTACAATAAGCTTTATTCCATTCGAAGTCTGGGCGGCGCCCGGCGATTCGCCCGACGACCCTATATTCATTTCGACAGCGGAAGATCTCAATAATGTGCGATTCGCCCCGGGCAGGTTTTATAGGCTGAGCAACAATATCGACCTGACAGGCTATCTGGCGCCCGGCGGCGGGGGTTACGATCAATGGGGGGAGGCTGGTTGGTTGCCAATCGGAACCTCCTCAACGCCATTTACCGCAGGGCTCAACGGCGGCGGGTTCAAGATAACAGGGCTGTGGATAAACCGCACGACGGATAACGTGGGTCTGTTCGGGTACGCGACAAACGCATCAATAGAAAACCTCAGCTTGGAAACGGGTCCTGCCGGTATCAGCGGTCGTAGTAACGTCGGCGGCCTGATTGGGTATCAGCTTCTTGTCATCCCTGGCGCCGCCGTCGCTATCACGAACTGTTATATTTCTGGCGACATCATGTCAACTACGGAATACGTCGGCGGTTTTGTGGGACATCAACGCGTCACCAGCAACAGCGTATCCGTCACGAACTGCTCCGCCGACGTCAATATTTCCGGCGGAAGTTACGTTGGAGGACTGGTAGGATATCAATACACAATTGGTAATACCGCCTGCAGCTTGACCTTCGAAAACTGCTCCGTCAACGTCAACATTTCCTATAATAGCCAGTATGGCGGAGGGCTGGTTGGATACCAATACGATAACGGCACCTCCAATCCCATCAACGTCATCGCAAACTGCAGCTCCACAGGCAGTATCAGAGGCGGCAACTATGCCGGCGGGCTGGTGGGACATATGAACATATTGAGCGGCGGCGGCTTTGGCTACATCACGGACAGTTACTCGACGGCCAACGTCAGTGGCTATCAATGGGCCGGCGGGCTGGCTTCGCGCGTATCCAACTACATTAGTATCAGAAATTGCTATGCTACGGGTGATGTCAACGGTTCCCGCAATGTCGGCGGGTTGGTGGGAGAATTATACGCAACCGGGAACTACAACCGCCCCGGCGGCGACATCAGCGTTACAAAATGTTACGCCACAGGCGACGTCACCGGCGGAACCTACACCGGCGGGTTGGTGGGATATCAACACGCCCAAGCCGTCAGCTCCGAAGATGTCACCCATAACAGCATCTCCGAATGCTACGCCACTGGGGTTGTCAGAGGCTACAGCGTCGGCGGGCTGGTGGGATATCAATACGTCTCCGCTAATGGCGCCAACAGCATCACCAACTGCTACGCGAGGGGCGACGTTTCAGGCGGCAACGCCGGCGGACTTGTGGGATGGCAAGACGGTAGCGGGCGCGACAGTATCAATATCATTTCCAACAGCTTCGCCACGGGCAACATCGGCTACAGCAGCAACTACCTCGGCGGACTTTTGGGATATCAATCCACCACTAGCAGCGCCACCTGCGTCATTTCAAACAGCTTCGCCACGGGCAGCATCAGAACGCCAACCACCAGCGCCGGCTTTCTGGTGGGAAATCAGAATAATGGAACCGGCCCCATGTTCATTGCCGACAACTACCGTTATAACATAGCCACATATGGCGGCGTTGTTCGTCTGGAAGACGATCCGGACAGCAGGCACGGCGGTAGATTGGCGGATTATGAATTCATGAATAGGTCTACGTACGAGAGCAACGGCTGGAACTTCGAACCGTGGCATTGGGACGCCATGGGTTATCCCAAACTGAACATGGGAGAAGAACCTTGGCCCTGGCCTTGGGGCATAGTTCCGGAAATAACCATCACCTCTCAGCCCCGCGCGACTACAGCCGTTACAGTGGGCGCCATTTCGGGCGACCTGTCGGTGACGGCAAGCGTAACGCTGGGCGCGCCTCTCTATTATCAATGGATAGTCAACACTGTAAACAATAACCTCGGCGGCACGGCGATCGAAGGCGCGTATAGCGCAAGCTTCGACATCCCTACGGGCTTAACTGCGGGGACGTACTATTATTATTGCGTTGTCAGCTCGCCGACTGCGATGCCCGTAGTGTCCGACGTGGCAACTGTGACGGCTGTTAATGCGCCGGTAATTACCATCACCTCTCATCCGCAGTCGGTCACATTTATGGTTGGAAGCATTTCGGGCGACCTGTCAGTATCGGCAAGTTTGTCAACGGGCGAGACAATATCCTATCAATGGTACGTCAGCACGACAAACAGCTATGCCGACGGAACGCCTGTCGCGGGAGCGACGAACGCAAGCTACGTTATCCCCACGGGCTTGAGCGCGGGAACATATTATTACTACTGCGTACTCAGCGCATCGGGCGCTGTTTCCGTAACTTCAAATATCGCAAGAGTGACGGTGAATTCGCCCACGCCCGTAATTACGATAACCAGCCACCCGAGTAGCCCAACGGTAACGGAGGGCGCCATAAGCGGCAGTCTTTCCGTAACGGCAAGCGTAACCGGCGGAGCGACGCTCTCGTATCAATGGTATAGCAATACGACAAACAATAACTCGGGCGGGACTGCGATTGGCAGCGCGACGAACGCAAGCTACACTATCCCTACGGGCTTAACTGCGGGAACATATTATTACTATTGCGTGGTGGGAGCTACAGGCGGCGCGGCTTCCGTAACGTCCAACGTAGGGACGGTGACGGTGAACGCGCCAACTCCGGTGATTACGATAACAAGCCACCCTGCGAGCCCAACGGTAACGGAGGGCGCCATAAGCGGCAACCTTTCCGTTTTAGCTAGCGTAACCGGCGGAGCGACGCTCTCGTATCAGTGGTATAGCAATACGACAAACAATAACTCGGGCGGGACTGCGATTGGCGGCGCGACGAACGCAAGCTACACAATCCCTACGGGCTTAACTGCGGGAACATATTATTACTACTGCGTGGTGAGCGCTACAGGCGGCGCGACTTCCGTAACGTCCAACGTAGGAACGGTGACGGTGACAGCCGCGCCGACTTACGGCATATCGCTTGACCCCGCGACCAACAGGGACTTCGGTTCGGTAACGGAAGGCTACGGAGCGCAAACGCCGCACAGCGTGACGATAAACAATACGGGCAATCAGCCGACCGGAGCGCTCGGCATCGCTCTGTCCGGCGCGAACGCGACAAGTTTCACGCTGAGCAGGACTTCAATAACCGACATAGCGGTTGGCGGAAGCGACAGCTTCACGGTAGCGCCGAACACGGGACTGACGCAAGGGACATATACGGCGACCGTGACAGTCTCCGGCGTTAATGTGACCTCTCGTACGTTTAACGTTACTTTTGAAGTGAACGCGACGCCGACTTACGGCATATCGCTCGACCCCGCGACCAATAGAGACTTCGGTACGGTAACGGAAGGCTACGCGGCGTTAACGCCGCACAGCGTGACGATAAACAATACGGGCAATCAGCCGACCGGAGCGCTTGGCATAGCTCTGTCCGGCGCGAACGCGACAAGTTTCACGCTGAGCAGGACTTCAATAACCGACATAGCGGTCGGCGGAAGCGACAGCTTCACGGTGGCGCCGAACACGGGACTGACGCAAGGGACATATACGGCGACCGTGACGGTCTCCGGCGTTAATGTGACCTCGCGTACGTTTAACGTTACTTTTGAAGTGAACGCGACGCCGACTTACGGCATATCGCTCGACCCCGCGACCAACAGAGATTTCGGTACGGTAACGGAAGGCTACGCGGCGTTAACTCCGCACAGCGTGACGATAAACAATACGGGCAATCAGCCGACCGGCGCGCTCGGCATCGCTCTGTCCGGCGCGAACGCGACAAGCTTCACGCTGAGCAGGACTTCAATAACCGACATAGCGGTCGGCGGAAGCGACAGCTTCACGGTGGCGCCGAACACGGGGCTTCTGGAAGGAACGTACTCGGCGACCGTGACGGTCTCCGGCGTAAATGTGACCTCCTGCGCGTTTAACGTGAGCTTTACGGTGACAGCGGATGGAGGAATTGTTCTTACCACGGGCGTGATTCTAAATAAGGTAACGCTTGATCTTTTCCTGGGAGAAAGCGAGACTTTAATCGCGACAGTCTTACCTACGAACGCGACCAACAAGGATGTGATATGGAAATGCGACAGTCCATACGTTGCGACAGTAGACCAGTCTGGATTAGTAACAGCGATAGGACGAGGCCCCGCATTCATAACCGTAACGACAGTTGACGGCAGATTCGAAGCCATATGTTATCTGTTAACGCATACCCAGTCAAGTGGCGTATCAATATCCCCAACGGCATTATCTATTGATGTTGGAGATACACGTTTGCTAGACGTAACGGTGGAACCGTATAATGTAAGCGACTCCACTGTGATATGGAACTCCGGAAACCCTGCTGTAGCGGAGGTTACCCAAGGAGGTCTGGTAAGGGGAATATCGGGAGGGACTACAACAATAACCGCAACTGCGGCTGACGGCAGCGGATTTTTCGGTACATGCGACGTCAATGTTTTAGCTCCTTCTGTTCCTTTGACTGACATCACAGGAGATATGATTCCGCTACGACCGGCGCTTCCTGCTGGAACTCCAACTGATATTGGAATAGTTTCAGCGGAACCAATAATAGTTATTGCTGCTGATTCATCAGATGCGTCACTCGAAATTGATATGCTCACAAGTATGATGCCAAGCTTCAAATCGGGAGATTTTAGTGTTAATGAATTTGGAGAAATAACTCTTCAAGATTTGATAGCAAAGAACATAGCGGAAGAATTGCTCAGCGTGGATCAAGCTGAAGTTAAACCGATACCGGTATTTGAAGCTATGTTGAACTCGCCGGGAGAAATAGCGGCGTTATCATTCCGGGTCAAAGGGAGTCGCCTTATGGCGGACGGGCGCGCAACGAGACCTGAAAATGTAAGGCTTCTCATGGCGCTTTCCTCAAACAGGGGAGTCTGGTTCACCTATACGAGTCAAGCTACGGACTTGAATGATAGGATGTTTACCATTCTGGACATTTCCGGCAATATTCACACCGGTGAATTAGAGCCTGACGGCGACTATATACTGCTCTTCCTGATTAAGGACGGCGGCGGATTTGACTTAGACGGACAAGCGGATGGAGCAGTGTGGGGTGTAATGGCATTTTGTTGGACGCTGAGATAACGTAATCGTCCGCTAATTTTCCTGCATAGTATACTTAGATTTATCCTATCAGGCGCTGAGGCGCGGAGGTTTTTTTTCACTCCGTTTACACTCAGCGCCTCTTGTATGCCCGCTATTGGCGATAACGCCGAGGTCTTTATCTGCAAAAGTCAGGATAAAAGGATAATTTTGTATTATAATCAAAAGACAAATTTACGGTAGAGTTTTTCGAGGATATTAAAGGAGCTTTAATAGGGGAATGTCAAATTACAGTATTATTGGGAAACCTGTTGCAAGGCTTGATGGGTATGAAAAAGCCGCCGGGGAGTCCGTCTTTATTGGAGATATGTACTCTAAAGGCGCCTGGGTATGTGGCGTTGTTCGCTCGAATACAGCTTCAGGGATTATCCGAAAGATAGTTATGAAAGATAGTTTCGACTGGTCAAAAGTAGCAACAATAACGGCAAGCGATTTGAAGGACGTCAATTATGTAGCGATAATACGCCCTGACTATCCAATTCTTGCCGATAAAGAAGTGATTTTTTCAACGCAGGGAATAGTTTTGGTTGCCGCCCCTGATGAAGAAACCCTTAGCTCAGCCTTGAACGCCATCGAAGTTCAAATTGACGAAGTTCCGCCCGTGCTTACGATTGAAGAGTCGATAGCAAAGAAGAGAATAATATACGGCGACGACAATATCATAGAAGAATACAGTATTAACGCGGGGGATACGGAGTTATCTTTTGCCAATGCTGATAGAATAATTGAAGGAACATATTTTACAGGATATCAGGAACATGCATATTTAGAAACCCAAGGAATGATAGCTTCTCCAAAAGAAGATGGCGGAGTTGTAATAACCGGTTCTCTACAATGTCCATACTACGTTCATAGCGCGGTTGTAGAAGCGCTTGGAATGAAAGATGCGCCGGAAAAAGTCGTCGTTAAACAGGCTATGACTGGCGGCGGCTTTGGAGGAAAAGAGGATTATCCTTCAATACTTGGAGTATGGGCGGCTCTTCTGGCGTTAAAATCCGGCAAGACAGTTAAGTTTTTCTATGGAAGGCAAGAGGATATGCTTTGTACGACAAAGCGCCATCCTTCAAAGATTTATCATAGAACTGCGGTAAAAAATGACGGAACGATAACCGCAATGGAAATAGATATTTTACTTGATGGCGGCGCTGTTTCGACGTTAAGCGAAGTTGTTTTGTCCCGTTCGATACTTCATTCCACAGGATGCTATAAAATAGAAAACGCAAAAATACGCGCGCGCGTAGTGGCTACAAATACTCCTCCAAATGGAGCGTTTCGCGGATTTGGCGCCCCGCAAAGCCAATTCGCTCTTGAAAGGCATTTGGATAAAATTGCATACGAGCTTGATTTGGACCCCCTGAGAGTAAGGCTCAAAAACATTATGCGAGCGGGCGATAAATTTCCGTTTGGTCAGTTAATGGAATCGGGAGTATCTGCCGAACGCGTTCTTATGAATGTTGTTGAAAGGTCTGAGTATGTAAAAAAACGAGCTTATTTTACTGAAAAAAATAAGGATAAAAATACTCGCCTAAAGCGTGGGATAGGTTTGTCCCTTGTTCTTCATGGCGCAGGATTTACAGGCTCAGGAGAGGATAACATGGGGACGAAAGTACAAGTAGAAATTGATATAAACCGAAGCGTTATTTCAATTCTTGCCAGTAGCGCCGAAATGGGGCAGGGAGCGGCTACAGTTTTGCCAATGATAGCGGCAGAAGTGTTTGGCGTTCCTCTTACTAAGGTAGAGTATTCGCTTCCGGATACTTCGATAGTCCCGGACAGCGGTCCCACAGTGGCTTCGCGAACGACGATGTATGTTGGAAAAGTTGTACAGGATGCTTCTCGCAATCTCATATCAAAAATCAAAAATTACCTTGAAATAAATGAAAATGCGAAATTCAGCTATGAGAATGGCGGCTTTAAAAGCGAAAACAGAGAGTATTCCTTATTTGAGGCGTCTTTTTTGTATTGCAAAGAAAATGGAAATTGCTCGAAGATATTAGCTGAATCAACGTATGAACCAGCTCCCGGGTTTTCGTGGAACAATGAAAAACATGAAGGCGTCGCTTACAAAGGATATTCATGGATGGCTCAAGTAGTTGAAGTGTCAGTTGATATGGATACTTATGAAATTATTCCTGAAAAATCGACCATTGCCGTTGAGCTTGGTAGGGCGATAAACCCTGTTTTGGCAAGCGGACAGGTAGAAGGCGGAGCTCTTCAGTCATATGGCTGGGCTAATACTGAGCATTTAGGTCTTACGGATAAGGGGCGATATACAGCGGGGCATTTAAGCAAATATGCAATCCCGACAACGCTTGACTCGCCTTCGTTTGATATTGAGCTTTTGGAAGACCCGTGTGTTTTTGGCGCCGAAGGCGCAAAAGGTGTAGGCGAACTGCCTATGAACGGAGGCGCTCCGGCTTTAGCGGCGGCTATTCAGAATGCGTGCGGCGTTTTTGCGAATAAAATTCCGATTTCAGGGGAATATCTGTTCTCCCTCATCGAAAAAGACGTGGAGTTGCCCGACGACTCGGGTAAAGGCGGCGCTTGATGAAGCTTAAATTGACGATAAACGGAGAGTTGCGCGTAAGAGAAGTTCATCCGATGAAAAGGTTGCTTGATGTTCTACGTGAAGATATTCAATTGAAGGGCGCTAAAGAAGGCTGCGGAGAGGGAGAATGCGGCGCCTGCGCGGTCATAATGAACGGACGTCTTGTAAACTCCTGCATGGTGAGCGCGCTAAGAGCTAATGGCGCCGAAATTTTAACGATTGAAGGGTTAGGTTGTTCCGTAGCTCTTGACGCTTTACAAACTGCTTTTGTTGAAGAAGGCGCGATACATTGCGGATTTTGCACTCCCGGAGTAATTATGGCGGCAAGAGCTTTGCTTGAAAGACAACAAGAGCCAACGTTGGAGGATATTAAAGTGGCTCTATCCGGTAATTTATGCCGTTGTACAGGCTACGAAAAGATTTACCGAGCGATAGACAGGGCGGTGAATGCAGGTTATTCAAAATCAATTGAACCATTTTGCGGGACTAATGAAAGTATTCCCGAACTAAATAGCGATGAAAGAAATATCTTCTTTTCTCCAAGATATTTGGACGAGGCTCTCGATATACTGCTAAGAAGGATTCCTGACCTAAAAATAATAGCGGGTGGAACGGATGTTTTTCCTGATGTAAAAAATAAAAAACTAAAACTCGGACCTGTTATGGATATATCCAGAATATCCGAACTCAAGGCTATATCTTTTGATAAAGCGCACATAATAATCGGAAGCTGCGTAACGAATACAGAAATAATGGAAAGCTGCTTACTTAAAGAGCATTACCCCCTGATTGTTCAAGCTGCTTCGAAGTGTGGCGCTGTTGCCGTGCAAAATATGGCGACAATAGGCGGAAATATTGTGACCGCTTCCGGATCGGCGGATATGGTGACCGCGCTTGTGGCTCTTGACGCCGAGGTTAGAGTAATTAGCAGAACCTTAGAAGAGATAATCATTCCGATAGAAAAATTTATAACTGGATGTCACTCTACAGCGCTGAAGCAAGGCGAACTCTTAAAAGAGATATTAATTCCTACCCCGCTTAAGACAAATAGATATGAAGCGTTTTATAAAAGAGGTTCGCGCAGAGCGTTGTCTTTTTCCAGAGTTTCCCTTGCGTGCCGCATAGAAAAAAATGAGAAAGGTAATGTCAGCCAAGCGCGTTTCGCAGTTGGCAGTATGTCCGCTGTCCCTTTCAGACTGACTATCGTTGAAAGAATGCTGATGGGATGCAAAATAGAAGAAAATCTTGCCGAATCCGCAGCAAAGAGAGCAGCCGCAATCGTCGTGCCGCGCACAGAGAGCGCTTACCGAAAAAAGGTAACAGAAAACCTGGTAAGAAAGTTTCTTTTGTCGTGTATGGAGTAGGGGCAGCGGGCAGGATGCCGCCCATACCGCAGGACGATGTGGTTCGCCGCCCCTACAATGCTTTGCTTTGGGTTAAATTCTGCAATACGAAATTGCAAACCTCATTATGAACAGTATCAATACTCTTTTCAGCGTCAATGATTATATGTTTCTCTTTATAGGCGAGAAACAATTGGTCATAGTTATCGCTTACACTTTTTAATTTTTCCAACTTCTCATATATTTCCAGTTGATCTCTTTTTGCAATTCGCTGAACGGCAATCTCAGGCGATATTTTAAGATATATACATAAATCGGGCGCCGGAAAATCAGCGTTTAATCTCTTGATAAAATCGAAATAACTGGCATTATCGCAATTATAGGCAAATGAAGAAAAATAATACCTAGTGCAAATAACGTTAAATCTCTCTTTCATTTCTATAATGCCATTCTTAGAATATAAGTGATCATGCCTATCCGCAGCAAACAGGTAAGCCATCTGCCTATCGTATATTTCTTTATCTTCGGTGAAAATTATTCTTTTATTCATTGCGTGGCGAATAATATTCCCAATAAGCCCGTCAGAGGGTTCCGTGGTCAAACGCGCAGGTTCGCTAATCTTTTCTAAATGCGCTCGTAAAAGCTCTGCTTGAGTTGATGTACCTGAACCATCCAGACCTTCAAAAACAATAAATTTCTTAATGTTAGACACTTCCTTGTATTCATATTCTGCCCCAAATTATAGCATAGACTATCTACAGGACGGGGCGATGTAGCGGGTTCTATGTAGCGGTGGTCGGGGTTTATGGAAACGGGCGGCGGGTCGCCGCCCCTACAACGCTCATTGGACTGCATCCAGAATACCCAACAATGCAAAATTAACCATATTCATCATTTAGAAAATCGGGCGACCCCCTAACGTGACTGTTCCGGCTACCGGGTGGACGATGCGGCGTGTCCAATACGGTTCTATGTAGCGGTGGTCGGGGTTTATGGAAACGGGCGGCGGGTCGCCGCCCCTACAACGCGCATTGGACTGCATCCAGAATACCCAACAATGCAAAAATAACAATAATTATCATTTAGAAAATCGGGCGACCCCCTAACGTGACTGTTCCGGCTACCGGGTGGACGATGTGGGCGTCGTCCAATACGGTTCTATGTAGCGATGGTCGGGGTTTATGGAAACGGGCGGCGGGTCGCCGCCCCTACAACGCGCATTGGACTGCATCCAGAATACCCAAGATTGTTTTGTCTTTTACTGACCACTGACCACTACACTTACCGCGTCAATTAGATTACGCGCGCGGATGATGTTTATTCCAAGCGGGATATCGTCGTTTTTTTCTCGCGAACTAATTATGGCGTGCGTAAAACCAAGCCTTGCGGCTTCGCGCAGCCTAAGCCCAACGCGCGTTACAGGGCGCACTTCGCCAGCGAGTCCAACTTCGCCAATGAAACAACAATTCGGAGGCAACGGCTTCCCAAGAGCGGCGGACGCCAATGCGGCGCAAACTGCCAAGTCTGCCGATGGATCTTGTATTGACAGGCCTCCAGCAATATTTAAATAAATATCATAGTTCGCGCATGGAATTAACGCGCGTTTTTCAACTACGGCGGAGAGCAGATGAAGCTTGTTTACATCAATTCCGCGAGCCGTCCTTCTTGGGTATGAAAACGATGTTGCAGAGCAAAGCGTTTGTATCTCAGCTATTAGGGGAATAGAGCCTTCTAAGGCAACCGTGATTGATACTCCAGGCGCCAGCGTATCCGCCCTGTTCCAATAGAGAGCGCTTTTGTCATCAACAGGAATCAGTCCCCCTTCCCGCATTTCGAAAATCCCAAGCTCATCCGTTGTGCCATACCTGTTTTTCTGCGCGCGCAACATCCTATATGACGAGTAGCCTTCGCCTGTAAATAACAGAACAGTGTCAACCATATGCTCTAAAAGCATTGGTCCCGCAAGTCGCCCTTCTTTTGTTATGTGCCCTATCAATACCGCAGGCACATTCTTGCTTTTTGCCACGTCAAGTATTATCTGCGCTACTGCCCTGACTTGATTTGGCGTTCCCGCCCACCCGGGCTCTTCCGGCGCCCGCATTGCCTGGACGCTGTCCAGAACAAAGAATTCTATGTTATGCGAGTTTACCTCGGAAATAGCTTTTTCAATATCCGTGCCACTGAATAAACTAAGATTTTCGCAATCCGCGCGAAGCCTTCGGGCTCTCAAAGCTACCTGAGAAGCGGATTCTTCGCCGGATATATACAAAACTTTTAAACCTTTTTGCGCCATCATACCCGCAGTTTGAAGCAGCAAAGTAGACTTGCCAATTCCGGGCTGTCCTCCCAAAAGAGTGACGCCGCCTTCGACCCATCCTCCGCCAAGCACGCGGTCGAGTTCGTATATCCCGGATTTTATCCGCTCCGGCGGAACAACGTCAATTGAACGTATGGATACGCTTGCGGAATTTGTGTCGGATTCGGGCGACGAGGCGGGGCTTGTATCCTGCACTATAGTTCCCCACGAACCACATACGTTACATTTGCCGGTTCTAACGGCGCTTATCGCACCGCACTCCGAACATATAAATCTTGAGATGGAAGGCTTAGCCAAGTTTTATTATCCTTTCTATTTTTTTACAAAATCTTCCCGGACAGGGCAAAATACATCAATACATACAGTCCTTTCCACTGCTATTCCTCCATGAGGTATATTAGACAAAAATACTATTCCCTCTCCCGGATATACGTCTATTTGTCCATCGGGAGAGTCAAAACGCAAGTGTCCTTCAATAACATAAAGTATCTGTTCGTGTTCATGGCTGTGAAGGGCAAGCGACGTATCTTTCTCAATTATCCAATGAGCCAGAGTCATTCTTTCGCTGTGGACAAACGTTCCGGTGAATCCTGGCCTATCCAGGAATTTTTCAATATCTTTGATTTTATAATTTATCACAAAAACCAGCTCCTTAATGTTTGGTCAGATTATCTTATCATTATTTCCTCTTTTATTTGCTATATTCCAATTATTTAACTTTTAACGCGTTTGACCGATAAAGAAAATGCAATGTACACCAAAAGCGGAGGAATTAACATGGCGAATAGAATAACTAACGGAATGATGAATGGAATGCTATTCAGCAACATGCAGAATAATCTTGCCAATATGTTAAAACTACAGGAACAAATGACTACAGGTCTAAAATTCTCTAAACCTTCAGACGCCCCGATTGCTGTGGCTCGCAGCCTTGGTATAAGTACGTCAATTTTTGAAAACGATCAATATGTAAAAAATCAGCAAGATGCAGTTTCATGGCTTCAAGCATCGGGCAATACATTTAATCAATTGCTTTCAGACGCTCAGCGTATACGCGAACTCACGATTTACGCCGGGGATGGAGCGCTTTCAAGCGAAGAGCTTAAAGCCATTTCAGAAGAAATAAAACAATTAAAAGAATCGATGCGCAATACGGCAAATACTTCCATAGCAGGCAAGTATCTCTTATCCGGACTGGATACGGGAACAAAGCCGTTTACTTTTGACGCTTTTGGAAGAGTTGTATATAACGGCTCTGATAAAAAAATTAATTTTGAAATTGAAAAAGGGGTTGTGAGCGAAGTTTCATTTGCGGGAAGCGAAGTTTTCGCTAATAACGAGAAATCTTATAATGTAAAAAGTCATTACGTTCCGCTTGATTGGACATGGTCAGGGAGAGCGGAAAAAATTCAAATCAGGCTTGGAGACGATACTATCGTAAAAGTCCAAATTCCTGAAATCTGGATAGACGAGATTGCAACGGGGAGTACGGATTTCTCCGATTATAATAGATTTCGCGACACGGGCGAACTGCGCGGTATTACTTTAGACCAATTGGCCGAGCTATTCAGCCGTTCAATTGCAGAGGGCGGAGCGGATAAACTGATAGGGGTCAAAGTTGAAAAAGACTTGGCTAATGGAGTACAGCGTCTTGTGTTTACCAGCAATACAGGACAGCCTCTGCAGATAACGGGATGGCCGGACACTGATATGGCGCCGCTTGAACAAAGTATAGTCGGACAAATTATAGATATAAGCGAAATTGATTGGAAAAGCAATGTTTTAATGGGGGATAAACCGGTAACGTTTCCTCTCAACTCAGCAACGTTCGATATTTCTGTGAACGGAACAATTAGTACTATAACGCTTCCAAACGTTCCATATAGCGATATTACAGACTTGATTAACGACTTAAACGCTCTCTTACCGGCTAATGTGAAGAGTAGCGAAGTTAACGGGCGGCTTGTACTTCACGCCCTTGGCGGAGAAACTATTCGTGTAGGCGGCGCCGACGCCGTAAAACTTTTTGGAAATATAAATGAAAGCGCGCTCCCGGACACAAAGGGGCTAATGGGAAATGTCAACGCGTCAGGCTGGCTGCCCGATAAACTTGGAAAATCCATAACCATAACAGCCAATGGAACAGAATATGATTTTGACCTTGACGATTACGCCAATATTTACGATCTTGTAAAAGATATAAACCTGAAGATTGTCCCAATGAGCGGAGAGCCTGACGTTGCAAGCATTGTAAATGGCCGGATAAGCCTTAGAATTGCGGGAGACATATCCGTTGAGGATAAAGCGGGGTCAGTGGGACCGACTGCCGGAGGAACCATGCAGCTCTTTGGCTTTAGCGACGTTGTTGGTACCGCCAGTTCGCTTACTTTCCGCGTAGGAGGGGATAATCCCATTCAGATTTTCATAAGCGAAGGAGATACATTAAGCGATATAGCTTCGAAAATAGAGGCCGTAACCGGTATGGCGTCAAGAGTTTCTTCCGACGGAACGCAATTGATAGTTGTCGCTAAACGCAATAGTCCATATCCGAGTGATTTTTTGAGTTCTAATGTCGCGGCAGAATCTCTTGCATATCCTCAATTTTCCTTGACAGCCACGGGCGCTGCCGTTCAGTTGTTTGACTTTCAATTGACAACCGATGTAGCGACCGGCAATATTCAAGGTTCAACGGTGTCTTCGGAAGTTCGCCGCCCTACCGACCATAGCCATATAGATTTACTAAAATACCTTGGTATGGAGACAGCTCTCAAGAGCGTGGAGTTTCCGGCGGGGCAAACCTTGGATGTTGGTCCGGATGGACTCCATTGGAGAATTCTGAGTGGCAACAATGTGGTCGATTTAAGGCTTTCTGAAGGAAGCTACACAATGGAACAAATTGCTGAAAGGCTCAGAAATGCCGGTGTTGGTTGGCTGGAGGTAACAGTCGACACCTTTATAGGTCCCGGGCAGCTTAATCAAGACGCTACTGAAGGGGGGCTTGCAACCAGCAATAATTATGAAGGTCCTACGAGCAGGTTAGTAATAAATGCTGTTCAAAACATGCCTGTGACGGTTCTTGATATAAACGATTCGGGATATGCGGATATGATGGGGCTTTCAACTGCCATTAGAACTGATAATAACTCTGAACCTGTGATTTTCTCTTCAGCCGCGTGCCTTGACGCGAATACTCCCGCGTACCTGAAGGTAGTCGTTGGAGATGGAAAAACGTATACCGTAAAACTTAGCCGCAAAGATATAGCTGACCTGAGTACTAATGAGGTCGACCGTAATAAAGTAATGGCTCAGATAGCCAAGCAGGTAAACGAGCAAAGCGGCATGGAGCTTTTGTGGGTGATAAAGTCAAATGAAAACGCCGGAGGGCTTACGCAAAGCTCGCTGTTTGCAACCACAGGTGAACCTGTAAGCATCATTGATATGCCAGTTCCCGACTCTAATTGGAACACTTATTCCATGGGTATAGCAATGCAGATGGGGATTCATGCGGGGATAACCGCAACTCCTGCCATGAGTGACGGGGATACTGTCGTCGACGCTGGCGCCACGCCTGGAACTATTCGTATACGTTCGATGGGAAAAATGGTCGACATAGACGTTCTGGCGACTGATACCGTTAAAAACATACTTGACAGGATTCGCGACCAGGCAGGAGACTGGCTTGAGATCAACTATTTCGATCCCGACATGAGTCTCAACGGCAGCGATGTAATGTTTTCAATATGCGCAAAAGATGGCTCTGCCGTAAGTATTTATGATCTATCGGGGGACGTGGCGAAAATTGGCTTACAGTGCGATAACGCTGTTAATGGGACAGTAAACCTCAATACAACCTGGCCAACGTTTGTAAATGGAGACATATTGACTATTTCAGTCGCGGGCTATAGCCATACCATAGATCTTTTCGCGGCGCAGGAATCTCTTAGCGATTTTACTCCCCAGGCATTGGCGGATCTTATAAATTCGCGTTTTCAAAGCGATGATATAAGAGCGGAAATTAATGAAGCCGGCGAGATGATTCTTTATTCGCCGCGCGGCTACAAAATTGAAGTCGATAGCAATCCCGCCGCTCCACTTACAAACAGAGCTGGCGATATATTCGGAACTTCATTTACGAATCAATCGCGAGGAGGCGCTCCCAACTCAATAAATAATCAGCAGAATATAACGGTTCGAAGCGGCGCTAACACCATGCAAGCGAATTTCTTTGACGTACTTGATAATTTATCCGCCACAATGGAAGCGGAAAACAGAAAAGCTTTAAGCGAATACTTGCTTCCTCAGATAGATAAATTTATTGATAATTTGCTTAAATGCATGGCGACTGAAGGAGCTCTTGAAAATCGTTATACAAATAATATGCTCCGGTTTAAGTCGAACAATATAAACCTTGTTGAGCTTTTCGACAATGTCGCGGGGATAGATTTATCAAAAGCCGCTACGGACTTTGCAATGTTTAACGCTATATACGAAGTAAGCCTTGCGGTTGTTTCAAGAATAATCCAGCCTACGTTAGTTGACTTTTTGCGATAAAAATGAGATATTTTCCGCGCTGATAATCAGGTTAAGCAGTGCGAAAGAGCGAGATTATTAATAATACTGTCAAGATGCGTTATTGCTTTGCTTCACGTAAAACTCAGCGAGCAAGGCAAATATTTTTTGTTTATATTAACCTCCGTAAAAACTGACTTGGATGTTGCGTAAAGCTGTATATAAAATTAAATTTTATTCGCGGATAAGATTGGCGCGGATAAGAAAGGGAAGATAAAGTGATGACGCACACCTATTCTATTAATACAACGAGATTTGGAGAACTGTTTTATAGTGAAGAAGATGTCATTGTTTTCCCTCGCGGTATTCCGGGATTTGAGCGTAGCCATAATTGGGCGATAACAGGAGATGAGGAAAGCGTCATAAAATGGATGCAAAGCCTTGATGATGCAGAACTTGCTTTGCCAATAACTACTCCTGATATTGTTATGCCTGAGTATAACGCGAGAATACCGGATGATGACATAGAACTACTTGGGGAGATTCAGAGTAACGACGATCTGGCTCTTCTCTCTGTAGTTTCAATTCCGCAAAGAGCGCCGTGGGATATGACTATCAATTTACGCGCTCCCATATTGATAAACGTTAAAACAAGAAGAGCCGCTCAAGTTATAGTATTGAATGAGGATTATCCTTTAAGGCATCCTATTTTCTCGGAGTCTATCCGCGCAGAAATGAAAGCGAAAGCGAAAGAATCGCAGGAGGATGAAGAATGCTAGTCCTGAGCAGAAGGCTGGGAGAAGCCATTCAAATTGGGGATGATATCGAAGTTATTGTTTCCGATATTCGCGGGGAAATGGTGCGCCTTGGAATTAAGGCGCCTAAAAAAACGCAGATATGGCGAAAAGAGCTTTGGGATGCCATAGTTGCCGAGAATATTGCAGCGGCGAACGCAAGTAAAGAAGTTATCGTTACTCCAAAGATTCCGGTTTCAGTTTTTTCTAAATTAGGCAACTTGAAAACATTGAGGGGAAAGAATAATGGCAAAGAAAACTCTAACGAAGGATGACCTTACAGTATGGAACGCCAATATGGAAGTATTACGTTCCCTTCAGCGGGGACTGGCCGAAACTCTGGAAAAATGGGTGGATGAACACGGGCATTGTTTTGAACATGAGGAGACGTTTTCAAACGATGGGGTTTGGGTTAGCGAATTAACTTCGCATCCTTTTTTTCAGCCAAATGAGGCTCAACCTTTTCCATGGAGAAAAAATGACAGGATATCGGTGTTATTTATACACGGAGTTGGAACGCCGCCTTGGCTATTTCAGCAACTCAGGGCTGTGCCAAAAGACTTGCTCGCAATTATTGTCATAGAACCCAATATCGAACTTCTTGCGTATACATTGCATATGACTCATGTTTACCATGCAATACCGCAAATCTGCCGAATGTCGTTCTTAGTTTCGTCAAAAGAGAGCGACGTAGAGGAAGCATTGAGGGTAAACCTCTCTCAAATGGGCACTTATGCCGCCGCAGATGCAAAATCACTAAAGCACTTTGGCGAAACGGAAGTGTTCCGCGCAGAATTTGATAAATTATGGGCTGCGGTTCGCGAACGCATCGTTCTTAAATTAAGCGAACTTGGCAATTCAGCTGAAGACACGCTTTTGGGTCTTCGCCAAATTGCTTTGGTATCGCCTTGGTTTGCTTTTGGAAGTTCTCTCAACGCCATTGGCGATAAATATAAAGGCAGACCTTTTATATGGGTGGCGTCAGGTCCGTCGCTTGACAAGAATTGCCATCTGCTAAAAGAAATTGATAACAGAGCTGTGATAATCTGCGCTGATAGCGCGCTAAAAAAGCTTCTTGGGGAGGGGATAATTCCTCATATAGTTGTAGCCCTTGAGCGTGGTATGCAAATTCATAGAATGCTTGAAGAGAATAGGATAAAATACCCCGACCTTGTAAAAGAAATACTTCTCGTTATTCAAGCGGTATGCGTTACTGAAGCTGTGGCAAAATGGTCAGGTCCTAAAGTTGTGGTAGGAAAACTGGAAATACCTGTTGACCAATGGTTTATCGGTCACATAGTTGGAGGAGACTTGCTGCTTTCAGGTCTTTCGGTCGCGCATATGGCTCTTCAGCTCTCAAATGCTTTGGGCGCTTCTGAAGTTGCTTTACTTGGTCAGGATTTGGCGTATGGCGAAAATTTGTCGTCTCATGCAAGCACAACGGTAGCCGACCATGTTCGGGAAGGCGAGAAAGCGCGAGCGGGAGAAACGCCGCTCATGATACCTGCGGCGCTTGGCGGCGAAGTGCGCACCACTCCCATATGGTTGAGTTTTCTACGGATCATAGAACGTTATATGGTCAATTTTTCGTTTAAGATGTACGATTGCACCGAAGGCGGAGCTCTTATAAACGGCGCTGAAATAAAGCCTTTTAGAGAATGGATTGATGAAATCCTTTACAACGTTGAACCGTTTAAAGAAACTCCTGCTGAAATAGTAAAAGCTAAGGAATTAAACAAAGAGCAATTGAAAAATAGCGTTAGCCATATCATTGAACGGGGGCGCAAAGGCTTTGAGTTTATTAATTTTTCCCGAAAAAGGCTTGACGATATAGAGCAAAGTATAGAAAGAGTAACTGCGGCGGCTATCTTACCTGAAGCGCGGCAAAAGCTGGCTTACGAAATGTCGGACAAATTTGACCGGCTTCATGCGTCAAATCCTGTTATTGAATTTGTGGGACAAAGTATTACAACTTTGAATGCGGCAAGCGTGGCGAGAACGCGTTTTCTGGACTCGGTCGAGCTGGTGAAAGAATGGAAAAATATCCATTTGGAGATTGTGCAAGCGCATAGGACAACTCTTAGCTTTATGGAATCCTGGCTAAAATATATGGTTATTGCTCTTTCTGTGTACGCGGATGAGAATAACGATATTTCTATTGATACCCTTCCCTTTTACAGGATAGAAGATGTTTCCGACATAAGCGAATTCAGCACGGACATCAAAGTTGAAAAAGCAAAAGAACTACTTGACGCGTTAAAAGACGCAAAGACAGGGGAAGATAAGATAAAAGCACACGCCATGTTGGATAACCTGATAGCGCGAGCTGACGCCAAATGGTGGCGTTTTTGGGATCCTAGAATGGATTGGAGAGTTGGAATTGCTCTCGAAATGGAAGGCAGGATAGCTGAGGCAATTCCCTACATGAGGCGGATGGAATCTATGGAGATGGGCGTTTTTGGCATGGCGCAAGAAGAATCGTCTATTTTTTTAAATGATATGGCGCGTATTTTGGCTTCGCGCGACTTATGTCATTTTTCAAATTACGACGAGGCTCGCGTTTACGCCCAGAATGCTTTGGATCTTTCACGGGGCGATACTGAAGCCGAAAAAGCCGCGAGGAATACTATCGAATTCATTAACGAACAGGCGTCGGAGCATTTAAAAATAGTTGAAGCTGCAATAATTGGAGCGGGGAATCGAGAAAACGATAAATCCTGGCTTAATTTTGAGCATACAAGGTTGAAAGCTGAAAAGGCTCTTGCTGATGGCGATGTCATGACCGGTTTAGCCGAGATTTGGAATTTGGTTCGCGAGAGTCACGACAGGTTTCCACAAAAAACTTTGCCATTCTGGAATTGGCTTCAAACGCACATCCAGCGTTTTGATGAAGCTGGGTATGATATGTCGGAAAGCGTTTTCAAGAGTATCATTGATGAAATTCTTCCTTTGCTTCCGTCGCTGACGAAATCCGGTATGACAGTTTCATCCGGTTTCATGGAACTGTTAAGGACAAAGCGCGGAATTAAATTTGAAATGGAACCCAGCAAGGTTTTGTCGTAGGCGCGACCGACCCGGTCGTCAGCGTTCATAAACCGCAACAATCGTTATTAGATACGGGACGCTCACTGGGCGTCCCGTTGTTGCTATGGGGGCACTTTGCTAAAATAGAAAACGCAATCAAAAATTATAAATATTATAATGATATAATACAGAAATGAAGGGGGGGATACATCTTCGTCTATTCATAAAAATGCGTATATGGAAGATTTTTGGTTTCATTAATTTACTTGTTATTTTTGGATGATTGTTATTTGAAAAACCATTTGAAGGAGATGCCTTAACTATGAAACGTATCAGGAATTTAAGATTTACAATTGGTTTTTTTGTGTTCATTTTATTTTTATCAGGCGCGCTTAGTGTATACGCGCCTATCGCGGAAGGCGTGCCAGCAATGCCGGGAATTAGAGTTCATACGCAGAGCGATGGCGGCGTTGTCAGTTATCAGGTGATTGGCGACGAGTTTTTGAACTACATGATCGATGACAACGGCGACTTACTGGCTTTTGGAGATGACGAAGACTTATACTACGCCGAATGGATCAGCGAGAGAGATTTTTCCGTGAGCGCTTCCTCGTTCAGTACGTTCAGCATAATTCCCTCAGGAAAATTCATTGAGTTTGTAATTCTGACGAACAAAAAGCCGACAGGACGTCAAGCTAATGCGGTTCCACTCAACGAAAGCGACATGCATCCTCTGAAAACCCCAATCCCAAAATATATTTTGGAACACGTTGATAAGGGTATGAAAGAACGGGACGCGAGCTTCAGAGAATGGCGCAGCGCAAGCCCATCCATGACAACGACTCAAGACGCCGCTTTCGCAACTGAGGTTATTGAACGCAATACCCTTATTATATATGTCAGGTTTGCAAATGAAAGCAACATATCGGAATTACAAAATAGAGAAATTCCGAACGCGAGCATTCAAAATACCATTCTTAATAGTGCTATCCAGGGCTCGGTCGCGCACTACTATAGAGCGGTAACGAACGATGTAGTGAGGATTGCCCCTGCCAGAGAAACGCATGGAACAACTAATGACGGGATAGTAAGAGTGACCATACCCGGTACGCATAAAAACTGGAGTAATAATGCGCCGCTTTTCATTACAGACGTTGCCATACCGGCTTTGAGAGAGGCATCGTCATTTATTAATTTCAGAGATTTTACTAGCGGTTCTTATATTTCCGGAGTAGAGCTTTCGATAGTGTTTGTTGTTCACGGATATGAATCGTCTGCCAGTAATCTTTCGCCCGGAGTATGGGGACATGCCGCCTGGGGCGCCAATTTGGGGACTTATAATGGAATTAGGATAAGCGACTATTGCGCTATTGGAGCATTTCAAAGCAAGGCGGCCAATCCTCAGCCTTTTACAGCAGGAATTGTCGCTCACGAGCTTGGGCATGTTACATTTCGTTTCACTGACCTCTACAATCTCAGCAACAATAGGACGCGAGGAATAACAGGCTCATGGTCGGTGATGGGACAGGGCAGTTGGGGCGCGTCGTCGGGCGAGCCCATGGGCACAACGCCAACGGGTTTGGATGCGTATCATTTATCCACGCTTTACTCTCCGACGTATACTGTAAGTTCCGCAAACCTTGCTGCGGGGCAACAGTTTTCGCTAACCGGCGTTTCTCAGTTTGCAAAGTTAGAAACGGCGTTCCCTAATCAGTATTTTCTGCTGCAATCTCGCGGTAATGTAGGATACGACCGCGGTATTTTTAGAACAATGAGTACTTGGCCAGCTCCCTATGGTGGACTTATGATATATCATATCGACGAAAACAAGTCGCCATCGGTATCTGACGTAAATACGATATGGCAAACGCATCCGTTCATTGACATAGAGGAGGCTCATGGCGGAACTCAACATTTGCAAAACAATGCGGCGAATAACGTAGGAACCGCTGATGACCTCTTCTTTGGAACAAGAAACAAATTTGACATTTCAACAGATCCAAACAGTAACCTTTATGCAAGTAACACGGCAACTACGCAGACAGTAGCGTCAGGCGTACTCGTTTCGGATATTACCCCAACCGTGACCGGTCAAAATACGCAGGGAGGCAGCGTGACTGTGACGTTCAAAGTAGGTACAAGTTCAGCTCCTACTATCACCACGACCAGCTTGCCGGGAGGGACGACGGGAACAGCTTACAGTCAAACTATGGCAGCGACCGGAACGACGCCGATAACCTGGGCGATAGCAAGCGGAAGTTTGCCGACTGGCTTAAGCATGAACGCTGCCGGGCAGATTTCGGGAACGCCGACGGTGGCGGGGACGTTCAGCTTTAGCGTCAGGGCGACGAATAGCGCTGGTAATGACACGAAACCTTTCAGCATAGTCATTAACGCCGCGCTTGTACCTCCTATTATCACCTCGCCTCCCTTACCGGCAGGGACGGCGGGAACAGCTTACAGTCATACTATGGCAGCGAGTGGAACGACGCCGATAACCTGGGCGATAGTCAGCGGCAGTCTGCCGACTGGCTTAAGCATGAACGCTGCCGGGCAGATTTCGGGAACGCCGACGGCGGCGGGGACGTTCAGCTTTAGCGTCAGGGCGACGAACAGCGCTGGAAATGACACGAAACCTTTCAATATAGTCATTAGCGCCGCGCTTGTACCTCCAACTATCACCACGCCCCTTTTACCGACAGGGACGGTGGGGACGCCATACAGTCTTATGCTTGCAGCGACCGGAACGACGCCGATATCCTGGGCGATAACCATCGGCAACCTACCGTTTGGCTTAACTTTAACCGCTGCCGGGCTGATTTCGGGAACGCCGACGGCGGCGGGTACGTACACTTTAAACCTCAGGGCGACGAATGGCGCTGGCAATGACACGAAACCTTTTAGCATAGTCATTAGCGCCGCGCTTGTACCTCCTACTATCACCACGCCCAGCTTGCCGACAGGGAGAGTGGGAACGTCTTACAGCCAAACACTCGTCGCAACCGGAACGACGCCGATAACCTGGGCGATAGCCAGCGGCAGCCTGCCGCTTGGCTTAAGCATGAACGCTGCCGGGCAGATTTCGGGAACGCCAACGGCGGCGGGTACGTCCAGTTTTAGCGTCAGGGCGACGAATAGTGTTGGCAATGTCACGAAACCTTTTAGTATAGTTATTAGCGCAGTAATTGAACTTCCGTCTATAATAACGCTCAGTTTACCTGGAGGGAGAGTGGGTACTCTCTTCAACGAAACGCTAAGAGTGAGCGGAACGACTCCGGTAACCTGGGTGGTAACCAGCGGCAGTCTGCCGCCTGGCTTAAAATTGAACGCAACTTCAGGGCTAATATCGGGAAGACCGACGATGTGGGGTACGTATAACTTTACTATCAGGGCGTCAAGCAGCGAAGGAAATGACTCGAAAGCTTTTAGCATAGTCGTTGGCGAAGCGCTTGAAGCTCCAATTATTGTTACGACTAGTATGTCTGGAGGGGTCGTGGATACTCCC
>Ga0099364_10001152_pt1 | contig 44047 bp, 36 predicted proteins | sample TergutTh196P3_FD_73070 | JGI IMG/M metagenome (GOLD analysis project Ga0099364, IMG submission 73070) | Microcerotermes parvus P3 segment gut microbial communities from Pointe-Noire, Republic of the Congo - Th196 P3 | ecosystem: Host-associated > Arthropoda: Insects > Digestive system > Gut ...
TGATATTTGAAGAAATCTGTATGCAGTACTTGCTGGCTGAAGCAGCTAAGGATACATTGCCTTTTTTCACGAGTACGATCGGCAGGTGGTGGGGCAGCAATCCTAAGGAAAAGCGGCAGGAGGAAATAGATATCCTGGCGTATCGCAGGAACGATGCGCTTTTTTGCGAATGCAAATGGACAAATACGCCGGTGGATCTCCATGTGTTGCATGCCTTGATCGCCAAGAGCGATCTGTTTACCTATGACCGGAAATGGTACCGGCTGTTTGCGAAAACCGGTTTTACGGACAGACTCCAGAAAGAGGCTGAACAATGCAGCAATGTCGAATTGGTTAGTTTTGCAGATATGTTCGAGGCGGGGTGATTCGATGGAACACAGACATCCATATTTTTCCATCTCTTCTTGATCTCTCAAGAGATTAGTGATACTATATTTCTATTGTGGCAAATGGGAATAGAGAAGTAAGGGATGACGAAATTGAGTACTGAGAATGCTGTAACGAAAAAAGAGTGGCTGGTGCTGACTGTTATCGTGACGAAAATGATCATGGACGGTCTGGACAGCAGTATGCTGAACATTGCCCTGCCAACGATCAGCAACAGCCTCGGCGTGACCTCGGGCGCCATTATCTGGGTTGTCAGCTCCTATATGATCACCACGTCCACTACCGTCCTTTTCTTTGGCAGGTTCGGTGATATGATCGGCAAGACCCGCTTTTATATGATCGGCATCGCCATATATGCTTCGAGTACGCTGATCAGCGGTATGGCCAATTCCCTTTCGATGCTTGTCGTCGCGCGGGTTATCCAGGCGCTCGGCGCCAGTTGTACGATGGCAAACAGCCAGGGCATTATCACGATGGTATTTCCGCCACACATGCGCGGAAGGGCTCTTGGCATATACGGCGCCGCGATATCACTCGGTACGCTTGCCGGTCCGACGCTGGGCGGCATCATTGTCACCTACATGAGCTGGAACTATATTTTCCTCCTCAAAGTTCCCATTGCGATCATTGCCCTCATCCTGGGCATGAAGTTTTTCCCGAAAGATACCCCGGAAAAGAAGCAGACGATGGATTATCCCGGCGCGTTCCTGTATATTCTGGCTGTGGTGCCTTTGCTATATTCGCTACAGGAAGGCTACGCCGTGGGGTATACCAGCGTGCAAATTCTATCCGGGCTCGCTTTGTCCGTCGTTGCCTTCGCGATCTTTTTCACAATCCAACGAAAGAAAGAAATGCCCCTGCTGGATCTCAGCATCTTCAAAAATATGCTTTATTCAATCAGCATCCTGACCGCGTTTATCCTGTCCTTTACCAACTCTTTCCGGAGCATCATCATCCCATTTTATATGCAAGGGGTACTGGGAACCCCCGCGCATATCGCCGGCATGTATATGTCCGTACAACCCATTATCGTCATTATGGTTACGCCGCTCAGCGGAATTCTTGCCGACAAGTTTGGCGGAGAGAAAATGAGCATCATCGGGCAAGTGATCAACCTTTTCGGGCTGATATTGATGTCGACGCTGTCGAAAGACTCTTCCGTCGTCACGTTAATTGTTTTCCTCTGCGTCCTCAGTTTCGGCTCCTCGCTTTTTCAAGCGCCTAATAATTCTCTGATCATGTCCAATGTACCGCGGGATAAACTGGGTATCGGCGGATCGGCAAGTATGTCCATACGGAATATCGGCAGCTCCCTTGGCGTCGCGTTTACGACAGGCATACTATACGGCGGCATGAGCAGCGTCCTGGGTTACCGCGTGACCGGTTATGTAAGGGAAAGCGGCATGGACGACGCCTTCATGTTCGGTATGCGCAATACCTTCTTAATCGCCATCTGCATTTGCGCCCTTGGTATCGCCGTATCGGTATACCGGATTATCATGGTCAGGCGCTTTAAAAAAGGCGTCCCCGAGCAATAAAGCCGGACCATCGGCATAATATAGATCGCAAAACATCGCAAAAGGCGCCTGAAGGTCATGTTCTGACTTCAGACGCCTTTTGATACGAATCACTGGCTAAAAATGTGGTATATTTGCGGTCTTTTGCACAATACCGCGTTTGCTATACCCTTGATCAACGAGTAGCAGGCAGCAGGCTTATTTCTTCGTGGCGACGCCGGATTGAATGGCGGCTTCCGCTACGGCTTTTGCCACAGTGGGGACAACACGCTTGTCAAAGGGCGCCGGAATCACATAGTCTTCGTTCAATTCGTCGTCGCTGATCAGTCCCGCCAGGGCATTCGCAGCGGCAAGCTTCATCTCTTCATTAATTGCGCTTGCCCTCACATCTAAGGTACCACGAAAGATACCCGGGAAACCCATCACATTGTTGACCTGATTCGGGTAGTCGGATCTGCCGGTACCAATGACTTTGGCCCCCGCCTCTTTGGCAAGTTCCGGCATGATTTCCGGCACAGGGTTAGCCATCGCAAAAATGATGGCATCTTTGGCCATATTCTGTACCATTTCCTTGGTGACGATATTCGCCTGAGAAACGCCGAGAAATACATCCGCCCCTACAAGGGCGTCGGCGAGATTGCCTGATTTCTTGTTTTTGTTGGAGACTTTGGCCATTTCTTCCTTCGCCCAGTTCATCCCTTCCTTGCGGCCTTCGTAGATGATCCCCTTGGTATCCAGAAGCAGCAGGTCCTTGCAGCCCACGTTGTTAATAATCATCTTTGCGCAGGCAATCCCGGCCGACCCTGCGCCATTGATCACATACACCATATCCTTCAGGTCCTTCTTCACCACTTTGGCGGCGTTGATAATGCCGGCCAGAACGACAATCGCCGTACCGTGCTGGTCGTCATGGAAAACCGGAATTTTCATGGTTTTCTTCAATTCCTCTTCGATTTCAAAGCAGCGCGGCGCAGAAATATCTTCCAGATTGATCCCGCCGAAGACCGGCTCGATCAACTGGCAAACCTCGATGATTTTCTTCGGATCCTTGGTATCCAAACAAATCGGGAAAGCGTCGATATCCGCAAATTCCTTGAATAGCACGGACTTGCCTTCCATTACCGGTATGCTTGCGTGAGCGCCTATATCGCCCAAGCCTAACACGGCGGTACCGTCGGAAACAACAGCAACCATGTTGCCCTTCGGCGTATATTCATAAATCGTATTGATGTCCGCGTGAATCTCTTTGCAGGGTTCCGCAACCCCCGGCGAATAAGCAAGACTCAGGCTTTCTTTATCGACTACAGCTACTTTGCTCTTCACCGCAAGTTTCCCTTGGTTATCCTTGTGGAGTTTTAGCGCGTCTTCTCTTTGCCCCATGATTATGCCCTCACTCTCTGATATTTCTCTTTGCCTGTCTGATATAGATTATTGCCTTGACTATCAATAATAACGGTAACCGGAAAATCCTCCACCCGCAGCTTATAGATCGCTTCAGGCCCGAGGTCTGGAAACGCCACCACTTCGGCTTCCTTTATCGCCTCCGCAAGTAATGCGCCCGCGCCGCCGATCGCGGCAAAATAGACGCAATTGTTTTTCATCATCGAATCAACGACCGCCTTATTTCGTAAGCCTTTGCCAATCATGCCTCTAAGTCCATGATCCATAAGCGTGGGGGAATAGGGATCCATCCGGCCGCTTGTCGTCGGCCCGGCTGAACCTACGGCTTGCCCCGGTTTTGCCGGACAGGGCCCTACGTAGTAGATTGTCGAGTCTTTCAATTCAAAGGGCAGGTCTTCCCCTCTCTCGATCATTTCGGCCAGGCGCTTATGCGCCGCATCGCGACCGGTATAGATAATGCCATTTAACAGCACTCTGTCGCCTGCCTTCAGCGTGTTCACCACATCTCCGGTCAGCGGCGTACTAATCGTCTTTGCCATCGTCTATCGCCTCCCTTTCTTATAGGATCACTTCTTTATGTCTGGCCACATGACACTGCACGTTCATAGCGACCGGCATACTGGCGATATGCGAGGGGAATGTCTCCACATGGACGGCTAGGGCGGTGGTTCTCCCGCCAAAGCCCTGGGGACCGATGCCGAGATCGTTAATCTCCTCCAAAAGCTCCTTTTCCATTTCCGCGACAACGGGGTTCGGATGATGTTCCCCGATCGTACGGAGCAGTGCCTGTTTCGCGAGCAGGGTCACTTTTTCAATCGTTCCGCCGATCCCTACGCCGACGATGATGGGCGGGCAAGGATTGGATCCGGCTTTTTCGATATTGTCAACAATAAATTTCTTGATGCCTTTTGCCCCGTCGGCTGCGGTTAGCATACCGAGCGCGCTCATGTTCTCGCTGCCGCCCCCTTTAGGCGCAATGGTGATTTTCACCTTATCGCCGGGAACGATCCGCAGATGAATGATAGCCGGTGTATTATCCCCGAGGTTTTTTCTGACCATAAAGGGATCGTCCACGGTGGATTTACGCAGATAGCCTTCTTCGTAGCCCCTTCTTACTCCTTCGTCGACCGCTGCGTCAAAGTCTCCGCCAACGAAATGTACTTCCTGCCCGAGTTCGACAAAGAATACGGCGAAACCGGTATCCTGGCAGATGGGCACGTCGTTGGTTCTGGCTATTTCGGCATTTTTCAATATATCGCCAAGAATCTCTTTACCCAGCTCTGATTCTTCCTTCTCCCTGGCGGCTTCCAGCGCTTTTTGGACGTCGTCCGGGAGATAATAGTTACTATCGATACAAAGCTTGGCTACCGCGTCTGTAATCTCCGCTACATTTATCTCTCTCATTTCAGCCTCCGCTCCATGACCTCATTCAAGCCTGTTATCGATAAGGGCTAAACCGACTAAAATGATTGGTTTCTAGCCGGAATAGCCCCTATTCTTGATTAATTATACTTTTTCATCGTCGCACTCGTCTGTAAAAACACAGTAAGCGAGTTCCCTCCGACCTTTTCCTAATTATACAACCTGGCCTTTGCAGACGCCCGGCGGCAACTGCTTCGCTTCCGGATAGTAGCGCTGAACCATCTCGTATACGATGGAGGACTGCCTCGCCATGTTGATGCCGTCATTCTTGCTGGTCAACTGGCCATGACCCGATACTGCGGAGTTACCGGTCTTCAGGAATACCGGCGACGCGATACGAACCATCTCCGGCGCTTCATAGACGCGGATGAATCCGCCTGATCCGGGCGGGTTGTCCGTATGCAGGTCAAGGGGCGTATTGCCGATGGTCGCGCGCAGAGCGGCGATCATAGCAAGCTCCAGGTCCCTGACGGGGTTGATGGAGTCGGCGCCCAAAAACTCTTTGATTACTTTGAAGCTGGCCGGGTTTCCCTGGCCGTTGTGGGCGGAGTTCTTCAAGACGACTTCCTTAGGAAGTACGCCGGCTTTTCTGGCTTCGCTCAATACCCACATCATGCCCTCGTCATAAACTAAGAGTCCGCGGATACCGAATTCACAGATACGCTTTGCGTCTTCCAGCGCCCTGGCAACCTGCTCTGTGCCCCTGAGACGATAGGCAATGACGACGCCCTGATCACTCAGCCGTGTAGCGCTTGTGTCGTAAGCGGCGCGGGGACCGATCGATATATTCAGCGCAACGCCTCTGTCTTTACAAATCTTCGCGTATTCACTCAGTTCTTCTCTGGTATGCCTGAAAGCGCCGTAGGTCTCGTCAACTTTATTAATGGTGATCTTAAGTCTTTCCGCTTCATCCAGTAGTGCTTTGACCGCTTCCGCGGAGTTAATCGTGGGCACTTCGAGTCCGTACTGTGACACACCGTCTACATCAAATCTCTCTTTCGATGTGGGAAGCGTGTACAGATCACCTTCCGGCAGGCCGATCTTCTTTAGAAATTCCCGGGTTTCCTTCATGATCTGAATCATGGCAACAGCACCTCCAAATATAAATTTTTTTACAACGGAAAGATGAACCCTTCATCTCCTCGCGCTACGCTTGCCATCGTATGCAGAACATCGTGACGCCAATCTATCGGAATACGGCTGCAAACGCAGCTTCATTGTAGCACCATCATTTTTTTTTGTAAAGACGAATGCAAGCGTTTCCAGCCTGTATTTTGTTGTTTTTTGTATAAGTTGAGCGCTATATAAGCGGTTTTTTCATTTGCTTTTTGCCGCCATGCATTATACATTCGTTTACATATTATTCATCACGGTCCCAGATGAACTCCGCCCATACCTGCATAAAGCTGCGGCAGGCTATCGGCCTAGATCAGATTATGCTTGGCCATGATGCTTTTTAGCGCTTCCAGCCCTTTATCGCTCATGGGCGCCAGAGGCAGGCGGCATTCGCCAACCCCATACCCCATCAGGTTCAAAGCGGCCTTGACCGGAATCGGATTCACATCGCTGAAGAGGGCGTTGATCAGGTCCAGTATCCTAAGTTGCAGAGCCGCGCTCTCCGTGGTTTTGCCTTCGAGGTAAAGCCGGCATATATCCTGGGCTTCCCGGGGCATGACATTGGACAGAACCGATATGACGCCTATGGCGCCAAGGGACATCAGGGGAACGATCTGGTCGTCATTGCCGGAATAGATGGCCAGGTTATCTCCGCACAAGCTCGCCGTTTGAGCGATTTCCGAGATGTTGCCGTTGGCTTCTTTTGTGGCGACAATGTTGGGGTGTTCACTCAGTTTTAAGTAAGTGTCCGGCGCGATATTTAAGCCGGTACGGGCAGGAACGTTATACAGAATAACCGGTAGATCCGTCGCGTCCGCGGCGGCGTTGAAATGCCGTATCAGACCGGCTTGCGAAGTTTTATTGTAATAGGGCGTTACATGCAGTAAAGCGTCGGCGCCGGCGTCTTTGGCTTCTTTCGAGAGCCACACGGCATAGGCGGTGTCATTGCTGCCCACTCCCGCAACGACGGGAACGCGGCTGTGGATATGCTCTACGGTAAAGCGAATCAGCTCAAGGTGTTCCGCATCGCTCATGGTGGAGGACTCGCCTGTCGTCGCGCAAATAATAATGGCTTTCGTTCCTCCGGCAAGCTGAAAGTCCAGCAGTTCGCGGAGTTTTTCGTAGTTCACGGACAAATCCGCATGCATAGGGGTGACCATCGCTACGCCTGCTCCTGTAAAAACGGTTTTCTTCATCTTCTTGTTCCCCTTTCGTGGCGCCTTCACGGCGCTTTCCTGTGATGTCTGCCTTCGCGGCGCTGCGATTCTGTAGCGTTCGTAACTGACTCCCCAAAATTTGTTTGTTTTGCTTGATGTTCAATGGGGAATGCGTCCCTTGAACGAATCTTCGTTCAGCACAGGATTCGGATCTATGTTGAATAGTAGATACGTCCACGCAAACCTTTGTGGTCTGTAATAAAAAGGAAAACCGGGTATTCGCCGGCTTTCCTGTCTTATACTTTCGGTATTGATCGTATAGAATGCTCTACACGCAATGTCGATAGCTCTCCATCATACGAAATGATGACAGTCGCGGCCCTGTTCGGAACCGGAACCAGACAGGTGAGTACCGGATTCACCTTCTTCGGCGTTTTTTCCTTTCTGCAGTGGTCAACGACATCGGTTGTCTACCGGCTGCCTACTCTTAAAAAACGCTCCTCTATCCTTTTCTATTTGGCTCATCTTAACACGGGGAAAAAGCGATGTCAACCGCCTTCCATGAAGGGATACAGCTGAACGCGGTCGCCGTCCCGGATGATACTGCCTTTCAGAGGCGCCCACTGCTTATTGATCAGCAGCATCCCTATATCCTCATAGACAAAACCCAGTTCAGCGGCAAGCCTTTCCAGGCTAATGCTGTCTCCCACCTCCAGGTTGATGTGCTTTTGGCCGAAAACATCCGCCAGCATCAGGTTCAATTCGATCTCAATCATGGATTAACCAACGATGCCCTTCGCTACTTCTTCTTCGCTCAAATCAAAGATGTGCCCGGTCGGCGGCAAAGGCTCGCGGTACATATACTCCGGCAAGCGATCCATGGAAGGGGAAATGCCGGAGCGAATGTTAAATTCCCGTTCCAGTCTCGTGGTTTCCTCGCCCTGGGCCCAGAACGCCTCCACTGTCATCTGCTGTCCGGTCAAGCCATAGATGAGTCTCGTAAACAGTTCCGGCTGCTTAAACAGATAGGAGCGTGCAAAGATGCAAAAGCCCAGGTTCTCCAACGCAGCCATTTGTATCTGTGTATCGTGGGAAAGATCTCCCTGCCCCTCGGTTGCCAGCGGCGGCACCTGGCCCCGGGAACCATAGCAGTTCCCCAGCGTATGGTCGCCGCCCATAGGATTGACAGCAAAGGTTACGCCGTTGCCCTTCAGCGCCCTGGGATCGTATCCGGGGAACGCCTGGTTCTTTGACATGGGCAGGTCGTTGATCCCCAGCACTTCGCCCGTAATCCTTACTCCGTTTCCCAGAATTCTGCCGATTGGCGTCGCCGCCCGTATCTCGTCCATCAGCTTCATAAAGCCGGCTGCATCGCCGAACTGTACAAGCCCGGCTTCGGCGGCTACGCCGAGGGCGGCGCCGGTTTCGATCGCATCGAGCCCCAGGTCATTGACCTGGTGATTCAAGCGCGCCAGATCATCCAGATTATCGATGCAGAGGTTGGAGCCCAGCAAGGCGATGTTTTCATACTGGACGGTGGAGCAAATGCGCTTGCCGTTTTCATCGGGAAAAATGGACTGGCAGCGGATCATGCAGCCGTTCATGCAGGCCACGCCGGTTTTGCCTTCGCCGCCCCGGGCTTGGATCAACTCGACCATTTTCTCCCCACAGATATTTTCCACCGCCTCATAGGACCCCATGCTGAAATTGCGTGTCGGGAGGAAGCCCAGGTCGTCGACGATCTTCGTCATGCCGGTCGTACCATAAAGCTGGTTGCTCTTTTGAATGGTCGGATAGGCGTCCAGGAGCAATTGCTGATAGTCTTTCGATGCGGCGGTATAGGCGTCTTTGTCAAAGTATTCGACCCGATCTTCTTTCGACGGCACAATGACGATTGCTTTGACGCCTTTGCTGCCCATCAAGGCGCCGAGCCCGCCCCGGGCCGCGAAACGCATGGATCCATCCACTGACGCGCAGACAACGCCTGCGCCGCGCATTTGATGCTCGCCTGCCGGGCCGTTGCAGATGACGCCGGCTCGATTGCCGAACTCTTCCCGCAGCTTGGCGATGGTGTCCTGCGCCCCGGCAAATCGCAGCGCATTCATGGTTTCCAGGCGGACGCCTTCGTTGTCGATGATCAGGACATAGCTGTTGGTATCCCCTTTGGCAGGCAACTTTTCCAAGACTATGGCGCGAATCCCATGCCTGGCGAGGTCATTCGCGGCCGTTCCACCGGCACTGGCTTCCTTGATGCCATTGGTGAGCGGGCTTTTGCCGCCGACGGATAAACGCCCCGAGGAAGAGGTTCCGGTTCCGCCCAGAAGTCCGGTGGCAATAATCAGCTTGTTGTGGATCCCAAGGGCTTCGCACGCCGGATCCACCTCGTCCAGCAGGAATCTGGCGATTAGCCCCCGGGAACCATAGGGTGCATACTTTCCAATATCCTCCTGCCGGATCTCCTTTGTTTCCATATCGACTCGAATTAGTTTAGTCATGTCTTGCGCTCCTCCTTATCCGCATAGGGTTTTTTCCTACAGAAAAACCCGCGATAAGCATGATCGCGGGCTCCTTTGCAAATATGGCAGGCTGATGAGTTACCTCATTCAACCCATAGGCTCCGGCAACAGCATCTCTGCAGCCGCACGGAGCTCGGAGCTTCATCCTTCAGCCGGTTTTTCTTTGTCCTTATTTTAGCATAGACAAGACAAAACGCAAGTATTTTGTGCAGTGTTTTTTTGCGTTACAGACCACTGAGGGCTTCATTGGCTGCCAAGCCTGTGTTTCACAATTCCGTTTCCATCGTAGTCTTGGTAAGCATGCCGCCCGCCACTTACTGAGGCTCAGAACTGTAACCCGCGGCAAATAGATATGTTTATAGAAAAGCCGAGTTGAAATCGTTGACGGTATTGCGCGGTTTGTTTATAATAATATTCACACAATATATATTGAAACGGAGGGCATCATCATGACAAGGATTTCGATCCACGAATCAGAGGTTGAAGGCACACTGAAAACAGAACCATGGACCAGATTGTCTAAGTTATTAGTTAGCGAGCATGAATTCGGCGCAAAACAGATCTCCATGGGCCTGAATATTTCTCAACCAGGCAGCGGTATACCGATGCACACCCACGTGGAAAACGAAGAAGCGCTGTATGTTATTGAAGGTACCGGAAAACTGAAATGCGGCGATGAGGAAGGGGATTTGGTACCCGGCACAGCGTTTTTCTCTCCTCTCGGCATCGCGCATGAAGTCAGGAACACAGGCGATATCCCGTTGAAGATCCTTTGGTGCTATGCGCCCCCTCTGCCGGATCATCTGATCAGCAAGTAAGGCGCTGCGGCTCAGCGGCGTTAGTCGCTTATCCGTCTTGTTTTCTATTTGTGTTCTGCGGATTTCTACGACTATTCCTCTCATCATAAGTTCAAAAAGGAAATCCTCTTTCGGTTTTGGGATAAAAGAAAAGTGCCTGAAGCCTGTAGCTCGGGCACTTTTTTTCATTCCACTATGTAACGGCAATCTCCGAAGATTCGTTTATTATTTCCCGGGCAATTATTTTACGCCAGCTTATTGGAGCCGAATTGCTCCGCACACTGATTGAGCAGCTCCAAAACCTCGCGATCCAGCGGTATGCCCTCTTTTTTCTTTGCTTCCGTGATATTGTGTTCGATCTCTCCGGCCATATAGATCTGGTCGTATCGCGGCGTGAGGCTTTTGATCAGTTCCACCACCGCATCCACATTGCCGGTAAACAGCTCGTAATCGATGAAATCCCGTATGTTGATCGCAATAAATGCATGTCCTGTGTCTGAGGGGCTGCTCATGTCCGTAATATTTTTTACGCTGCCGGTGAGGCCGGTGTCGGTCATGACGCCGCAAATCAAATCAACGATCAGGGAGAGCGCGGAACCTTTGACGCCGCCTATCGGAACAAGGCTCCCTTTCAGCGCTTCGTTCGGATCGGAAGTGGGGTTCCCGTTCACATCCAAGCCCCAATCCAGCGGTATCGCTTCGTTCTTCAGCGCAGAAAGGCGAATTTTGCCTCTCGCTACTGTGGACATCGCCATATCCAGTACAATGGGTACTTTGTTTTTCGCCGGCACGGCGATGCTAAGGGGGTTTGTCCCCAACAGCGGCTCAGCCGTACCGAAAGGCGCAATGGCAGGCGAAGCGTTTGCCATTGTGACGCCAATCATGCCCTCTTCCAGCGCCATCATGGAGAAATAACTCGCCGTACCGAAATGGTTGGAGTTTTTCACCGCCACCATGCCTATGCCGAATTCTTTGGCTAACTCAATGGCCTTTTTCATGGCATAGTATCCGGCTAGCTGACCCAGGCCGTTTTTTGCATCCAGCAGACCGATTGCGCCCCGTTGCCGAATGTATTCCATATCCGGCTGAAGATTCATAATTCCTTTGTTTATTCGTTCGATATAAGTCGGCAGACGGACAATACCATGGGAACTGACGTTTCTCAGATCGGCAAAGATCAAGGACTCTGTAACGATTTCGGCGTTTTCTTTCGTCAACCCAACCTTTATGAGCAGATCGACAGAAAACTTGCTCAACGCTTCCACAGAATATTTACGTTCTTCACTCATACGATGAACCCCCTACTATGTTTGATATCCGGACTTTGTTCATTCTAGCATCAACCATTTTTTTTGTAAAGCCACGGGAGGCAAAGAGAAGGAGGGAGAATCAAATGACAGAATATGATTTTGTACGAATCGGGCTGAATCGGGGTATCCTGTACAGTGAACCGGAGGCTGATTACAAAGAAATCATTCGGCAAAAAAGTGATGAAGGCTGGGAATTCGTCCAGATCTTTGCGCCCAGCGTCGCCGGAGAAGGCGTCGCCACTTTCTTCGAATTGATATTCAAGAGAGAGCTTCTTGAAAAGATATAACTAGTAAAAACGAAGGAGGTACCACTATGCTGGATGCAAGAGAGATCCGGGCAAACCCAGACAGAGTGAAGGAAAGCATGCTCAGCCGAAATGCCGACCCCGCGCTGGTAGATCAATTCCTGTCCGTGGATGAAAAGCGCCGGAATAACCTGGCTATCAGCGAAGAGAAAAAAAGCCTTCGCAATAAAGAGAGCCAGAATGTAGCGCGTATGAAAAAGGCGGGGGAAGACAGCGGCGAAGTGATGGACAGAATGCGGATCCTCGGAGATGAGATTAAGCTCCTGGATGACGAACTGCGAACGATAGACAAGGATCTCCAATCCATTCTGCTGAATATCCCGAATATTCCTCATCCTTCCGTTCCGCTAGGAAAGGACGAAGAAGCCAATCAGGAAATCCGCCGCTGGGGGACGCCCGAAACGTTTTCTTTCCCGGCGAAAGCCCATTGGGAAATCGGCGAAATGCTTCGCATCCTTGACTTCGAGCGGGCTTCCAAAGTCACAGGCGCCAGATTTACCTTCTACCGCGGGCTGGGCGCCCGGCTGGAACGCGCCTTGATCAACTTCATGCTGGATCTGCATACCTTACAGCATGGTTACGAGGAACTGATTCCTCCCTTTATGGTCAATCGGGACAGTATGATCGGTACCGGTCAACTGCCGAAGTTTGCCGAAGATATGTTCCGGCTGGAAGGTGGGCAGGGCTATTACCTGATCCCCACAGCAGAAGTACCGGTCACCAATTACTACCGGGAAGAAATCCTGGACGGCGAGCTGCTTCCGATTTACCATTGTGCATACACGCCCTGTTTTCGTGCCGAAGCCGGTTCAGCCGGTCGAGACACCCGTGGCCTTATTCGTCAGCATCAGTTCAACAAGGTGGAATTGGTCAAATTTTGCTTACCGGAGCATTCCTATGATGAACTGGAGTCTCTTACGGCCAATGCGGAAAAAGTGCTGCAGTTACTGGAGCTTCCTTACAGAGTGGTCGCGCTCTCCAGCGGAGATCTGGGGTTTTCCTCCGCCAAAACCTATGACTTGGAGGTTTGGCTCCCAAGCGCCGCTGCCTATAGGGAAATCTCTTCCTGCTCCAATTTTGAAGATTTCCAAGCCAGGCGCGCCGGCATACGTTTCCGCCGCGAACCGAAAGCCAAGCCGGAATTTGTCCACACTTTAAACGGTTCCGGCCTTGCGATCGGGCGCACAACTTCGGCAATTCTGGAGAATTTCCAAAACGCAGACGGAAGCGTGCGCATTCCCAACGCCCTCCGCCCTTATATGGGCGGCTTGGAAAGGATCAGCGCCTGACATCCGGTGAAAGCGGGTTTTTTGACACGCTACAATCGAGTTATCCACAAGTTATCCACCGTTTGTGGATAACTTCTCCGAACGGTAAAGGGAATTCTCTTGCTATAACGCGATTTCTCCTATACAATAGCAACTGAATGTTTCCGGTGATAGCCCTGCCTGTTGTTCTCTTCTTCCGGCGGCATTTTCCGGTAGCATACATACGGAGGGGTGTCCGAGTGGTTTAAGGAGGCGGTCTTGAAAACCGTTGAACGACAGTTCCGGGGGTTCGAATCCTCTCCCCTCCGCTACAAAAATACCATCTGCCCAATGTGGATGGTATTTTTGTGGCGTATTTTAATCAGGGATTCGAACGGGCGGTTGAGCAAACCCGACCTATGGGAGGATTTGCCCGCCCCGGCGTGATAGCGAGCGGTACAGGCGCACGGGAGTGCGCCAGCGAGCGGCGCGAATCCTCTCCCCTCCGCTATCAAAGACCCATCTGCTATAGGCGGATGGGTTTACTTTGTCGCTCTCGTGATGGTTAAATGAACGGTGGCAACGTAGTGTGGATACGCAGGGGGCGGGTCATTCCCCCACGCCCATCACGCGGTCCATGTCATATATCCCGGCGATCCTCTTCCCCGGAGGGACGGTCAGGAACCTGCCGTCGTCCCATTCCCCGTCGACCAAGGCTTTCAGCAGCGAGATGTTCCCGTCGACTGTTTTCAGCGTTACTTCCGCCGCGTCCATGTCCGCTTTGTATTGCTCAAACGAGTTCGAGTATTCAAACCCGTCGATCCGAATATAGACGGACTCGCTGGTTTCCATCTTCGGGTGCAGCGTTTCCCATAGGTAGTTCGCTGTTTCCTCGTCGTACTCTTCGACGTACCCCATGTACTCAGCGGAGGTCTTGTAATTGGCAAGCTGCTCAAGGTCGGAAAAACCAATGCGCAAAAGCCGCCCGCGCTCGAAATATCCCGTGGAGCACCATCGGGCGCTCAGTATATCGCCGAAAGTCTCAATGAACCGCTCTTTGCCACCCAAGTGGATGGTGCAGCAGTCGTGCGCCCTCGGGATGATCATTGGGACGGGGCATGAAAGCCCTACGGTCGCGTTACCGCACAAGCCGAAGCCGAGTATGACGGCGTCGTACTTTCTCCCCGATTCGCCGACGCTGTTTTCTATTTTCTCCCTGATCATCTCTTTCAGTTTCAGGGGTTCCATGTGCGCCAGCATCGGCACGAACTCTATGTCGACGATGTTCGGCGACTTTGATACGAGCTCGCAGGCTATGCGGGCGAATACGTCGCAGCAAATGAATTTGAGAAACATGAGGCATTGTCCTTTTCATTGTTTGTGGTTGGCGGCGCGCCGGGCGGGGCCGGGCGGGGCCGGGCGGGGCCGGGTGCGCTGCGGCAAGTATAGCATAGCCGGCGCGGGGGTTCAAGGGGGAGGGCAGGTCGGTTGTGAAGAATATTGACATGAAGAATATCGCTCTAAATAGACCAACTTGCGGGCTATAGGGCTATCGTGTACAATGTAGCCATGGGGGTGGCTAGCCATGCGGCGCATCTTTGGCGACAACAATAAAATCAACCTGGGTTCCAGCGAGTTCCGCAAGTTCATTGAAACGGGCTGCCTGTATGTGGACAAGACCCGCTTCATCGAACACGTCTTTGATGATGCTTCGGACGTGCTGCTGTTCACCCGCCCGAGGCGGACGGGCAAAAGCCTCAACCTAGACATGCTACGCACCTTCCTCGACGGCAAACAGAACTCGCACGACCTTTTTAAAGGCCTATATGTGGAGTCAAGCGCAGTGTTTGCGCAGTTAAACAAACATCCGGTCATCCACATCAGCTTGAAGGAGCTTGACCGTGATGGATATGCGGAGCAATTGCTTGATGCAGTGGAGACTGTAGCTTACAGTTACCTATCTCAAGACCAGTTTAGCCGCCCATTTGCGCGCTATCTTAGTGGCGTCGGCAAAAGCGGTACCCACGGCCTTATGAGGCTCATTCAAAATATCCATGAAATATATGGCGCAAAACCCTATGTCCTCGTCGATGAGTACGACAAGATATTGACGGACAACGTAGGCAGGCCGGAATACGAGGACATACGGACGTGGATGACCAAGGTCTTCGAATCTGCGTTCAAAGACAACTATTCCCTTGGCAAGGCGATCCTCACCGGCGTCACCCGGGTTTCCCAAGAGAGCCTGTTCAGCGGGTTGAACAATATCAAAGTATATGATGTATTCACGCCCAGTGTCTATGACGGAGACTTCTCCCTGACCGAAGAAGAAGCTGTAGAACTGATGAACGAAGAGCAGCTTGCCATTGCCCGAAAATGGTACAACAATTATCGGGTCGGCGATGCGAAACTCTACACGATGTATTCTGTGATGTCATACCTAGATTCCGGGCGGCTGGAAAACTACTGGGGGCAAAGCGGCACGATGGCTTTGCTGGGCCGGTTTCTGGATACACAGAGAATGGAAAAGCTCGTGGCGCTTTTTGTGCAGGGCAACACTGTGACGACGGCACTGGAGCAGAGGCTATCATACCAGCGGTTGCTCTCCGGAACGACAGATGACATGTACTACTCCCTAGCCGTCCAGGCGGGCTACCTGTCCCATGATCTTGTGTCCCAGACGGGGACGGAAGAAACATATCAGGTCTACTTGCACAACGAAGAACTGCGGAGCGTGTGGAAAGAGTTCGTCCTCAGCGATACACTCCGGGATCGGGGCAATGGGATACAGGCCGTGTTCGGCAGTATCGCAAACAGGTCGGAATTCAGCCGCCGCTTCGAGGACTACATCAGCTTCCGCCTGTCCTACTTTGATTTGAAAGCCGACCTGGAATGGGTCTACCATGTCCTGACCCTGGGCCTCATGCTGGGCGCGGGCTTCAAATGTACGTCAAATAAAGAATCTGGCTACGGACGCTACGACCTGCTGGTCGAAGGAGAGGGCTTCGCCGCCATACTGGAGTTCAAGAAGGCCAAGACAAAACGCGGGCTCGCGAAGGAGGCAAAGGACGCCTTGGCGCAGATCGACGAGCGGCAATATTTCGCCGCCCTCAGCCGCAGCGCCGGTGACGCCTCGGGTCAAAGCCCCGCAGCCACCCCGCCTGTCTACAAAGTCGGCATAGCCTGCTACAAAACATCCTGCCAAGTAGAAACCGTGCTGCATACACCATAAGGCTGGTTTATGCATGATAATTGCGCTAAGCTAGTCAGCTCTGGTTATCCTTATTATCCTAAAAGTCGGATAACATATACTCAAATCAATGCGGCAGCGTGACCCCCAGTTTATCGAGAAACAGCTTGTCCCTGGCTGTGACTTCTGTTGGCCATCTTTTTGACGAGAGCTTGGATGACACTTTGACGCTTTCGATTGTGTCGAACCACTGAAGGACCAAATATATTGGCGAGTTGTCCAACCAGGCTTTCAGCTTTTTTTCCAGCTTGATGTTCGCTGCCGAATCGTGTTTGGGGTCGCCATTGGGAACGCCGAGGCTGTCCTTCATCTCTAGAATCTCGTTGCTCAGGTATTCATAGTAACACAATGCGATGAACTGGACAAACATGCGGCCTCTAAGTGTGTTTGAATCCCAAACCCTGACCCCTGTCCCATCGGCGCGCTGCTTAAACAACTCGAAGCAAGACTCTATCGTCTCGCGTTTGCGGTACTTGCGAAGGCACTCGAACGGGTCCTTCTCACAGTTTGATACGAGTGCGAAATAACCAAGGTATTTCTTGGCTTCCCGGCAGGCAGCCTCATTGTACGACACGTGGGTTTGGCTTCCCCAGCGCATAATGTGCAGATATTTGTTGGCTTTGTCTTGCACTGCTTTGGGAAGGCCGTCAATCTTGGCGCCGTTTTCGATGATCTATCCCATATGCCGATAGTCCTTGCCGGGTATTATTCTTCTAGCATACGCCCTGCCTCGAAAGCAGTTTCCAAATGCTTGCGCCAATTTGCATCCCTTGTTTCCATTTCAAGTTTTGTTGTGCCGTCTAACACGATAAAACGCTTTTCCTTAACACGGTCAAATAACCTATCCCCAAGCATTACGATTTTCATAGCTTCATAATGCCCGTATTCTTTCAAGTGTTCAATCGAATGACCAGCAACACAGATCACAATACCTTTTTGAAGCTGTTTCATACTTCGCTCACCGTAAGCAAACCCATATGTCCAAACTCTGTCAAACCATCCGACCAGCTTTGCGGGGGCTTCCGTCCAGAATACAGGATAAATAAAAACAATCGCATCGCTGGAGTTGATTTTGTTCTGTTCCGCTACCACATCATCGGGCAGCGGAATGTCCTCACGATAATTTGATTCACGAAAATACTCGGCTTCGCTTATATCAGTACAGAAATTCATTTTGTACAAATCCGACAACACATAAGTATGCCCGGCGGATTCCAATCCCATGATGAAACTATCTCTAACATGGCGCGTAAATGAGTCCTCACTTGGATGAGCGTACACAATCATTACGTTCAATGTCGAACCCTCCCAAAAACTAAGTATCTGCTTTGCTACAGCGCACGAACATACCGCATTTCGATTAGCGGTGTATCAATATTGATTTCTTTCTTTGTGCCATCAAAAGCAAATCCACACTTTTCGTAGAATTGCCGTTTCACGGTCATAACGGCACATAAACTAAACGCCAATGTACTGCGATGCTATCGTTCAATATGTCTGAAGTCTTCTTTTTCTTTGTCCGAACTCCCGCCTGAAATACCGCCCTGTGATACCTCTGCGTTTTCATTAAATCCATAATGGTAAAAAACAGTCGGTTCATCTTCAAATTCAACCATGACGTTCCATTCTTGATAACCAAGAACAATATTCAAAAAAGAGTGCTGTACTTCGATACTCCGAATTTCAGAATCAGAGTAACCTTTTGTATGCAAATATTCTGAGACGTTTTTTTCTCTGCTTGCGCTTCCAATAGTGACATAACTCGTACACACTATTGTAATCACTGCCATGCCTGAGAGTATTCCTAATATAATCATCTTTTTCTTCTTTATCCCTACACATAGAACAATAATCGCAATAATCAACAAAGCCGCTATTTGAAAAATAGTCATCTCTTCTCCCCTCCGCAGGTGCATGTTTGCATTTCTATTCAGCATAAAGTTGTTGATGATCTGTACTGAACCTGCTATGTTGAATAAATCTCATAGGATGCTATCTCTGTTGGCCAACAATCGCCATAGGTGAAACCTTCAAGCATTATATGTCCTTTTTTTAAAAATAATACAAAACCGACCTCAATTGTCCGATTAAGTTTTGCACCGACTCCGGTCATTGTTGTTTCTGTTTCGATAATAACATTGTCATAATATGTAAAAAATCCCACGCCTGTATACTCTCTTTTGATTATTTTTGCTGATTTGATGGATTCATGTAAACATGGTTCTCTGCTCATCATCAGTTCGATAACGTCAATTTCCATTTTGTCATGTATCTGTCCCATAAAGTATAAGCTCCTATTATATATTTGCCCCGATTTTACATAGTGTTTATAAGGACGGCTTTCTTAAAAGCCTCTGCGGCAAAGGACAAAGAAAGATTTTTGATTTGCGCTAAACCGAGAGCTCGGATCGGCAATGCCTCCAGAAAACGCAATTCATAAAGTTCTTGGTTGTCCAGTGACTTTTGTACATCTTCTTTTGCGGAACGTACGATTTGCGATTGTGTCCGCAGCCGCATGGATACTGAAACAGTCACCGAAGCGGTCAAGAGATACGCAAGACGTTCAGACCGGGACATCAACTCGCTGATGAAAATGGTGGCAGTGTTCGGCGTGGAGAAAATCCTGCGAGGTTATCTGGAGGTACTGTTGTGAAAACATCAATGCAGCTAAAAGCAAAGACGCGTAACCTTTCCGCAACATCCGGCATACCGCATTATAGTAATGTTTATTCGTCTTCATCATCTTTAGGTTCAATGAAGTAGTCAATCTCTCTTTGAATTTCACTGTCCGCAAACGACTTCCGGCGCTCTAATCTTTCTTTCGCTTCAATCATAATCGTTTTAATTTTCGCTTCAAATACTGCTTTGGGCGGCAGATGAGTCCAATACTCAGCAACGGTGATGCCTGCCTTATCCATTTCAAGTAGTTCTATCTTCTCTCGATTTGCCGATGCGCAAAGGATAATCCCAATCGGGGCCTCCTCGCCATCCTGACGCTCATATCTATCAAGCCATTTCAAGTAGAGGAGCATCTGTCCGGCAAAGGCGGCTTTGAATCTGCCGAGCTTTAGTTCAATGGCGACAAGACGTTTCAATATCCGGTGATAGAATAACAAATCTAAAACTATATCCTCGCCATCTACAATCATTCTCTTTTGGCGCTCCACAAATGAAAATCCATGTCCAAACTCAAGTATGAATGCTTCAATATCTGCAAGTATGGATTTCTCTAAATCCGCTTCAAGAAAATTGTCTCTTAACTCAAACATATCGAGGAGATATGGATCCTTGAATACATTGAACGGAACAGTAGATTGCTCCGACAGTTCCGTATTTGCTATCTCCCTTCGCTCGTATGCTTTACGCGAAATCTGACGGCGAAGTTCCCGAACACCCAAATTCCGGCCTACAACCTCCTGAGCATAATAAAGCTGCGCTTCTGTAGATTTAAGAGGTAGTAGTTCAAGTATATGCGACCAACTCAATTTTGCCGACAGCGTCGGCAAAATCTCAATATCAGGAAAACGCTCCGCAAATAGTGTCATGCGATAAATATTTCTTTCGGAGAAATTCTTTCCATATTTTTCAATCAATTTTGCCGACAGTGCCGTCAAAATCTGTTTTCCGTATGCAGCGCGGTGGTTTCCGAGTACATTTGTGTTGATATATTGTCCGATTTCCCAATACATCAACGTAACCTCGCTATTAGCGTGTGCGGCTGCATGGGATTTGCGATTTTCGATAATCGCTGCGACACGCTCAAATAAAATGGTTTCGTTAATAATCCCACTATCCTGTATAGAAAGAACGGACGCTTTAACGGCGGGCAATGATGCGTCGCGGTTCTGATTATCCTTGTTTTTATTGTTTTTCATGTATCTATACCCTTTCCACCGAATGCCGTAATCGCTGATTACCAAATTCATCTGCATTGATTCCCTTTAGAGGGCATATCCATTTTTTATAGTGTAAACCGCCTTGTCAATGGAATATTATAGCAAATGATTGGGGATATTGCCAAACCCAAGAATCACAAAAGGCTCGTTGGCGCACTTGTCGATCTGGTTGAGGTTCGATGTAGCGTTCGAGAGTAGTTGCACCATCTTCCGGACGTCGGAAAGGTCAATCTGGATTTTTCCCAACGTTTTCTAGCACTTTTACATCGTGTTTATAAGGACGGCTTTCTTAAAAGCCTCTGCGGCAAAGGACAAAGAAAGGTTTTTGATTTGCGCTAAACCGAGGGCCCGGATCGGTAATGCCTCCAGAAAACGCAATTCATAAAGTTCTTGGCTGTCCAGTAGTTTTTGCACATCTTCTTTTATCGTCGCGGCAATACCAAGGCCAATTTTTGCGAATTCAGAGAGCAACGAAAGACTCTCAAGCTCTATAGATGGGATGATCTCCAATTCGTGATTTTGTAGAAAAAGATCCATTTGCTTTCTGGAGTTACTGCTTTTTTCCAGCATCAGTATGGGATATTTTCGTAAATCTATAAGACGGATTACGGAATCCGCCAAATAGGCGTACTTTGACCCAGCCACAAAGCAATCATGAAACTGCATTACAGGCTGAATATCGAGGGTGTCTTCCCCCTCCACCGGAAGCGTAACAAATGACATATCGACCGTTCCATTTTTTAGAAGCTTTATAAGCTCCCGCGTTGTTCTGTTTACGACAGAGATGTGGATCTCTGGATATTTCGTGTGGAACCTGTCAAGAAAAGGAAGCAGAAAAAGGCTGCAGGCCGTATCGGACGCCCCGATTGTTATGTCGCCGTCGCGCAGGTTTTTCATACTGGATATTTTGTCCTGCGCGTTTTCTATCAGCGAAACCGCATTGCTAACATAAGAGAGTAAAACCTCGCCTTCGCTCGTTAACTGTACGCCGCGCCTGTTGCGGTTGAAGAGTTTACAGCCCAGCTTTTCCTCCAGTTGCATGATCGATTGCGAAACGGCGGACTGCGATATATATAGCTTTTCGGCTGCTTTGGTGACATTCCCGGACTTTGCGACTTCATAAAAAAATCGGTATAGTTCCAGGTTGACATTCATGGCATCTTCTCTCCTTATTGCATTGATAAGTATTATTAATTGTACTAATCGCTATAACGGTATTATACTCATAGCGAGTAAAAAAAACAAGCATTGCTAGAATTCCTGTAAAAATTGCTAAAATTCCTGTAAAAATGAAAAGGAGATTGTGTATGAGGGCTGTTGGTACAGTAGCGCACGGGATACGGGCCCCACTCATCAAGTCTGGCGATGATATTGCGCAAATAGTCGTTGACAGTGTGCTTTTGGCTGCTAAAGAGGGTTGCTTCGAATTGAAAAACCGTGATGTTATCGGTGTTACTGAGGCGGTAGTGGCGCGGGCCCAGGGCAACTATGCAAGCTGTGATCAGATCGCGGCAGATATCCGCAGCAAATTCCCCGACGGGACGCTTGCGATCACATTCCCGATCCTTTCACGGAACCGCTTTTCAACGCTCTTGAAAGGCATTGCGAGCGGGTGTGACAAATTATACATTATGCTGTCTTATCCATCAGATGAAGTGGGCAACGAGCTCATTTCTTGGGGGATGCTTGATCATGCAGGCATAAATCCGTATACCGATTTACTCACCGAACAACTATATCGTGAGAAATTTGGCAATACCATCACGCATGTTTTCACGAACATGGATTACGTACAATTCTACAAATCCTTCGGGGACCACATTGAAATCCTATTTGCAAACGATGTCAGGCGCGTCTTGCAATATTCAAAAAACGTGCTGTGCTGCGATATCCATACCCGTTTCAGGTCAAAGCGTTTACTGAAAGAATCGGGGGCCAGAACCGTTTACGGGCTAGATGATATCTTGTCATCCCCGGTCGGTGGCAGCGGTTACAATGCGCAATATGGCCTTCTGGGTTCAAACAAGGCTACGGATGATTCGGTGAAGCTTTTTCCAAGGGACGGCGAAGTCGTCGTAAGCAAGATTGCGCAGAAACTGAGGGATGATACCGGGAAGCAGATAGAAGTGATGATCTACGGCGACGGCGCCTTCAAAGATCCTGTAGGGCAGATATGGGAGCTTGCAGACCCGGTTGTCTCCCCCGCGTTTACGCCGGGTTTAGCGGGAACGCCGAATGAACTGAAGCTGAAATTTTTGTTGGATAACGATTTCGCGGACAAGAGCGAAGAGGAAGCAAAAGAAGCGGTGGAAGCAGCGATCAAGTCAAAAACCGCGAACCTCGAAGATAAATCGCTGGGAACGACCCCACGGAGGTACTCTGATTTGATTGGCAGCCTGTGCGACCTGATTAGCGGCTCGGGCGATAAGGGAACGCCGATCGTTTTAGTGCAAGGATACTTCGACAATTATGCATCTTAACCGGTTTAGGTCTGTGATAAAAACGAGGGGGAGTTAGCATGAGCAAAATAAGGACCGGTATTGTAGGATATGGCAATATCGGACGCGGTGTTGAGAAAGCGATACAGCAGAATCCGGATTTTGAACTGGCCGCAATACTGACGAGGCGTTCGCCGGAAGACCTGATCGTTGAGACGAAATCTGTGCCGAAAATTCATGTAGATGATGCGCTTAGTCTCAAAGAGAAAATCGACGTCATGATTTTGTGCGGCGGCTCGGCGACTGACCTGCCGGTCCAAGGTCCCCAATTCGCGGCAAGCTTTAACACGGTAGATAGTTATGATACGCACGCCAAAATCCCCGATTTCTATAGGGAGATGAATGAGGCGTCCCAAAAGGCAGGATTGGTGTCTGTTCTCTCAGCAGGTTGGGACCCCGGATTGTTTTCGATGAACCGGGCGCTCATGCAAGCGGTGCTGCCAAATGGTGCGGGATGCACCTTTTGGGGCAAGGGCGTCAGCCAGGGGCATTCGGACGCCATCCGGAGAGTAGACGGGGTCGAGGCAGCGATCCAGTATACCATTCCCATCGAAACGGCGATTGAAAAGGCGCGCAGAGGCGAAGGCAATCTATTATCAACGAGGGAGAAAACGATAAGAGAGTGTTTTGTCGTAGCAAAAGCGGGCGCCGACAAGGCGGAAATTGAAACAAAAATCAAAACTATGCCCTATTATTTCTCCGACTATGACACCATCGTCCATTTCATCAGCAGGGACGAATACGACACCAACCATACCGACATGGCGCATGGCGGGTTTGTGGTCCACAGCGGGAAAATGAACGGCAACAGACATACCATAGAGTTCTCTTTGGACACAAATCACAACGCCGAATTCACGGCAAGTATACTCGTTGCTTATGCGCGCGCGGCTTACCGCTTTTACATGGAGGGACGGACAGGGGCGCTTACAGTCTTTGATATTCCGATATCCTATCTTTCTGTGAAATCCGATGAAGAGTTAAGAAAAGAATTACTATAAAATAATTTTGAGGAGGATGTAGTATGTCATATGTAGAGGGTGTACTCAGCGAATTGATCGCAAACAATCCAAACCAGCCGGAATTTCATCAGGCGGCAACCGAGGTTCTCCGATCATTGAAACCAATTGTCGACAAGGACGACAAGTATGCAAAGGCAGGCTTGCTTGAACGTTTGGTTGAACCGGAACGCCAGATCCTGTTCCGTGTAGTGTGGGTCGATGATCGCAACAATGTGCAGGTAAACCGTGCGTATCGCGTGCAGTTTAACAGCGCCATTGGTCCATTTAAGGGCGGGCTCAGGTTTCATCCTTCCGTAAATCTAAGCATAATCAAATTCTTAGGTTTTGAACAGACATTTAAGAACTCCTTGACAACGCTTCCCATCGGCGGGGGTAAAGGCGGCAGCGATTTTGATCCCAAAGGCAAATCCGATAATGAAGTGATGCGATTCTGTCAAAGCTTTATGACGGAGTTATACCGGCACATCGGCGCGGACACGGATGTACCAGCCGGCGATATAGGCGTAGGCGCTCGTGAAATCGGCTATTTGTTCGGGCAGCACAAAAGAATTAAGAACACCAATGAAAGTGTGCTCACGGGTAAAGGGCTGACATATGGAGGGTCTCTTGTGAGAACCGAAGCAACGGGATATGGGCTTGCCTATTACACGGATGAGATGTTACGGGATCACGGACAATCGTTTGAGGGCAAAACTGTTGTTATATCCGGCGCAGGTAATGTAGCGATCAATGCAACGGAAAAGGTTGCTGCGTTGGGCGGCAAGGTTGTCGCACTGAGCGATTCTACCGGCTGGGTTTATGACAAGGAGGGCATTGACCTTAAGGCGGTGAAAGAAATCAAGGAAGTCAAACGCGAGCGGATCAGCACCTATCTGAAATACCGCCCCAATGCGGAGTATCACGAGGGTAAAGGTATCTGGAGCGTAAAGGCCGATATCGCCCTACCCTGCGCAACGCAGAACGAACTTGATCTCAACGACGCGAAGGAGCTCGTGAAAAACGGTGTGATTGCCGTGTGCGAAGGGGCGAACATGCCGACAACCCTTGAGGCAACTGAATATCTGCTTGAAAATAAAGTGCTTTTTGGGCCGGGCAAAGCGGCAAACGCGGGAGGGGTAGCCACTTCTGCATTAGAGATGAGCCAGAATTCCTTGCGCATGTCGTGGACCTTTGAGGAAGTGGACAACAGGCTCAAAGCGATCATGAAAGGGATATACTATAACAGCGCAGACGCCGCAAAAGAATACGGATATAAAGATAATTTTGTGGTTGGCGCAAACATCGCAGGCTTTCTCAAGGTCGCGAATACCATGCTGGCCCATGGTATAGTTTAACCATTGCACAATAAAATTCAGTTAAACAGGAGCAGCAGGTATGCCGAAAAGAACAGATATCCATTCGATTATGATCATCGGGTCAGGGCCCATCATCATTGGGCAAGCCTGCGAGTTTGATTATTCGGGAACCCAGGCGTGCAAGGCCCTCAGGGGGCTGGGGTATAAGATCATATTGGTCAACTCCAACCCCGCCACCATCATGACCGACCCGATCGTCGCGGATGCGACCTATATCGAACCCTTAAACGTCAAACGGCTTACCGGAATCATCGAAAAGGAGCGGCCGGACGCGCTGCTCCCCAACTTGGGCGGACAGTCGGGGCTGAACCTGAGCCTTGAATTACAAAGAGCGGGCGTGCTGGATCAATTCGGCGTCAAAGTGATCGGCGTCCAACTGGATGCGATCGAACGCGCGGAAGACCGTATTGAATTCAAGAAAACCATGGATAAGCTCGGCGTGGAAATGGCGAAGAGCTTTGAAGCCCTCTCCATTGAACAAGCTGAAAAAGCGGCTGACGAACTCGGATATCCGGTCGTGATCCGTCCCGCGTATACCATGGGCGGCACAGGCGGCGGTTTGGTTTACAACAAAGAAGAATTGCAAACCGTCGTCAGCCGGGGTCTCCAGGCGTCCATAATCGGACAGGTGCTGGTCGAGGAAAGCGTGCTCGGTTGGGAAGAACTGGAAGTCGAGGTTGTCCGGGACATCAAAAATCAAATGATCGCCATTTGCATGATCGAAAACATCGACCCGATGGGCGTGCATACCGGCGACTCCTTCTGTTCGGCGCCCATGCTTACGATAAACGACGAATTGCAAGAAAGGCTTAAAAGAATTGCGTTCAGTATTGTTTCGGAAATTGGGGTCATAGGCGGCACCAACGTACAGTTCGCGCATGACCCCGTTTCCGACAGGATCGTCATTATTGAGATCAACCCTCGGACTTCCAGGTCATCCGCTCTCGCTTCCAAAGCCACCGGTTTCCCGATCGCTTATGTGTCGGCATTACTGGCAGCCGGACTCACCCTTGACGAGATACCGTACTGGAATAAGGATACGATGGATCACTATGTCCCCTACGGCGACTACGTCGTTCTCAAGTTTGCCAGATGGGCGTTTGAGAAGTTTGCCGGTATCGAAGACAAACTCGGCACACAGATGCGGGCGGTCGGCGAAGTCATGAGTATCGGGCGGACCTTCAAGGAAGCGTTCCAAAAGGCGGTCCGTTCCTTGGAAATCGACAGATGCGGGCTTGGCTTTGCAAAGAACTTCAACGAACTGAGCGTTGACGCACTGATCCAGAAGATAGCCGTTCCCAACAGCGAACGATACTTTGCCATTTATGAGGCCTTGCGCAAAGGGGTCAGCACAGATGCGATTCATGCGATAACGAAAATAAAGATGTATTTTTTGCAACAGATCAAAGAGCTTTTAGAGCTTGAAACGGAGATACTCGGTTTCCGAGGGGAACGCCTGCCTGACGAACTCCTCGTCAGGGCGAAAAAGGACGGATTTGCGGATAAATATCTTGCGAAGCTTCTTCATGTAGAGGAAAAAGAAATCAGAGATCAAAGAACGGCGCTCGGCGTGACCGAGGAATGGGACGTGGTACCGGTCAGCGGCGCCGACGCCGAATACTATTATTCCACCTATAATGGGCTGGGAACCCTGGGCAAAGAACTGGCTGAGTCCAGACGCAGGAGCGGGATTAGTAAAAAACAAATCGTGGATAACAACAAAAAGGTCATCATCCTCGGCGGCGGCCCCAACCGCATCGGACAGGGTATCGAATTCGATTATTGCTGTGTACACACCGCGTTCGCCCTGCGTCAGCTGGGGTTTGAGACCATTATGATCAACTGCAATCCCGAAACCGTTTCCACCGACTACGATACCTCCGGCAAGCTCTATTTCGAGCCGCTAACCGTCGAGGACGTTCTGTCGATTTACCAGCATGAAAAGCCCTTGGGCATCATCGTACAGTTCGGTGGGCAGACCCCGCTGAATATCGCGATGGAACTAAAAAAGGCGGGCGTGCCGATTCTGGGAACGACGCCGGAAGTCATCGCGCTTGCCGAAGACCGGGATCTGTTCAGAAAATTGATGGAAAAAATGAACATCCCCATGCCGGAATCCGGAATGGCGTGTAATTATGAAGACGCCGTCAAAAGGGCAAATCAAATCGGGTATCCGGTGATGGTAAGGCCATCCTATGTTTTGGGCGGCCGCGCTATGGAAATCGTCTTTGACGACGAACAACTTGGCAAATATATCCAAATCAACGCGCAGTACATCAGCGATGAAGCGCCGGTACTGATTGACCGCTTTCTGGACAACGCCCTCGAATGTGAGGCGGACGCCGTATCGGACGCCAGCCACGCGTTTATGCCCGCCATTATGGAACATATCGAGTATGCCGGTATCCATTCCGGAGATTCCGCCTGCGTAATCCCGACCATCAACATCACGGCGGAGCAAACGGAAACCATCCGCGACTACACCTGTAGAATCGCATGCGAACTAGGCGTTGTCGGACTGATGAATATCCAGTACGCCATCCATCACGGAAAGGTTTATGTTCTGGAAGCCAATCCTCGCGCATCGAGAACCGTACCGCTTGTCTCAAAGGTCTGCAATATCAATATGGCAAGCCTTGCGACAAAGCTGATCATGGCGGAGCATACCGGAGATACGATCGATCTCGCGGCTATGGAACCCCCGATGAATCCCTACTACGGTGTGAAGGAAGCGGTGCTTCCCTTCAATATGTTTCCCGAAGTCGATCCCTTATTGGGACCGGAAATGCGGTCGACGGGCGAAGTATTGGGGCTGTCGGATTCGTTTGGGCTTGCCTTCTACAAGGCGCTCGAAGGCGGCAAGACGGTATTGCCCCTTTCGGGCTCGGTACTGATATCGGTAGCCACAAAGGATAGAGAGGCATCGACGGAAGTGGCGAAGCGCCTTTCCGAGCAGGGTTTGAAGCTCTACGCGACAAGAGGGACCCACGCCTATCTCGCGAAATATAGCATTCAAACGGAGGTGATCAACAAGCTGTACGAGGGGCGACCGAACATTACGGACGCCATCAAGAACCACCAGCTTGATATGATCATCAACACGCCCAGCAGCAGCAAACGCAGCAATGAGGATGATTCGTACATCAGAAAATCGGCTATCCGGTATAACATCCCCTATATAACGACCCTGACGGCGGCGCTGGCCGGCGCGAAAGGAATCGAGGAAAAAATAAAGCAGAAAAATGAGCGCGTATACTCGTTACAGGAATATCACGCGATGAAGGGAGTGAAATCAGATGCGCTATGACATTTTGTCCTTATTGGAACGTAACGCAAAGCTCACGGTAAGCGAAATTGCCGTCCGCTTGGGTTTGGCGGAAGCCGAGGTCAAAAACGAGATTGAAAAGCTGGAACAGGAACAAATCATCTGCGGCTACGGTACGTTTATCAACTGGAGCCGTACCGATACGCAATTGCTCACGGCGCTGATCGAGGTGAAGGTCACTCCTGCGCGGGGAAAGGGATTCAATAGTATTGCCGAGCGGATATACCGGTTCGACGAAGTCAAGGCGGTGTATCTCATGTCGGGAGACTATGATTTAGCCGTCACCATTGAGGGCCGGTCCCTTGAGGAAATTGCTTCTTTCGTATCCGACAAACTTGCGACGATGGAATCCGTCCTCAGCACGGCAACGCATTTCGTACTGAGGAAATTCAAAGACCATGGCGTCATCATGAGCGAAAAGAACGACGACGTGGAGAGGATGATCCTGTCGCCATGAAAAGCCTCGTCGCAAAAACCATTAAGGACCTGCCGTATTCCGGCATCCGAAAATTTTTCGACCTCGCATCGGAGATGAAGGACGTCGTTTCCCTCGGCGTCGGCGAGCCGGATTTCGTCACGCCCTGGCATATCCGGGAAGAAGCCATTTTCTCACTGGAACAGCGGCACACCATGTATACCTCCAACGCCGGTATTCCGGAACTGCGCGCAGAGATCAGCCGGTATATGTGGGCAAACTATACCTTGCCGTATGACCCCGGTACGCAGGTTCTTGTGACCGTCGGCGCCAGCGAAGGGATCGATGTGGCCTTACGCGCCATTCTTGACCCCGGCGACGAAGTTCTTGTGGTGGAGCCGTGCTTTGTGTCGTATAGACCGTGCGTGATCATGGCGGGCGGCATCCCCGTATCCGTCCCCACAAGCGTCGAAAATGGATTTCGCGTAAGCGCCGGAGACATTGCGTCGCGGATCACAAATAAAACAAAAGCCATCTTGATCAGCTATCCCAATAATCCCACCGGCGCGATATTGGAAAAAGCGGATATCGAATCCATCGCCGCTGTGTTGCGCGACCGCGAGATGGTTGTGATTAGCGATGAGATCTATGCCGAGCTGACCTATGGGGATTCTCCGCATATCAGCATCGCGTCCATTCCCGGCATGGCGGACAAGACCATTGTTCTGAACGGTTTTTCAAAGGCTTTCGCTATGACGGGCTGGCGGCTCGGATATGCGTGCGGGCCGGAAGACCTTATAGCGGCTATGACAAAAATCCATCAATATGTCCTCATGTGCGCGCCCACCACGGCGCAGTTCGGCGGTATCGAAGCGCTGCGAAAAGGCAGGCCGGGCGTAAACGCCATGCGCAAGGAATATGACGCCAGACGCCGGTTTATGCTGAATGCGCTGCAAAAGATGGGCATAGCATGCTTTGAAGCCTGCGGCGCGTTTTACCTGTTCCCGGAAATCAAGCCACTGGGAATTACCTCAGAAGAATTTTGCACAAGATTATTGAATGAACAACGATTGGCCGTGGTGCCGGGCACAGCGTTCGGTGAATGCGGCGAAGGATATATCCGTTGCTCCTACGCCTATTCCATCGACAGCATCAAGAAAGCGCTGTCACGGCTTGAAAATTTTATGAAGCAATTATAGCAGGAGTCATTAACATGGGCGGATTATTTGGAGTATGTTTACGGAATGCATGCGTTACGGATTTGTTTTTCGGAACCGACTATCATTCCCATCTCGGAACGCACCGCGGCGGGATTGCCGTGTATGACGGGCAGCATTTTACTCGCGCGATACATAATATCGAAAACGCGCCCTTTAGAACGAAATTCGAAGCCGATATTCCGGACATGAAAGGAAAGGTCGGTATTGGCTGCATAAGCGACACCCATCCGCAGCCCATCGTATTGAACTCCAAAATCGGAACCTTTGCTGTCGTGACGGTAGGCCGGATAAACAATAAAAAAAAGCTCGCCGAACAGTTGCAATCGGAAGACAACCTGTATTTCTCCGAGCTGAGCGGCGGCAGGATTAACGACACCGAACTGGCGGCGGCGCTCCTATCCAGAAAGGACAGTATCCCCGAAGGGATTGCCCACGTTCAGGATGTGGTCGAAGGATCCATGACCATGCTGGTCTGTGCGGACGGCGGGCTTTACGCCGCGCGGGACAAGCTTGGCCGCACGCCTTTGTCTGTCGGAAAAAAGGAAGACGGACATTGCGTCAGCTTTGAATCCTTCGCGTTCATTAACCTCGACTATAGCCCCTGTTACGAATTGGGACCGGGAGAAATCGTGTTCGTCACAGCCGATACCATCACGACCGTCAAAAAGCCGGGTGGAGAAACACGTATGTGTTCTTTTATGTGGGCGTATTTCGGTTATCCCACCTCTGATTATGAAGGCGTCAACGTCGAGGACATGCGGTACAGGAATGGCGCCAATCTTTCCCGTGAGGACAAGCTTTCCGGAATAGGCTTGGATATCGACCATGTGGCGGGCATCCCCGACTCGGGTACGGCGCACGCCATCGGATACGCGAACTGTTCGGGCATTCCGTTCGCCAGGCCGCTGATCAAGTATACCCCCACCTGGCCGCGAAGCTTCACACCGCAGGATCAGACGATGCGCAACCTGATTGCGCGAATGAAATTGATCCCGGTAAATTCCCTGATAAAAAACAAGCGACTGCTCTTCATTGACGATTCCATCGTCCGCGGCACGCAAATACGCGGCGTCATCGACTTCCTGCATACACACGGCGCGAAGGAGCTGCATATACGTTCCTCCTGCCCGCCGATCCTTTTCGGTTGCCAATACTTAAACTTCTCCCGTTTGGCGTCGGAAAATGACCTCATTTCGCGAAAAATGATCCATATGCTGGAAGGTGATGACGGAGAAAAGCATCTCCATGAATATACGGATCCCGGAACACAGCGGTACAACAATATGGTCGACCGCGTCCGTCAAAGCCTGAACCTGACAACCCTCGGCTACCATTCCCTTGACGGTCTGCTTGATTCCATCGGCATCGACAGATGCAAGCTGTGTACCTATTGCTGGAACGGAGAAGATTGTGAAGCGAAATAAGGAGGATAACCGGCATGATAAATCTGGACGTGCCCATGGAATCATTTATTGAGGAAACCTGTGAGACGATCCGCAAGGAGGCTGCGGGCCAGCCCGTGCTGTGCGCACTTTCGGGCGGCGTGGACAGCGCCGTATGCGCCGTACTCGCCCATCGCGCTGTCGGAGACAAGCTTACCTGCCTGTTCGTAGACACGGGATTCATGCGGAAAGGCGAAGGCGATCAGGTCACAGCGCTATTCCGCGACACCTATGCAATCAACTTGATCTGCGTCGACGCAGAGGACCGGTTCCTGGCAAAGTTAAGAGGCGTAACCGAACCGGAGCAAAAACGTAAGATCATCGGAGAGGAATTCATCCGCATCTTTGAAGAGGAAGCAAAGAAGCGCGGTGTAATCGGTTGCCTTGTCCAGGGCACAATCTATCCCGACATCATGGAGAGCGGGGAAGATGGACATAAACAGGTCAAAGCGCATCACAATGTAGGCGGAATGCCGCTAAACATTGAGTTTGAGGCAGTTATAGAGCCAATCAAGCTGCTGTATAAAGAAGAAGTGCGCGAATGCGGCCGGAAGCTGGGCTTGCCGGAATCCTTCACCAGCCGCCAGCCCTTCCCCGGGCCGGGACTTGCCGTACGCTGTCTGGGCGAATTGACAAAGCCAAGGCTTGACCTGCTGCGCGAGGCGGATGCGATTTTCCGCGAGGAAATCGAAAAAGCGGGCCTGCAAAAAGAAATCCAGCAATACTTTGCCGCATTACCGGGCATCCGAAGCGTGGGCGTGCGCAACGAGGAAAGGTGCTATGAGGAAACGGTCGTACTGCGCGCTATAACTACGACAGATTTTGTGATCGCTGGCGCCGTCCGGCTGCCGTACGAGCTGGTTGAAACCGTGGTAAATCGGATAACGGGCGAAGTAAAGGGCGTTAACCGCGTGTTGCTGGACATGACGCCAAAACCGCCGGCAACGATAGAATACGAATAGAGTATGGATATGAAAATCGGATTTGATAACGCATTATATATGAAGAAGCAAACCGAACAGATCCTGAAACGAATCGGGCAGCTTAACGGGCAGCCTGACGGGCGGCTGTATCTGGAATTCGGCGGGAAGCTATTTGACGACTATCATGCCTCAAGGGTATTACCTGGATTTGATGTAAACGGAAAAATCATGCTGCTGGAAAAGCTGAAGGATAAAGCGGAAATCATTCTCTGTATCAGCGCTGCGGACATCGAAAGGAACAAGATCCGGGACGACCTTGGCATTACCTATGATATGGACGCCCTGCGTTTGATTGACAATATCAGGGTAATGCGGCTTTTGATTAGCAGCATTGTTATCACACAGTACAACGACCAGCCGTCCGCCGATATGTTCAAGAACAAGCTTGAACGCAGGGGTGAAAAGGTTTACATCCATAAACTGACGAAAGGATACCCGACGAATATAGATCTGGTGGTAAGCGACGAAGGTTACGGCGCGAACCCGTATATCGAGACAACAAGACCGCTCATAGTGGTAACGGCGCCGGGGCCCGGCAGCGGAAAGCTGGCAACCTGTCTATCGCAGCTATACCACGATTACAAAAAGGGTTTCAACGCGGGCTATGCGAAATTCGAGACCTTCCCCATATGGAACCTTCCGCTCAACCATCCCGTGAATCTCGCCTATGAAGCGGCGACCGCCGACCTGAACGACGTGAATGCCCTTGACCCTTATCATTTGGAGGCGTACGGCGAATCGTCTGTGAATTACAACCGCGACATTTTGGTTTTTCCCATCGTGAGAAGTATTCTTACCCGGCTCATGGGGAAGGATGAGGGCTACCGATCCCCGACAGACATGGGCGTCAACATGGCGGGGTATTGTATCACGGACGACGCGGCGGTAAGAGAAGCCGCCAAACAGGAGATCGTACGGCGGTATTTCCGGACATGGTGCCTATACAAAGAGGGCCGCTTGGAAATGACTGCGGTGGAAAAGCTTGAAATCATTATGAAGCAGCTTGGCATTGCCCCGGAATATGGATCGGCGGTGACGCCCGCGCTCCTAAAGTCAAAACAAAACAAATGCCCCGCCATGGCGCTGATCCTGCCTGACGGCAACGTGATGGCCGGAAGGACTACGGGCGTTTTATCTGCGGCGTCCAGCCTTGTGTTAAACTGCGTAAAAATGCTGGCGGGCATCCCGGACGAAACCCATCTGATTGTTCCCGCCATATTAGAGCCTATGCTGATGTTGAAAGAAAAAATCTTGTGCAAAAGGACGCCTTTGCTCAGCCTTGAAGAAGTGCTGAATGCCCTGAGCATTTGCGCCGCCACCGATCCTAAGGCTGAAAAGTGCCTGTATATGCTCCGGCGCCTCAAAGGATGCGATGCGCATTCCTCCCATATCCTGACAAAAACGGACGAGAACGCGCTCAGAGAACTGGGAATCAACGTTACCTGCACCCCGGAGTTTCCCTCGGATGATCTGTACTATACCTAAGGTATCCCATAGGTTATCCAGTAAATGTATAGGAGGCAAACCAATGAAAACGGTTTATGACGGAAAGACCAAAACGGTTTTAAAGGATGCAGCGACCGGGGAATATTTCTTGCTATTCAAGGATTCTGCAACCGGTGAAAACGGAGTTTTTGACCCCGGTTTCAATACCGTAGGCGGCAGCGTTCCCGGAAAAGGCAAGATCGGATTGACGGTATCCACATACTTTTTCGAACTGATGGAGAAAAATGGGATCCCGACCCATTATCTCGGTACGGATATCGATCAATGCCTGATGAAGGTGCGCCCCGTCACCGTCCCAAAACTGGAATTCGTGCTTCGGTATTTTACTGCCGGCAGTATGTGCCGCCGGTTTGCATTGGAACAGGGGCTTCCCTTTGATCCGCCCTACCTTGAAGTCACCCTAAAAGACGACGAGCAGGGCGACCCGCTGATCAGTGAACGGCTTTGCCTGATGAAAGGGATGCTGAAAGAGGGGCAGTATCAGAAAGCGCTTGACCTTTTGGTAAAGGCGGGCGAGGTTCTGCGGGCAGAATTACAGGAACTTGGCTTGCAATTGATCGATTTCAAACTCGAATTTGGTTTTGACGCGGATGGCAACATTTGTATCGCGGACGAGATCACGCCGGATATCTGGCGCGTACAGGACGCATCGGGCAATATACCGAACCAGATCGATTGCGCCAAGTTGATTGTAGCATCTTTAAAGTAAAAGTGGAGGGGATTGACGTGAAAAAGATCATACCATGCCTGGATATGAAAGACGGAATGGTGGTAAAAGGTATCAACTTCGTCGGCATAAAGGAAGTCGGCGACCCGGTGGAATTCGCGAAGAAATATTGTGAGGACGGTGCGGATGAACTGACGATACTGGATATAACCGCTACGGTTGAAGGCCGGAAAACCAAGCTCGAAATCATCGGGCGCATAAAGAACGTCATCACGATCCCGCTGGCAGTCGGCGGCGGCATCCGGAATATCGCCGACATTGAGGACGTGCTGGCAGCGGGCGCAGATAAGGTGGGAATCAATACCGCTGCCGTGAAGGATAAGCGTATACTGGAAGACGCCGCCCGACAATTCGGCAGCGAGAAGATTATCCTTGCGGTGGATACAAAACGCCAAACAGGCGGGTCATACACCGTCTATATTAACGGAGGAAGGGATGACACCGGTATCGACCTGATTGATTGGGTGAAGGAAGCCGAACAGCTTGGCGTAGGCGAGTTGCTCCCGACTTCCATTGATACCGACGGAATGACGGAAGGCTACGATATTGATTTGTACAATCGGATCTGCAATGCCGTAAAAATCCCGGTAACCGCATCGGGCGGCTGCGGCAAGCTCGCCGACATAAAGGAAGTGTTTACCAAAACGAAGGTAAGCGCGGCGCTCGCAGCTTCCGTTTTCCATTTTGGTACATTTACCGTAAAAGATGTAAAACAATACTTAAGGTAAAGGGGACGAGGTACACGCAATGCAAATTGACGATAAACTGATCCGGTATCTGGAGGATCTGTCTTGCCTCACACTTACAGAAAAAGAAAAGCTTCGTCTGTCGGGCGATCTGGAAACGATACTCGGCTATATGGACCGGCTCGGAGAGTTGGATACGGACGGGGCGCCTGAACGCAGCCATCCCTTCGATCATGTAAACGCTTTCCGGGATGATGCGGTAGGGCTTTCCTTTGACCGTAAATTAATATTAAAAAACGCAGCGGACAAAAACGACGAACTGTTCATTGCTCCAAAGACAGTGGATTAACAATATGGAGGATCGCAAGATGAGTGAAAAGATAGTGCTGGCTTATTCCGGCGGATTGGATACAACCGTGATTGTGCCGTGGCTCCGCGAAAATTATGAAGGCTGTGAAATCATTGCCTGTTGTGTGGATTTAGGTCAAGGCGACGAGTACGGCGAGCTTACGGAAAAGGCGGTGAAAATCGGCGCGGACAAGGTGCAAATTATAGACGCGCGCGAGGAATTCATCACCGATTTTGTCTACCCGATGGTGAAAGCGAACGCGGTTTATGAGAGTAAATATCTTCTCGGGACCTCTATCGCCCGCCCCCTGATTGCGAAAAAACTTGTTGACATCGCCCTTGCTGAAAACGCGGACGCAATATGCCACGGCGCAACGGGAAAAGGCAACGACCAGATCCGCTTTGAGCTGACGATCAAAGCCTTCGCGCCATGGATTAAAATTATCGCCCCGTGGCGTATTTGGGATATCAAGTCCCGAGAGGACGCCATGGAATTTCTGCAAAAACGCGGGCTTCCAGTTCCCATGACAAAGGAGCAGAGCTATAGCCGGGACCAGAATCTTTGGCATCTCAGCCATGAAGGATTGGAGCTTGAGGATCCGGCAATAGAACCGGACTATAAACGCTTATTGCAATTGACCGTTCCGCCGGAGGACGCCCCTGATACAACGGAATATATCGAGCTTGATTTTGAAAACGGCATTCCCGTCAAGATTAACGGACAAACTTTGGCGCCTGTCGCCATTATAGAAACGCTCAATACCATTGGCGGTAGAAACGGCATTGGAATCGCGGATATCGTAGAGAACAGGGTCGTGGGCATGAAATCCCGCGGCGTTTACGAAACGCCGGGCGGAACGATTCTATACGCGGCGCACAAAGAATTGGAAAGCTTATGTATTGACCGCCAGACAGAAGTATTCAAGGGCATGGTCGGCCTCCAACTGGCAGAGCTTATCTACACCGGCGAATGGTTTACGCCCCTTCGCGAAGCCTTGTCCGCCTTTGTGGATAAAACCCAGGAACCTGTCACAGGGTTTGTCCGCTTAAAACTATTCAAGGGAAATATCATACCGGCGGGGATCTCTTCGCCCTACTCCCTGCATAATAAAGAACTGGCAAGCTTTACAACCGGCGATCTGTACGACCACAAGGACGCGGAGGGATTCATCAATCTTCTGAGCCTGCCGCTGACGGTTCGCGCGCTGATGAAAAAGCAGAATGAAGAAAACAAATGAAGGAGGGCGGCTCCATATGAAACTATGGGGAGGCCGGTTCAAGGGACAAACAGACGAAGCCGCCGACGCGTTTCATTCCTCCCTGCCCTTTGATCAAAGGCTTTGCAGGCAGGATATAATCGGCAGCATCGCCCATGGGGAGATGCTGGGCAGGCAAGGCATCATTCCGCAGTCAGACGCGGATTCCATTGTCCTTGCGCTGAACGATATTCTGGCGGATATGGAAAACGGTAAGCTGATGATCGACCAAGGCGCCGAGGACATCCACTCCTTTATCGAAACGGAGCTTATATCGCGTATCGGGGACGCGGGCAGACGGCTGCACACCGGGCGAAGCCGGAACGACCAGGTTGCCTTAGATATGCGTATGTATGTAAAAGAAGAAATTGATACCCTATGCGCCTTGCTTGTTGCGTTAATGAAAACCCTGACTGAACAAGCGAAGCGGCATACCGGCACGGTAATGCCCGGATTCACCCACATGCAAAAGGCGCAGCCCGTTACGTTGGGCCATCATCTCATGGCCTATTTTCAGATGTTCAAACGCGACTATAAGAGACTCAAAAACAGCCGTGAAAATACCGACGAAATGCCGCTCGGCGCAGGAGCGCTCGCGGCAACCACCTATCCCCTTGACCGTGAGTTTGTAAAAGAAAAACTTGGGTTTGGGAGATTGACCGAAAACAGCCTTGACGCAGTGTCTGACAGGGATTTCTGCATAGAGTTTGTGTCTTGCTTGTCTCTTATCATGATGCATCTGAGCCGTTTTTGTGAGGAATTGATTCTGTGGTCAACAGAGGATTTCGGGTTTGCGGAAATTTCCGACAAGTATACGACCGGCTCCTCCATCATGCCCCAGAAGAAGAACCCCGATATGGCGGAGTTGATTCGCGGTAAGACAAGTCGCGTTTACGGCAGTCTTATGGGTCTTTTGAGCATGATGAAAGGACTTCCCCTGGCTTATAACAAGGACATGCAGGAGGACAAGGAGGCTGTTTTCGACGCCGCCGACACGGTGAAAGCCTGTTTGTCGGTGTTTACCGGCATGATGGGGAGCTTAACCTTCCACACAGACGTCCTGTACAAAAGCGCGCAAGGCGGGTATACCAACGCGACCGACGTAGCGGACGGGCTGGTGAAAAAGGGTGTGGCGTTTCGAGACGCCCACGAGATTACAGGCAAACTGGTCCTGTATGCGATCGCAAATAAAAAACAGATTGATGAATTGACGCTGGATGAATTCAGAAGCATAGCCAATCTATTTGACGAAAGCGTATACGAAGCGATTTCCGTTGAAGCGTGCGTAAATGCCAGAACCATACCCGGAGGCCCGGCTGAAAGCGCCGTTAGGGAAGCGATAGAAAAAGCAGAGAGGTTTTTGGAAAATGATGCAGGATAAAGTGTATCGTTGTTATGTGGAAAAGAAAAGCGGTTTCGACGTAGCCGCCAAAGCTCTGCAAACCGAAATCGCGGATGTTCTGGGCATACGCAATACGAATATGCGGATATTCAACCGCTATGATATACAGGGCCTGCCGCAAGACAGATGGCAGGACGTTGTGCATACCGTGTTAAGCGAACCTATGTGCGATACCTGCTATGAAGAAACTCTGCCGATTTTCCCGGACAGAGTCCGGCTATTATCCATCGAACCGGTACCCGGCCAGTTTGACGTCCGCGCGGAGTCGTGCGAACAGTGCATACAAATGCTGATCGGCGGTGACCGCCCGGTTGTGCGTACGGCGCAGGTTTATGCGATGGAAGGTATTGACGATACGGGATATGATCGTATAAAGGCCTATATGATCAACCCATTGGAGCGCCGCGAGGCGTCTCCGGACAAGCCCGATACGTTACTGAGAAACGAAGCGAATACGCCTGACGATATTCCTGTAATCGACGGATTTATAGAATGGAAACCGGATGCGCTGCATGCATTGCAGGAGAGTTTGGATCTGGCCATGTCGCTTCCCGATCTTCTGACCGTTCAGCATTATTTTGTCCGCGAACAGCGCAATCCTACCCTCACGGAAATCCGTGTGATAGATACATACTGGTCGGATCATTGCCGACACACGACATTCCATACGGTTATCGAATCCGCCGATATCCGGGACGCCCGCGTCCAAGCGGCGTATGACTTATTCCTGTCGGTAAACGACGAGAAGCCGGTAACGCTGATGCGCATAGCTACCGCCGCCATGCGGACTCTCCGTGACTGCGGCGCGTTGCCTATGCTGGATATATCCGAGGAGAACAACGCCTGCACGGTGCGTATCCAAGCGGATTTTGCGCAGGGGCAGGAGGACTGGCTGTTATTCTTCAAAAACGAAACGCATAACCATCCCACCGAAATCGAGCCCTACGGCGGCGCGTCCACCTGCATAGGCGGCGCGATACGCGACCCCCTTTCGGGGCGGGCCTATGTATATCAGGCAATGCGGATCACCGGCGCCGGTGATCCGAGAACACCCTTGGAGGAAACCTTACCGGGCAAGCTGCCCCAGCGCAAGCTGACCGTGACTGCCGCTGAGGGATACAGCTCCTACGGCAACCAGATCGGACTTGCCACAGGATATGTGAAAGAGCTTTATCACAACGGGTATATCGCCAAGCGCCTGGAAACGGGCGCGGTGGTCGGCGCTGCGCCTAGCTCTTGGGTGCGCCGCGAAAGTCCCAAACCCGGAGACATGGTGGTTTTGCTCGGGGGACGTACCGGTCGGGACGGGATTGGCGGCGCCACGGGATCCTCCAAAACCCACAGCGCCGACACGGTATCCGAAAGCGCCTCCGAAGTCCAGAAAGGAAACGCGCCGGAGGAACGCAAGCTGCAGCGGCTGTTCCGGAATCCGGATGTAACGCGGCTGATCAAACGCTGCAACGACTTCGGCGCCGGGGGTGCTGCCGTTGCCATCGGTGAGCTGGCCGATGGTGTGGAGATAAACCTTGACGCTATCCCTGTTAAATACGACAGCCTGGACGGCACGGAAATCGCCATTTCCGAGTCCCAAGAGCGAATGGCGGTTGTAGTTGCGGAAGAAGATTGGCAAGCCCTGCTCTCTCATGCCGAATCAGAGAATGTCGAGGCGACTGTGGTCGCCCGTATAAGCGATCATAACAAACTGTCTATGATGTGGCGCGGAAAAAAGGTCGTCGATATCGCCAGGAGTTTCTTAGATACCAACGGTGCGTTGCGCTCTACGGATGTATATGTTCCGCCTGTATCCCCTATTGCACCGCAAGCGGACAACAGGCCCATTGCCGACAAATTGCGTAAACTTGCGGGTGATTTACATTTCTGTTCGCAAAAAGGGCTTGTGGAACGGTTTGACAGTTCGATCGGCGCAGCAAGCGTGTTTATGCCCTTCGGCGGGAAATACGCGCTGACCGAAACCCAGGTGATGGCGGCGTTGCTGCCTGTTGCCGGTACGCGTACCGCTTCGGTCATGGCATACGGCTTTGACCCACACCTTACGGAGGCCGACCCCTTTGCCGGTTCGGTATACGCGGTGGTGACCTCGATCGCCAAGCTTATTGCAGTGGGAACCGGACTGGACACAATCCATCTGTCCCTTCAGGAATTCTTTCCCCGTTTAAATGAAGACGCTACCCGTTGGGGCCTTCCTTTCTCCGCTATACTCGGCGCGTTTTCCGCGCAGATGGGACTTAGCATCGCCGCGATAGGCGGCAAAGATTCCATGTCCGGCAGTTTCGGGGATTTGGATGTGCCGCCCACCCTTATCTCCTTCGCTGTCGGAGTCCACGACGCGTCAAAGCTGGTAAGTCCCGAATTCAAGGCTGCAGGACATCCTGTCTATTTGTTGGAAGCCCCGATCCGTAACGACGGATTACCAGACTACCATGCCTTGCGGACGATATGGCTGAACTATACGAACCTATGCCGTTCCGGGAAAATCCTTTCCGCATGGGCGTGCGAAACGAGCGGGCTTTACGGCGGCGTCATGAAAATGGCATTGGGCAACAGGATTGGATTCACAGGCAAAGCAGGAAGCATGACAGACGAATATCAATGGGGATCGATCCTATTTGAGTCTGCGGAAGAATTGGACGGCTTTACCTTGCTGGGGTATACGCAGGAAGAACCCGTCCTTAGCTTTGAACAAACAAGCATCCCGTTAGAGGATCTGCGTGAAATTTGGGAATCGACCCTTGAAGGCGTATTTCCGATTAACGCGAAGCAAGCCGGCGATGCGCCTGTGATTACCAGCAGCCTACAAGCTATACCCTACAGAGGAAGCGCTTTCGCAAAACCGAAAGCGGTCATTCCTGTTTTCCCCGGAACGAACTGTGAGTACGATACGGCGGCGGCCATTGAAAGAGCCGGCGGTGTTCCTCAAATCGTATTGGTCCGCAACCTGACCCCGCACATGCTGCAAGATTCGATACACGAGTTGGAAAGCGCAATCCAATCCGCGCAGATGCTCGTTTTCCCCGGCGGATTTTCGGGCGGTGATGAACCGGATGGTTCCGGCAAATTTATCGTGTCGTTGTTTCGTAACGAAAGACTTGCCGATGCGACCCACGACCTGATACAAAATAAGGACGGATTGATTCTTGGCATATGTAACGGTTTCCAGGCGCTGATCAAGCTTGGGCTGCTCCCCTACGGCAAAATCACGACGATGTCTGCCGATAGTCCCACGCTGACCTTCAACCGCATCGGGCGGCATCAATCGCGGTACATCAACGCGCGCGTCGCCTCCGTCCTCTCACCCTGGCTTTCCAAATGCAGACCCGGCGAACTATACACGCAGCCCATCTCACACGGGGAAGGACGGTTTGTAGCTAGCGAAAGTGTTTTGAACACATTGCAGGCAAACGGGCAAATCGCTTTTCAATATGTGGACGGCAACGGGCAGCCCTCTATGGATATCGCCTACAATCCGAACGGATCCGCTTGGGCGATCGAAGGGATTTGCAGCCCCGACGGCAGGATATTGGGCAAGATGGCGCACACGGAGCGGTATGGCGAATATGTGGCAAAAAACATTCCGGGCAATAAATTTATGCCGCTTTTTGAAGGCGGGTTGGGCTATTTTAAGTAAAGCATGTCCATGCGAGGAGGATTGCATCAATGCTGAACATGAGCGCGTTAGCGCTTTCCACTTCGATAAAAGCAAAAGAAATACGCGTGGCAGAGATCGTCAACGCTTATATAAACAGAATAGAAAATATGGACGCCCAATACAGCGCGTTTCTTACGCTGTCAAAGGAAACCGCCCTTGCCCGTGCGGAAGCTGTACAGGCGCGTATTGACGCCGGCGAACCGATGTCTGCACTTGCCGGAGTACCGATTGCGTTGAAGGACAACATATCCACTATCGGGATGGAGACGACATGTGCATCCAGGATGCTTGGCGGCTATACCCCTGTTTTCAACGCCGCCGTAGCGGACAAGCTTGAAACGGCAGGCATGATAGTCCTCGGCAAACTCAATATGGACGAATTCGCCATGGGCGGGTCCAGTGAAACGGGCGTGTCAGGTCCGGTAAAAAACCCTTGGGACCTATCCCGAGTCGCGGGAGGCTCGTCCGGCGGTAGCGCGGCTGCTGTAGCCGGGCGTGAGATACCAATTGCCTTGGGTACGGATACAGGCGGCAGCATACGGCAGCCCTGCGCCTTTTGCGGAGTGACCGGCATTAAGCCGACATACGGTAGCGTATCACGGTACGGACTGATCGCGTACGCCTCGTCCCTTGATCAGATAGGCCCTATCGGATCAACTATCGATGACTGCGCCGCCTTGCTTTCGGTCATTTCCGAGCCGGACGGCAGGGACAGCACCTGCGTCATCGACAAGCCCTTTGATTTTGACGAATCCCCCGATGTCAATATGGACGGTGTAAAAATCGGGCTGCCGCGCAACTATCTCGGCGCCGGCATTGACGCTGAAGTGAAACACGCTGTACTGAACGCCGCGAAAGAATTGGAAACGGCGGGAGCGACCGTCGGGGAATTTGATATGCCTTTGATGGAGTATATGATCCCCGCGTATTATATCATCGCTTGCGCCGAAGCGTCCTCCAACCTCGCCCGGTACGACGGATTAAAATTCGGATACCGGAATCCGGACGCGAAGACGCTGTCCGAAGTCTATCGGCTTTCCCGGAGCGAAGGGTTCGGGCTTGAGGTGAAACGGAGAATCCTGCTCGGTTCGTTTGTGCTTTCGTCAGGCTATTACGACGCCTATTATCGAAAAGCTTTGCAGACGCGTGCGCTGATAAAAGACGCCTATAGCCGGCTGTTTGAACGATACGATATGATCCTTTCTCCCGTCGCGCCCACCACCGCATACCGGATCAATGAAAATGTGGATGATCCAATGAAGATGTATATGGGAGACATCTATACCGTGTCCGTCAATCTGGCGGGGCTTCCCGCCGTGGCCTTGCCTTGCGGCTTTGACGAAAAAGGGCTGCCGGTCGGGTTTCAGCTTATCGGGGAAATGTTTTCAGAGGCAAAACTCGTTCAGGCGGCGCAGGTCTATCAGAACCGCACCGACTACCACATGAAAAAACCGGGAGGTTGTACCCTATGAGCAACGAGCGCTTCTTGTGGGAAACGGTTATCGGTCTGGAAGTCCATACGGAGTTATCGACAAAATCCAAGATATTCTGCGACTGCACCACTGCCTTTGGCGGCGAGCCGAATACCCATGTGTGCCCGGTTTGCGCCGGAATGCCGGGTACGCTGCCGAAGTTAAACCACGCCGTTTTGGAGCGCGCTCTCAGACTGGGGCTTGTCCTTGGCTGTACCATTACGCAAACGTGTAAATTCGACCGCAAAAACTATATGTATCCCGACTTACCGAAAGCGTATCAGATATCGCAGCTTTATGCCCCGATCTGTCGTGACGGATATATGGAAATAGAGGCAGGCAGGGAAAAAAAGACTATCCGGATCCGTGAAATACACATGGAAGAGGATGCGGGCAAACTCA
>Ga0099364_10001153_pt1 | contig 44043 bp, 41 predicted proteins | sample TergutTh196P3_FD_73070 | JGI IMG/M metagenome (GOLD analysis project Ga0099364, IMG submission 73070) | Microcerotermes parvus P3 segment gut microbial communities from Pointe-Noire, Republic of the Congo - Th196 P3 | ecosystem: Host-associated > Arthropoda: Insects > Digestive system > Gut ...
GATGGCCGGCGCGTTTTTTGAAACCTTCGTTATCGCGGAGATCATGAAGAGCTACAGCAACCAGGGCATACTGGACTTGCCGCTGTATTTCTATCGTGACAGGGACAGCAACGAGATTGACCTGCTGATTGAGGATAGTGGAACGCTTTACCCAATCGAAATTAAAAAACACGCCGACCCGGCGAAATCCGACATTGCGAGGTTTTCCATTCTCGACAAGCTATCGAACGTCAAGCGCGGCCCCGGCGGCGTGGTGTGCCTGTATGACAGGCTCGTCACGCTGCAGGGGGATGACAGGGCAATACCTGTCGGGATGCTGTGATCGTAAATGCTTTGTAATGGCAGGGCGATTCCGTCTAACCTTTGTCTAACACTTTGCCGATTTTACCGATTTTTTGGGATGCTTTGCCTGTCAAGCGATTGCGGCGTTGTTTCCCTTCCAGTCCCCTGAAACCCACTATACTTTGTGCGAGGGTTTCAGGGGGAGCCTGCAGCCAGCCCCACGCAAACCCGCTGCGCCGCCGCGCCGAACAGGCACTGCGTGTAGTCCCCTCGCTCTGAATGCCGCTCCACTGTGACAATCCCAATGGCCTGCCCGCTTTCTGTCGGCAGCTTCACGCCGTCAACTACCTCCAGATATCCGGCTTCCAGCAGGAGCTGATTGAGCTTTTGCCCGCTGATCTTTGCCTTGCCATGGCGCAGTAATACGGCATTGATATGATCTGCAATGCGTGAAATTTGCAGAGCCTCGTCTATGATTTCAACTTGCTGCATTATCTGCTCTGGAGTGAGTTCCAACGAGTTTTCGCTTGGGGCTGTCTCCGGTTCCTCTCCGCAAAACAGCTCTAAAAATCTTGCTCCATAGCGCTCCAGCTTCACTTGCCCCACACCGCTCACCGTGAGCAGCTCTTCTTCTGTGCGTGGGTGCTTTTGGCACATGTTCACCAGCGTAGCGTCCGAAAAAACCACGAAGGCCGGGACTTTTTCTTCTCTGGCAATGTCCAGCCGCAGCTGCTTTAATTTGCTGAAAAGCCCCTCGGAGACCGCGTATTTAGGCGCTTTGCTCTGTTTGCTTTTGGCGCTGCCCTTGGGTTTTGCGCCTCGAACCGTCACGCGCGCGCTGCCCAGCAAAACGTCTCTTGCTTTTGGCGCGGCACGCAGATAATCATCATTTTCAAGATAGCCCAGCACTTTTAAACGCTGTACCAGCTGGCGGATATAATGGCGCGGCACGCCCTTCATCAGCCCGAACGTGGGCAGGTCCGTAAAATCATCGGACTTGCCCAACAGAATATCAGCCGTATGCGTAAACATAAAGCGCTTGCCCGCTTTGTTCAGCCGGATAATGTGCGACAGCACTTTCTGCGCGTCGATTGTTGCGTCCGTTTCGACGAAATTGCCGTTGCAGTTGCCGCAGCTGCCGCAATCTTCAGCGCCCTGCTCACCGAAATATTGCAGCATGTATTGCCGCAGACAGCCGTCTGTTTCACAATAACGCTCCATTTTGTTCAGCAATTGTTTGTTACGCGAAATTTCATCTGGATGATCGCTTTGATTGATCAAGAACAGCGCCGTATTGATATCTTTTCTGGCGTAAAACAGAATGCAGTCACTGGGCAGGCCATCGCGCCCGGCGCGGCCTGCCTCCTGGTAATAGCTTTCCACGTTTTGGGGCATATTGTAATGAATCACAAAGCGCACGTTGGATTTATCAATCCCCATGCCAAAGGCGTTCGTGGCGACAATTATTTTTGCTCTGTCATATAAAAAATCATCTTGAGACTGGCTGCGTTCCTGTTCCGGCAGGCCGGCGTGATATCTTGCGGCGGAATAACCGTCCGCGACGAGCCGTTCTGCTACACGCTCGACTTCTTTGCGCGTGGCGCAGTAGACAATGCCGTTGCCATCGTTTTCGCTCAAATATTGCGCAAGCGCCGCGTATTTACCTTTGGGCTGCTTCACTTCGAAATATAAGTTGGGCCGGTCAAAGCCAGTGACTGTTGTGAGAGGCGCATGCATTTTCAGCGTCGCGAGAATGTCCTCACGCACCCGGGGCGTAGCCGTGGCCGTAAAGCTCGCGAGCACCGGCCGAACCGGCAGCCGCTCCACAAACCGGGGGATATCCAAATAGCTTGGCCTAAAGTCCTGCCCCCACTGCGAGATGCAATGCGCCTCGTCCACGGCGATCAGCGAGATTTGCAGCGTCACAGCCAAGTCCAGCATAGAGGGCGCCAACAGGCGTTCCGGGGCGATATAAATAATTTTGTACTGCCCGTTACGGGCGTTTTCCATTGCCCGGCTAAATTGCGCTTCGCTGAGCGAGCTATTGATAAACGCCGCCGGGATTCCGTTTGCCACAAGAGCCTGAACCTGGTCGCGCATGAGGGAAATCAGCGGCGAGATGACCAGCGTCACGCCGGGCAAAAGCATGGCCGGCACTTGATAACACAGCGATTTCCCCGCGCCGGTCGGCATCACGCCCAGGGCGTCTTTGCCATGCGTGAGCGCTTCAATGAGCCCAGCCTGACCTTCGCGGAACTGATCGTAGCCGAAATATTGCTTCAGGATTTGGGTTGGGGTCATGGGCTAGGGCCTCTTCTCTATAAAGATCCATTAAAAATATTAAACCAGATTACCCAAGCAGTGTCAAGTGTTTTCCCCTAAATTTGTATATGTCAGGGAAACGAATATCCAATTTCTGTAAACACGCGGATAACACCTAAAAGAGCAAATTTTTTAAGAAAATATTCTTTGTTATTTCTTATTTAGAATTATATCTCGGGACAGCTGTGCTATACTTTGCTTATACAGGGTTCATGTCTCTGTGGCGCGAATTTGCAGGAAAATATTTGAAAGGTGGAGCAAATCATGTTTGATCCCGAAATTCCGTATGAATCGATGAATTTTTTGGAGAAGTTTTTGTTCGATCTGTTCGAGAAGCTGGTGGTCTGGATTGAGGTGACGCTCACCACCGAGGCCGTCACAGCCTGGCTGGAAAACTTCCAGGCCGAGCTGATCAGGATCTTCGGCGAGCGCAACGTGGGCTATTTCCTCGTGGATCTTCTCGCGCTCATCGGCAGCATTGTTTCACGGTTCATCGGCGCAGAATAATTCAGCCGCGCAACCCCGGCCGCGTCTGGAATGGGCGCGGCCTTTGATTTTTTAAATATATCTTATTCATAAATCAAAATATCTATAAACTGCTATGGTGAAAGGAGAATTCCAAAAAAATGAAGCCACTGATGAAAAAAGGATGGATATTGCTCCTGGCGCTGGCCCTGACGCTGGCGCTGGCGGCCTGCGGCGGCGGGGAGCCGACGCAGCTGACCGAATCCAGCACGGCGGAGTCCACCGAATCCATGCCCTGGTGGGAAACCGGCGAGACGCAGCCGCGCACGGAAACCGAAACCGAAACGGAAAGCGAAACGGACGAGCCCACAGAGAATAACCAGGCCGCCAACGCGACCAACGCCACCAACGCCACCACCACGAAGGCCCCGGCGGGCAGCGGCGCGCAGACCCAAACGAAGACCCCCACAACCAAAGCGCCGACAACCAAAGCGCCAACGACCAAGGCGCCAACGACCGCGAAGCCCACCACCAACAATCAGGTTTTCGCCAACCCCATCAGCATCAACAATAAAGACCAGGCCTTCGCGGCCTTCAACGATTCCGTGAGGACCGTGATCAGCAAAAAGCCCGCCATGATCAAAAGCCACGCGGTCACCTGGGACAATTGGCTTTACACCGAGGAGACCCTCGAGGGCCTCAACCTGGGCGGCATCGGCTCGCTTCTCGGCGACCCCTCGAAGTATCTCGCCAAGCTGACCAGCGACGCCCTTCTCAACGGCACGCGCACCTCCAGCGCGCAAAAGGGCGACAGCAACACCCAGATGATCAAGGCCTGCACCTGGACAATGAGCGACATGAAGGACGTCGTCTACAGCCGCGACGGCTCCGACTGGATCATCACCCTCACCGTGAAGGACGGCAGCACCCGGCAGCAGCAAAAGCTCCTCAGCGCGCCCGTCTCCGGCAGCTCGCCCATCGACAAGGGCCCACTCAACTACGCCAGCAACAACATCTACGACCACAATTCAGCGGACAAGGTTTTCGCGCTGCTCAACAACAACCTCGTGCTCGGCTCCATCTTCAAGCCCATCGACATCAGCGAGGAAACCAGACAGACAAAATTCGTGGCCCGGCTGGACGGCGAGGGCAAGCTCACGAACCTGGTCTGCACCTATCATCAAACGATTCTTCTCACCGAAATCCAGGTTCCACTTGCCAATAAAACCTATAGAGACAACATGGGCTCCGGCAGCGTTCGCATTCATTACACGGATTTTAGCTATTAGTTTGGCACAAGCCCTTGACTTTTACCGCAAATCTGCTATAATATAGGGGCAGCCAAACTTGAACGGAAAAGAGGTTTGCTTATGAACAACATCTTAAAAGCCATCGGCGACATCATGGCGGCATTCAACATTCCCGAGAATCTTGGCCAGGCCATCATCGACCTGCTTGCGGAGATGTATTCCGTCTTCGAAAAGCTCTGGGCATCGGTCAGCGGTTTATTCGGCTCGCTCTTCGGCTGAGCCGGCATCGCAATGCCAGCATCCGCGCCCTGCGACTTTGCATGGCGCGGATTTTTTACTTGCCCGCGGCCGCTTTGACCGGCCTTGCGCTATTTCTTTGATGCTTTTGATATTTCGGGAGGCTTCTATGTCATCTCCATTTGACGCGGACGGCTTTCGCCCCGGGCTGCTCAGCCCGCTGCCCCTGGCCTTTATGGGCGACACCATCTATGACCTGCTGGTGCGGGAAGCCCTGCTGCGGGAAGGCGGCCGCCCGCCGAAGCAGCTGCAGCCACTGGCCGCCGAACAGGTCAACGCCCGGGCGCAGGCGGTGGCCGCGCTGCGCGCCGAGCCCCTGCTCACGCCGGAGGAGGCCGCTGTCTTCCGCCGGGGCCGCAACGCCAAGCCCAGGCACCGGCCCGCCGGCTGCACCCGGGAGGAATACAGCCTCGCCACCGCGCTGGAGGCCCTCTTCGGCTGGCTGTACCTGTCGGGCAGAATGGAGCGGGCGAGGGAGCTGTTTGAGATTACGCAGGGCCTGTAGGGGCGGCTTGCAAGCCGCCCGCATTTTTTTCTGCCCCCCGGGCGGCTTGCAAGCCGCCCGCATTTTTCTGCCCCCGGGCGGCTTGCAAGCCGCCCCTACAAAAAACGCCATTCTTAACGCAGCCCATCCTTCACCGCCCTTGCGGCGGTTTCATTCATGCCCTTTACCGCCTTCAGCTCCTCCACGCCCGCCGCCCGAATCGCCTTCATGGTTTTAAATTCCCGGAGCAGCGCCGCCGCCCGGGCCGGGCCGATGCCCGGGATTTCCGTCAGCGCGGACCGCAGGGAGCGCTGTCCGTGCTTTTGGCGATGATAGGTAACGGCAAAGCGGTGCGCCTCGTCCTGGATAGCGGTCACCAGCGCGAAGGCCTGCCGCGCGGCGCTGAGCTGAAGCTCTCCTCCCCCGGACGAAATGGCCCGCGTTCTGTGCTTGCTGTCCTTCACCATGCCGAAAAGAGGGATCGAAAGCCCGTATTGCCGCAGCACGGGCTCCACCGCGCGCACCTGGCCGATGCCGCCGTCCAGCAGGATCAGATCCGGCAAGCGGCCAAAGCCCTCCTCCTGGCCGCCGCCTTGCGCTTCTTTATAACGCGCCAGCCGCCGCCCGAGCACCTCCGCCATGGAGGCATAGTCGTCCTGCCCCTCGAAGCCCTTGATGGCAAAGCGCCTGTATGCCGCCTTATGGGGCAGCCCGCCGCGAAAAACCACCATGCCCGCCACATTGTCGCTTCCGCCTGTGTGGGAGATGTCGTAGGCCTCGATGTACTCCGGCGGGCTCGAAAGCCCCAGCAGGCCCGCCAGCTCCTCCAGCGCGGCAATGGTTTTGCTCTGCCGGCCGGTGCGGTGGGCCAGCTGCTCCAGGGCGTTTTTCGCCGCCAGCTCCGTCAGCCGCAGCGGCTCGCCCTTCCGCGCCACCTGCAGCCGCACCCGGTGCCCGGCAAGCCCGCTGAGCCACTGCTCCAAAAGCTCGACGCCCTCCGTTTCGCCGTCCAGCAAAATCCGTTTGGGAAGGCGGTCCTGCCGCATGGCATAATATCTCTCCAGGAGCTCCCGCCGCGCTTCCGGCAGGGCCTCGGGCCGCTCCAGCAGGAAGTGCTCGCTGTCGTGGAGCTTCCCTCCCATAAAGCGCAGCACCATCCAGCAGGCCTGGCTCCGCTCCGCCGCCAGGGCGAAGACATCCTGCTCCTCTACCGATACGCTGACCACATGCTGCTTGTCCATGATCCTTTCAATGGCCTTGATCAGATCCCGCAGCCGGGCCGCCTGCTCAAAATCCAGAGCCTCCGCCGCCCGGTCCATGCGCTCCCGCAGGTCCTGGATGCTCCGCGCGCTCCCCTGCCGCAAAAAATCCACGGCCTCGCGCACGGCCTGGGCGTACGCCGCCTGGCTGAGCTTGCCGGCGCAGGGCGCGGCGCACTTCTCGATGAAGTAGTGCAGGCAGGGCCTTCCCTTGCCGATATCCCGGGGGAATTGCTTGCCGCACTGGGGCAGCCGGCAGACCTCCCGCGCCTCATCCACCGCAAGCTTCACCGCGAAGGCGCTGGTATAAGGCCCCAGGTACTGCGCGCCGTCGTCTGTTTTCGGCTTCTGCTTGGCGACGGAGAGCCGTGGCCAGACCTCGTTCGTCACGCGGATCCAGCGATAGCCCTTGTCGTCCCGCAGCAGGATGTTGTATTTCGGCGTGTGCTGCTTGATCAGCGAGCACTCCAGCACCAGTGCCTCATGCTCGCTTTGGGTGACGATGTAGTCGAAATCCGCCGTGTGCCCCACCATGGCGCGCACCTTCGAAGCATGCCCGGCAGACGAGCCGAAATAGCTGCTCACGCGGTTTTTGAGCGCCTTCGCCTTGCCGATATAGATGACCCTCCCCTTGCCGTCCTTCATCAGATAGACGCCGGGCAGCGGGGGGAGCGTCATGGCTTTTTTGCGCAGGGCGGGCAGGCGTTCGTTCATGGCGGCGATCTCCTTTGCTGTGCTTTTACTGTGCTATGATATATCGAATGCCCGCCGATTCCCCTGTCGGCGGGCATTCGCTTCTTATTTTATTATGTTGCCGCTCAGGCCTCCGCAAAGCCGGAGTTCACCAGCTTGACCAGCTCCTCAACGGCGTTTTCCTCGTCCATGCCGCCGGCCAGAATGCGGATGTCCGTGCCGCCCACAATGCCCAGCGAAAGCACGCCCAGCAGGCTCTTCGCGTTGACGCGGCGGTCTTCCCGCTCCACCCAGATAGAGGCCTTGAATTCATTCGCCTTTTGGATAAAAAACGTTGCCGGTCGGGCATGCAGGCCCACATGGTTTTGCACCGTTACTTCTTTGGAATACATTGCTTCTCTCCCACTTTATATTCATAACTGTTTGGCAGCAGCGTCCTCGGGCGATCGCCCCGGCGATCTATATCATCATTATAGCACATTTTTCGAGCAAGTCAACGGCTTTGGAGCGGATTCATAAAGTGCTCCAAGAAAGCGAAAACAGGGCCTTCCTTCTTTGTGCAATGTCACAAAAAAGGAAGGCAACATTTGTACAATATCACCAGCTAACGCTACACACCTACGCAGGGCGAAAAGGCTGTATACACCGGGGACAGCTGGTCACAGAGCAGCTGCACGAAATCCGGCGGGTCCCAAACGGGCAGGAGCGAGCCGTAGGACTCCAGCAGCGGGAGCCGTAAAACGCAGCGCACGCAGGCCTCGTCCCCGTACCACAGCAGGGAGCCCCGGTGAAGCCAGGCCGTGCGCAGCATGGCCGAAACCCCGGAGCCGGGCCGCGCGGCGGCGGCGTGAAGCCGGGGCAGCTCAATTTGCCCCTCGCTGGCCACGCTGAGCAGCAGGCAGGGCGTTTCGCGGGCGCCGGCGCCGCGCTTATCCAGCGTGACGCGAATCTCCTCGCCCTGGGTATGGCAGGCGGCGTTGCAGAGCATTTCCAGCAGCAGCCAGCTGAAATCCCGGGGCGCGCAGGCAGCCTCCGCCACGCTGTGAGAGCTCGTGAACAGCACCACCCGGCCCAGGGGGCTGAGCAGCAGGTCCGCGGCGGTGCTGAGGTCCTCGCTGAGCTCCCGCAGCTCGCAGGCCTGGGGGGCAAAGCGCGCTTCCGGCTGCGCCGCCGCGAGCCTGTGCAGCAGCAGCCGCAGCCGCAGGCGGCAGGCCAGCAGCATATGCCGCAGCTTCGGGTTTCCTTTAAAGTCCGCCCGGCCAAGAATCGCGGACATCAGGCCGTGCAGCTCCTCCCGCAGGCGGGCCTCGGTCTCCGGCCCGGCGGGCAGGGCCATCAGCTCCCGGAAGGCGCTTTGCAGCTCATCCATGGGTTCAATGAAGTCAGCAGTTTGTGTACTCATATCAAATAGTATGCCTTTTCAGGCATAAGAAATCGGATTTTGTTCAAACTGCCAAAACTTAACGGAATCGGATCAATCTGGGTGATTTTACTTGCAAAAGAATCTAAAACAGGGTACAATATCTGCGTTATGCAAACAACATCAATAGAGAATTCTGGAGGTATTACCATGGCAGTGAAAGTAGCGATCAATGGGTTTGGACGGATCGGCCGCCTGGCGTTCCGTCAAATGTTCGGCGCGGCGGGCTATGAGGTTGTGGCTATCAACGACCTGACCAGCCCCTCCATGCTGGCGCACCTGCTCAAATACGACACCGCGCAGGGCCGTTACGACGGTCACACCGTGACCAGCGACAACGATTCCATCACGGTGGACGGCAAAAAGATCACCATCTATAAAAACCCCAACCCCGCCGAGCTCCCCTGGGGCCCGCTGGGCGTGGACGTTGTGCTGGAGTGCACGGGCTTTTTCACCACGAAGGCCCAGGCCAGCGCGCATATCGCGGCGGGCGCCCGCAAGGTCGTCGTCTCCGCCCCCGCCGACAGCGAGACCAAGACCGTGGTTTTCAGCGTGAACGAAAACATCCTCACCCCTGAGGATACCGTGATCTCCGCCGCCAGCTGCACCACCAACTGCCTGGCCCCCATGGCCAAGACCCTCAACGATTACGCGCCGATTCAAAGCGGCATCATGACCACCGTGCATGCCTACACCGGCGATCAGATGATTCTGGACGGCCCCCACCGCAAGGGTGATTTCCGCCGCGCCCGCGCCGCCGCGCAGAACATTGTGCCCAATTCCACCGGCGCCGCGAAGGCCATCGGCCTTGTCATTCCCGAGCTGAACGGAAAGCTCATCGGCTCCGCCCAGCGCGTGCCCGTCTGCACCGGCTCCACCACGATTCTCGTGGCGGTGGTCAAGGGCGAAAACGTCACCGCCGAAAGCATCAACGCCGCCATGAAGGCGGCCGCCAGCGCCAGCTTCGGCTACACCGAGGACGAAATCGTCTCCTCCGACGTGATCGGCATCAGCTGCGGCTCCCTCTTCGACGCCACCCAGACCATGGTCACCAAGGTCGCTGACGGCCTCTTCCAGGTGCAGGTCATCGCCTGGTATGACAACGAAAACAGCTACACCAGCCAGATGGTGCGCACAATCAAGTATTTCGCGGAGCTGTAATGCCCGCGTTTATTCCCAGCCGAACATCCGCTCCATCCGGTTCATCTGCACCGGGGAGCCGGCGGCGCTGATGTAGTTGAGAAACAGCGCCTCGGTGATATCCGCCCCGCGGATGAGCTGGTGAATATCGCCTTTGTAGTAGCGGAAATCGACGACATGGATCTCGTCGTAATTTTCTGTCAAGAAGGGGGTCATCGCCGCGGCGAAGGATTCCCGGATGAGCAGGAGCCTGCGGCCCGTGTTGTTTTCGGTAACGATGCGCGCGTAGGGCGGATCCCCGGCGGAAAAGGCGATGTATTTTTCCTCCGTAAACCTCAGGCTCTCCGGCGGCTGGGAGAGATAGTCCCGCACGGGCTTGTTTTCCAGCCCCCGGGTGTAGCAATACATCTCATAGGGCGCCCCCACGCGGTAGACCGTGAGGGTGTCGGGGTTTGCCTTCATTTTGGCGTCGCCGCCCAGGGAGCGGTAGAAGCTCCCCAAAAAGGGCGCGTGCTCCCAGGTTTCGTAGCTTTCCAGGGGCGCGGCGCGAAAGCCCCGGCTTTCGCAGAGCTCCAGGTAGGCGTAATACGCGCCCAGGCCTGTCCAGTGGTGGTCGGTGCGGAAGAAGATATACTCCCCGCTGTGCTGTGCCATGGTGTCATAGACCCGCACGTTGTTGATCTTCGCGTCCAGCTTTCCGTCAAGAAACTCCAGGGCCTTTTTCTGGTCGCTGGTCATGGATTTATACCGCGCCGGGAGCTTGAATTCGATATTGGTGGGCGTGACCAGCACGCTGGTGTCGATGCCATAGGTTTCGGCAAAGCGGTTGACGAGATTCGCGTAGCGGGTCATGTCCTTCGCCGAAAAGCCGTACAGCTCCAGCGCGGTGTCTCCCAGCACGACAAGCCCGGCCCTGACCTCGCCCTTTTCGTCGGGCGCGGGCGGGGCCGTCACTTTTTCCACCTCGGCTGACTGTGATACCGCGGCCCGCGTCGTATCAGCGGGCGCCGGAGCAGGCCTTGTTGTGCCTTCCCCGGGCTCGTCCAGCGGTTCGGGGTCGTCATCAAAATCCTGCAGGCTCCCCAGACCCAGATGAATGCTGGCGCTGTTCACGCCGCGTATGCGCCGCAAAAAGGAGGCCCCGCCCACAAGCTTTTCCCGCGCGGGAAAGGTGTCGGCGTACCAGCTGGCCACGTGATCGGGGTAATGGCCGAAAAAGAGAGCGCTCAGGGAAAAGCGCGGAAAGGCTTCCAGCCTGCGGTTTTCCAGGGCGGAGAAGCTGGGCTTGGTTAAGACGACGGATAATACACCCACCGCCGTGAGAAGGAAGAAGAAGGAGAGAGCGGCGATTGCGTGACGCCGGGAGGCGGGCGTTTCTTTTTTTGATAATTGTTGCGGCTTTCCGTTTAATCTTCTCAAAATACATCCCCCCTCAAAACCGAAAATAAATAAACGGATTGAAGCTGTTCCCCGCCAGCTGTGCTGTGCTCAGCAGCAGCAGCAGCAGTACAAGGGCATACTTCAGCGCGAACACCCCGCGGCTTTCCCATTTGCCCCGCATGGACAGCCGGTACTCCAGCAGCCGCAAAAGCTTCGTCACCGGCAGACAGGCGATCAGGGCAAGAATCAGGAAGAACACATTGTTTTGCAGCGTGAGCGCGGCCTCGGGCGTAACGGCGCTCACAGCCGTTATGCCGAAGAGCTTTCCAAACAGGCCGAAGGCCTCCGCTATATTCGTGTAGTAAAAAAGCACCCAGCCGAAGACCACCGCCAGCAGCGTGTAGATATGCATCAGCGCCGCGGGCGGCTTTCGTTTCAGTCTGGCCAGAACGTGTTTCTCAAAGGCGATGAAGACGAAGTAATAGAGCCCCCACACAACAAAGTTCCAGCTGGCGCCGTGCCAGAGACCGGTCAGCGCCCAGACAAGCAGCAGATTGCGCAATGGATGCCGCCGGTTGCCGCCCAGGGGAATGTAGACGTAATCCCGGAAAAAGCTGCCCAAAGACATGTGCCAGCGCCGCCAGAACTCCGTCACTGAGCCCGAGAGATAGGGGTAGTCGAAATTTTCATGATAGTGCAGCCCCACCATCTTCCCCATGGCGATGGCCATGTCAGAGTAGGCGGAAAAGTCGAAGTAGATCTGCAGCGCGAAAAGCAAAATCCCCAGCCAGGCCCCCAGCACCGAAAGGGAGCCGAAGGCCTCCGGATTGAGCAGCTGATCCGCCAGCTCGCCGCAGGTATTGGCCAGAAGGGCCTTTTTCGCCAGCCCCGCCGCGAAGCGCTCGATTCCCGCCCAGACCTGCCGCGCGCTGGTTCGGCGCTCCGCGAGCTCCGCCGCCACATGCTCATAGCGGATGATGGGCCCCGCCATGAGCTGGTGGAAGAGCGTGAGAAAGAGCAGCGTGCGCATAAAATCGCGCTGCGCCCTCCCCTGCCCCCGGTAAACGTCTATCACATAGGAGAGGATTTGAAAGGTGTAGAACGAAATCCCGATGGGCATAGCGATATCCGGCACGGGCAGCTTGATCCAGGGTATCAGGTTGAGCGTTTCGACAAAAAAGCCGGTATACTTAAAAAAGCCCAGAAATCCCAGATTCAGCGCGACCGCCAGGAAGGCCAGGCGGCGCTTTTTTTTGTTTTTCCCGGACTGCTCGATCTGAATGGCCAGATGGTGATTGAGCAGGGCCGTGGCCAGAATCAACAGGATATACAGCGGCTCGCCCCAGGCGTAAAACAGGAGCGACATCACAATCAAAACACCGTTGCGCCATTGGATGGAGCCGCGCAAAAAATACAGCAGCATACACAACGGAAAGAAAATGTAGAGAAAAAGCAGGCTGGAAAAGACCATGAAGGATTCGCTTCTTTCCCGAAAAATATTTTCTTTGTGCCAAGCTTACAGCGCCATGCGATAGATCTCCAGCACCTCCTGCCAGGGGAGCGTGACGAAGTTGCCCTGCTTCCACTCCTCCTCGCCGAAGGCGACGCCGTTGGCCTTCTTCGCCATTTCCTCCAGGCGGGAGCCGTCGATGCCCAGCTCCCCGAGCGTGCCCGGCAGGCCGAGACGCCTGAAAAATTCACGCAGGCGGCGAATGGCCTCCAGAATCACCCGCTCCGCGTCGCGGTTCATCTCCACGCCCATCACCTTTGTGGCGAACTGCAGGAACATGGGGATGTTTCGCTGGTATACATAGGTCATCCAGAAGGGTGTGAGCACGGCCAGCCCCGCGCCGTGGGCGATATCATACACCGCGCTGAGCTCATGCTCAATATGGTGGCAGGCCCAGTCCTCCTCCCGCCCGCGGCCCAGCAGATCGTTGTGGGCCAGGCTGCCGGCGAAGGCGATCTCGCACCAGGCGTCGTAGCCGCCGGGGCCATTGACCACGGCGGGGGCATTCCTCATCACAGCCCGCAGCACGCCCTCGCAGAGCTCGTCGCTGACGTCCGTATGCGCCGTGTTGGTGAAATAGCGTTCAAAGATGTGGCTCATGATGTCCGCGATGCCATAGGCCGCCTGCGCCCGGGGCAGGGTGGCGAACAGCGCGGGGTTGACCACGCTGAGCACCGGCCTGGCGACCTCCTCGCTGTGGCCGTATTTGAGCTCCAGGGCCTCGTTTGTGATCACGCTGGACTTGCTCGATTCGCTCCCGGCAGCCGGAATGGTCAGGATTGCCGCCACAGGCAGGGCCTTTCCCAGGTTGATCCCCTTCTGGTAGACCTCCCAGATGTCGCCGTCATACAGCGCGCCGTAGGCGATGGCCTTGGCGGAATCGATGGCGCTGCCGCCGCCCACGGCGAGGATGAGCTCCACGCCCTCGCGGCGGCACAGCTCCACGCCCTCATACACGAGGCCGACTCTGGGGTTGGGCACCACGCCGCCCAATTCGGCGAAGGCGATGCCCGCCGCCTCAAGGGACGCGGCAATCTCATCAAACAGCCCGCAGCGCTTGATTCTGTCGCTGCCGTAGTGGAGCAGAAGCTTTCGCAGCGCGGGATTGTATTGCTTGAGATAAGCGCCGATGTTTTTCTGCTCGTCCCGGCCAAAATAGATTTTTGTGGGAATCTGGAAGGCAAAATTCAGCATCATTCGTCTCCTGTCTTCGTTTTTATAAGTGTAACAAAAACGGACTGGAATTGCAAGCATAAAATCACGCGTCAATGGATTTTCAGGAACATTTGCCCCGCCTCCCGCATACAATGCATTGAGAAAAGAAAATAAATTCTCTTATTTAAAATAATAATAATATAATATTTTAAATAATATAAATACTATACATTTATATAAGATAAGCAAAGGAGATGATCGCCCATGGAGCTGAAACAAGGGCCCGCGCAAGGGCAGTGCCCCCGCTGCGGCCGGCAGCCGCGAAATCCGCGCTCTGGGCAAGCGGGAACGGCGGCCGCGCAGAGCGCAATGGGCGAGGGCAAGGCTGTCGCCGCGAGAGGCCCGGCGGGGCCCCAGGGGCCGCAGGGCCCGCCCGGCCCGCAGGGACCGCCCGGTCCCGCCAGCCCGGCAAACACGCGCACGCATCTGTCGGCCTTCGCGCAAGACTTCGACTGCGCGGTTTCTGATAGCCCTTGCGAATTCCCCCTCGAGGCCCAGCGCGCCAGCGGCGGCTTGAAGCTCGCCGGAGGGGCGGCGCTGGTTCCGGAGGACGGCTACTACCTCATCCAATGGGAAAGCGGCTTCGGCAAACGGGAGGGCGCGGCGGGGCTGCATCTCGGCTGTAACCGGGGAAACATACAGCTGGCCGAGGAGCTCGCCGGAGACTATTATTCCGGGCAGCAGGTCATCTGGCTGAGTGAGGGCGACCGGATCAGCCTGCGGCTGCTGGCCCCGGCGGGGGGGAACGCGGCGGTGCATGTCGCCCGCGCGCAGCTGACGCTGGTCCGGCTGGGCTAGCGCGGCAAACATATTCGTTGTCCCTAATTCATAACAGGATGTACGGCGGCAGGGCTTTTGATACGCTCTGCCGCTTTATCAATGAACAATGAACGATTAACAATGAACAATTTGGCCGGCTCCGTTTCAGGAAACCATCCAAGCCGGGTCTGCATACAATAGGGCAGGGATGAATTCCCGCGGGGACAGGAAGGGGGAGGCGCGTGGCACAAAGCGTGGAACATAGTCTGTTCCTCCGGTCAAACACGGCGGAGGGCTGCGTTTCTTATCTGAACAGCTTATGCAGGCCGGGGGAGGGCTGGCGGATCGTTCTGGTGAAAAACGGCCAGGGCGGCGCGGTGGGAGCGCTGCTGCGGCAAACGGCGCTGCTGGCGGAATCCCGGGGCCTGGAGGCGGAGCTTTTTTGGGACGCCCCCGGACAGGAGCGGCCATACGCGCTGCGGCTGCCCTCCGAAAAGCTGTGCCTGCTGTGCGCGGACGCGCCCTACGCCCTGGAGCCGCGGCTGCCCGGCGTGGACGGCGAGCTGCTCTCGCTGGACCGCTGCCGCGACAACGCCGCGCTGCGGGAGCACGGAGAGGAGCTGCGGCATTGGAACGACACCTGGCAGCGGGAGCTGCGGCGGGCGGAGCGCTTCATGCGCGCGGCCCGGGCCATCAAGCGGGACATGAGCTTTGTGGCGGGAGAAACCGTGGACCACGCGAAAATCGAACGCTTCGCCTCCCGCTTCGCCACGCTCCGGATCCCCCCGCCCAGCGGCCACATCGGGCTGGAACGGCGGCGCTTTCTAACGGCGGCCACAGGGCAGGGCCTGCTGCTGCGCCGCAGCGGGCTTAACGCGGCAGGCGGAAAAGCCGTCGTGCTCGAGGACGACTACGGTGTTTCCTCGCCCTTTCTGTGGAGCCTCATCCGCGCCTATGCCCTGGGCTGCGGCGCCGATCTGATCAGCTGCCCCTGCCTGCTGGACCCCTCCGGGCCGCCGGAGCATCTGCTGCTGCCCGGGCTGAACCTGGCCTGCGTCACCGCGAACCGCCGGCACCCCATCGAATTCGAGGGCGCGCAGCGGATTCTGGCCACGCGCTTCCTGCAAAAGGACGCGCTGCGGGAGCACCGCTGCCGGCTGAGCTTTTGCCGCCGCACCCTGCGGGAGCTGCTTGCCGAGGCCTACCAGGCCCAAAACGCCGCCGAGCAGGCCCGCGCCGCCCTGGACGGCATTTACGCCGCCGCAATCCGCCCCGACGAGATTGAGCGGGCCGCCCGGGCGCTTCTGCCTTAGACAGCGGTGTATTTCTTATCTTTGTCTATTGTGCATAAAATTCACAAGATTTGCGCGGAAATCATTGAAGCAGAAATATCTGTGGAAATACTTGACATTCTTCCTGTGAAGTGGTAAGATATGATTAAAGTAAGTTGAATGTATCATTTCAAAGATTTGTTGCATATTATATTGTGTATATGCAAGGATCTATCGTGTGCATTCTTAAGAAAGAAAAGGAATGAAAAACGTGAGCCAAGCAATCATTGATTCGGAGGTTCGTATGAACATTAAAATTAGATCAGCGGACCTTGAGCGCGAAATGTATTCATGGGTTCTTTGGCATGACGCATCCTCCGCCTGCGGGATCAGCGACCCCGTGTATGACGAAAGCGGTACGGGTCACCGCGACAGATCTTACTTTTCTCTGTTTTCGACCCTGTCCGCCGCCTGGAGGAGTATCCTCTCCGCCGATTCGGGCGAGCCAGAGGGCGGGAAGCCGCTTTTTGCGCTTTTGAGAGACTCACGTGAGGAACGCCGGCAGTTCAGAGAGAAAATTCGGCAGGCTTAATACACCGCCATCAAAGATTTGCGCCACTATGTTGTGCCAACGAAAATGAGTTGGACGACTCGTGGCGTAAAAAAATACTCAAAAAAATTTTTAGTAAATTTTACCATCTAAAGAAAAATTGGAAAGAAAAGAAAAAATAATAAGGAGAGGCGCATGGGGGGAAAGAAGATAACGCTAGAAAGCGTTTGGTGGCTTTTTTTTGTGCTGATAGTCTTTTTGCTGTGTTTGGCGGCGGGCTTTTTCATTTATATACGCTGTGCGGAGCTGCCGGACGGCGCTTTCGCGTTCAGCTCCGGGAGCTTCGATGGTTTTCTTAAGGATCTCAAGGAACGCGGAACATACCTGCTGGCCCTGCTGGGCATTATCTTCGGCACATTCTTTGACCGGAAGATTTTTTGGGGTTGCTTTGCCAAATTGAAGAAGCTCCCCAAGGAGAAAGCTTTGATCGTTCTCTACGCCATCGCCAGCACCGTTTCCTTCGCCCTCACTTTCACGGAGCTGTGCTTTGCCTTCCGCGGTTCCACTCGTTTCAAAGACCCTATGCTGCTCCTTGGCGCCGGGCTGCTGGTTTTGGTCTTTCTATACGCGCGGCTGGTGCATTACGTGACGAAGAAGGTCTTTCCAGAAACAATGGAAGGAGAAGACGAAGAATGACACCGGATCAACAACTCATGTGCGCAAAGCTTGCCGAACATATTTTCAAGACAAACCAGTCAGAGCAGGATTGCGTTGATTGGTTGAATAAAGTGCTGACGTGTAAGGAATGGACGGAGGGGCGTGCGCGCAGCACAGGTGATAAAAACTTTTTGCTTTCTTTGATCGGCTGCTATATTCGTTCCGAGCATTTTTATGTGCCCCCGGAGAATGTTCTGCAGGACGCTTATTTTCGATTCGGGTTCCGCATTGCCAATATGGCAAAGCACGACACTCATCCGGTCACGATTGATACATGCTATCGCATCGCGCCCTGCGCGATCAGTTGCGACCAACAAACGTGCGGGCACTGGTGGTGCCGGAACTGGGGCTGCAAAGAAATGCCCTGTACGCACAATCCGGAAACAAAATCACCGGAGGCGGTGGAACGCGGCGAACACGGCAGCGAGGATTTCTTCCGTTACGCACAGGAAGGGGTGGCTCTCGCGAACGGGATCATAGGACCCATGCGAACGCGATAAAGACCGCGGGGAATGAAAACCGCAGCGAAAGGAACGATAGATCATGACGAATGACCGGTCCAGGAAGCCCCAGGACATCCGCAGCTTGCTTTTTTGCAAAACCACGCTGAAGCAGGATATCACCAAACAGGACTCCATCCCCCAATTTTTGAAAGAAAAAAAGGGGCTGGAGGCTTTTATATCGCTGGGAACATACGATACGTTTTATCTCTATTCCCTGGAAGGGGATGCCCTGCAACAGATCAGCAAAGAAAACCGCGAGATAACGCTGAAGCAAAACTATAAGAAAAGCCACTTTTTCCATCCGTCCTACATTGTGTCCGACAGGTCTGAGGAGCCGGAGGAGATTCGTTCTTTCTGGGATTTCAGCGAAAATAACCCGCAGCGCTGCAATTTCTTTTTCATCACCAGCCTGTATCTGCGCAATAGCAACTGTTCTCCGGAGGAGCAGGCCTCAGCCCTGGAAGAGCTGCGCAGTCAGCTGAAAGATGCGCAGGAGGTATACCCGTTCTTTCAGGCTATTGTGTATCATTCCCTGGAAATCTGCGACTTTGTCATCCTGTGGCGTTCCAGCAAAATGACCCCGGTGCTCAAGGCGCTGCAGATGTTTTATCAATCGGGCAACGGGACCATCGGCTTCACGGAGACCGTTTGCGGGCTGCCGGTAAAGCGTTTCGAGCAGCTGAAGGATGTCGAAAACGATACCCTGGACGATACCGACAGGCTGCCCGTCATGGATATCCGCGTCACCTCAAAGTCCTACCCCCATTTGGTGCGGCTCAAAAATGAGCTGACCAACCGGCTGAAAACAGTGATCGGCGAGAACTGGGACAAGGATGCCGAATTCTTTTTTGTGCTTGGCACGGACGACCTTCTGGGCATTATGCGCAAAATCAAGCCGGTACACATTTTTCAGTTCTATCAGCAGCTGTTCCAGCTGCTGCAGGCAGAGTCGATGACAAGCATCGAGGGCATTCATACGCAAATCGGCATAGACGACGATACGAAGCTGGAAAAGGTCCCGTCCTATCCCTCCTCCCCGCTCGCGGAAGCATGCCAGCGCCTGGCGGATAAATTCAAGACCCTGCTCACGGAAAATAAGAATCTGATTCCCGGAAAACCGAATTGGGTCGAGCAGCTGACCGGGCAGCTGAACTGGATCGTGAACATGAGCGAAAGCTGCGTGTTCGACAACGTGTGCTATCTGCTGCTGCACAGCCTGGCGTTTTTTTATGAATGGCTGCGCTTCCATCTTGACCCGGCGAATATGCCGGAGGACGTGGAAAACATCGATTTTTCAAAGGCCTATATCGTCCGCAAAACCCATGACATCAACGTGTTTGTGGAAAACCTGGAGCACCTTGCCGACCACATCATCCGCGCCGAGTGCAGCATCGTGCAATCCACGGACTATAAATTCCCCCGCTATAACATGTCCACCGGCGTGATTGAGTTTTGCGGGGCCTTCTTCCGGAAGGTATCCAAGTTTCTCTCCTCCATGGACAAAGACAGCGTTCCGCCGGTCGTCCCCTATGTTCTCACGCCGATGCCCTGCCGCAGCGTGAAAACGATCGCCTTGTTCAAGGGCTTTTACAGAGATACCTTTCTCCACTACCTTGAGGTGCCCATTGAGTCGATTTGCGAGCCGGGCTTTATTATCGCGTCGTTAACGCACGAATCGTCTCACTTTTTCGGTGAAAGCATCCGCAACCGCGATCTGCGCTTCGAAAGCTTTGTCGAATGCCTGGGCATTGTTTTGAGCAACTGGTTCGAGCTCCCCGCGGAGCTGGACCTTTGGCTGACCACAAGGCTGCACAACGACCTTGCCCTCTGCTTCAACGAGGCCTTCGGAAAGCTTGGGGACGGCACCTTTTTTCAGGAGGATATAAAGGTCACCGCGAAAAAAGTGCTGATGCGCTTTCTGCAGGATGGCCGCATACGGCAAGAAACCGCGAAAGCACTTTTGCCCTACGCGCCCGGCCGGAGCCTGGAGGACGCGGCCGCCTATGTGGAGCGAAAGTCCAATACGCTTATCGCGGGCATGTATCAGCTGAAATATGATACAATCGTTGAGGATCTCGCGTATTTATTCAAAGAGTGCTACGCGGATTTGATGATGATTTTTTCGCTGCGCCTGTCTTTTTCGAGATATCTGCAGGTTTTCGAAAAAGAGCTGCGAAAGTTCCATATTCTGATGAACTCCGAGTCTGATGAGTCCAACAAAAAACAGGCGCCCGCGCTGCTGCAGGGCATGCTTGTTTTGCAGCGCATCGTTTTGGTGTATTCCGCGTGCAACAACTGCGCGGACAAAATGAAAGGCTGGGACTCCCTGGACGCGAACGAAGAAGAGTTTGCCGACTTCGATGAAGAGATGAAGCGTTTTCTCGGCGATGTCGCGAAGCTCCGGAATGAATACATAGAAGCCCCCGCGCCGCGCCGTAAGGCCCTTCACAGAACCTGCTTCCCTATCGCCGTGCTGGATGAGCTGAAGGATTACCTGACGATCTGCCTGGAGCAGTCCATTGCGCTGCTGAAGAACAAGGAGATAAAAAGCACGCGGGAAGAATTGATTAGATTATTCAACAACTACAAGCAATACGATGCTCTGTTCACGAAAGATTTTTTCTCCCTGCTTTACGAGGACAGAAAAGAGCTCCTGGAAATCATGAATGGCGACAGCTCCCGCTATGTCTTCAAAACCGGACGCGAGCAAGAATGCGGCGAGAAAAAATAACTGCTCAGGCTGTTTTCACGCGCGCCGCCAGCAGCCTTACCGCCTCCTCCCCGGCCTCGCCCAGCCGCTTCACATCCCCCGCGCCGGGAAGCCCGCCCAGGGCCTCGGGAGCGAACAGGCTCAGTTGCTCCATGCCGAAGCTGAAGACCTTCGGGTCGATCAGGGCCCGGGCGACGGCTTCGCCGGGCAGGCGCATGCCACGGGGAAAATCCGCGGTCAAAATGAAATACTGCGCCCGCTTGAGCACCACGCCCATGCGCTTGAGGGCCGCGAAATCCAACCGGCCGCCCCGCCGCTCCGCCACAATGCGCCGCGCGCTGCGGGGGCCGATCCCCGGCACGCGGAGCAGCTCCTCCAGCGCCGCCCGATGGACATCCACCGGAAAACGGTGCGGATTGTGCAGCGCCCAGTTGCATTTGGGGTCCAGGTAGGGGTTAAAATTCGGCGCGGCGTCGCTCAAAATCTCGTCCGCCGTGAAATGATACTGCCGCATCAGAAAATCCGCCTGATACAGCCGGTGCTCCCGCAGCAGGGGCGGCTTGACATCCAAGGCGGGCAGCAGGCTGTCCTCCACGGCGGGAATATAGGCGGAATAGAACACCCGCCTGAGCTCATATTTTTGATATAGCCCCTGCGCCAGCTTGATGATCTGAAGGTCGCTTTCGGGGGAAGCCCCCACGATCATCTGGGTGGCCTGCCCGGCGGCGGCAAAGCGCGGCGCGCTGCGCCGCGCGGCGGGCAGGCGGTGCGCCGGAGCCAGCAGCTGCAGCGCCTGTTCGCTTGTGGATTTCACGGACTCGCGGATCATCCCCATGGGCTCCAGGATAGACCGCTTCGTCTTGTCCGGCGCCAGCAGACGCAGGCTTTGCTCGCTGGGGAACTCAATGTTGACGCTGATCCGGTCGGCCAGCAGCCCCATCCGCCAGGTCAGCTCCGGGGAGGCCCCGGGTATCGTCTTGGCATGGATATAGCCGTTGAAGCGGTACCGGTTGCGCAGGATATCCAGGGTATGGATCATGCGCTCCATGGTATCGTCCGGGCTTTTGAGCACGCCGCTGGACAAAAACAGCCCCTCAATATAATTCCGGCGGTAAAACTGGATGGTGAGCTCCGCCAGCTCCTCCGGCGTGAAGCTGAGACGCGGCACGTCGTTGCTCCTGCGATTGACGCAGTATTTGCAGTCGTAGATACAGCTGTTGGTCATAAGCACCTTCAGCAGCGAGATGCAGCGGCCATCCGCCGAGAAGCTGTGGCAGCAGCCGCTGGCCATAGCGCTGCCAATGCCGCCTCCCGTGGGCGCGCGCTCCGCGCCGGAGGAGGTGCAGGCGGCGTCATACTTCGCGCCGTTGACTAAATATTCCAGCTTTTCCATGAGGTCCATAGCGAATCCCCTCTTTGCAGTTCGAATATACGTTCTTATTATAGCACAATTGTTCTGTATTGTAAAGAGAAAAATTCTTGTTATAAAAATAAAAATCTTTTGGGAAAGAAAATCTTTTTGGGAAAGAAAAAAAATCTTGTCACAGCGCATCGCCTTCGGGTGAATGCGCTGTTTTTGCATAGCTCTCAGGGAACAAGCCCAAAATATGACTGATCTGTTAAAAGATCAGCAAAGATCAAAAATTCTCTTGACAAAGCGCTTCTCTTCGTGATAAAATAAGCCAAGGTCAAAGTAAGTCAAAATCAAGAAAAGGAGGTGGGCGCGTGAGCGTCAGCGGCATGATCGCGGAGATGATTCTGGAGATGATGGAGCAGACCGGCGGCGCGGAGATCCAGCGGAACCTGCTGGCACAACAGGTGGGCTGTGTACCCAGCCAGATCAACTATGTCATCGCCTCCCGCTTTCCGCCGGAGCTGGGCTACATTGTGGAAAGCAGGCGGGGCGGCGGCGGCTATATCCGCATCCGGCGGGTGCGCATGGAAAGCGGCACGGCGCTGCCGCAGCTGCTGGGCCATATCGGCGAAAGGATTGATGAAACAACCTGTCACGCGCATATTATGAATTTGGCGGACCGTGATTTTATCGGCGGGGAGGCCGCGGCCCTGTTCCGCGCGGCGACCTCTGACACGGCCCTGCGCGGTATGAACGCGGCCACGCGGGATCAGCTGCGCGCGGCGGTGTTCAAGCAGCTGCTGCTGGCGATGCAGGACCGGCTGCGGTAATATATAAAGGAGGCGAATGTCATGTTATGTGAGCAATGCCGCCAGCGGGAGGCGACCACACATATCCGCCGGGTGACCGGCGGCACAGCGGAGGACCATTATCTGTGCGCGGAATGCGCCCGCGCCGGCGGCGCGGCGAGCGCGCTTACAAGCCCCGGCATGCAGCTGCTGGATCTGTTTTCGGGCCTGCTCGGGAACCATTTTGCCGCGCAGGAGCAGGCCGTTCCCCGGGCGGCCGCGGGCCGCTGCGAATTTTGCGGGAGCTCCCTGCGGGAGATCGCGCAGGAGGGCCGTATGGGCTGCGCGCGCTGTTACGAAGCTTTTTATGATCAGCTGCAGCCCACCCTGCGGCGGGTGCACGGCGAGCTGAAGCATAACGGCAAGCGCCCGGCGGAGGATCCACAGGCCGCGCGGCGCAGACGGACCGAGCGGGAGCTCGAACAGCTGCGGGAGGCCATCGGGGCCGCTGTGCGGGAGGAGCGCTACGAGGAGGCCGCGCGGCTGCGCGACGAGATCCGCAGGCTGGAGGAAGGGGGCGGAGAAGCATGACCAACGAAAACAACGCGAATAAAAACAATGAGAATACCGGCCATGCAAATAAAGACAATAAGAATACAGGCCATACAAAATGGTTCGCCGCGAAGGGCGACCAGAGCGACGTGGTGCTGAGCACCCGCGTGCGGCTGGCGCGCAATCTCGCCGACGCGCCGTTTCCCTCCCGGCTGGACGCCCAGGGAAAGCAGCGCGTCACACAGCGGGTGCGGGACGCCGTCCAGAATAGCGAATTGAATTACATCGATATGGCGCGGCTTCCCCGGCTGGAGGCCTTCTCCCTGGCGGAGCGGCGGCTGATCAGCCCGGAGTTCGCCGCGGGCATTCCCGGCAGCGGTCTGCTGCTTTCCGGGGACGAGGACGTCAGCGTCATGCTCTGCGAGGAGGACCATATCCGGATTCAAGTGCTGCGCGCCGGGCTTGCCCTGCGGCCGGCCTATGACGCGGCGGACCAGATTGACGACGCGCTGGGCCGCGGGCTCCCCTACGCCTTCGATGAGAATCTGGGCTATCTCACCCAGTGCCCCACGAATTTGGGCACCGCCATGCGGGCCAGCGTGATGCTGCACCTGCCGGGCCTGAGCAGCCTGGGGCGCGCGGCGCGGCTGAGCGAAAGCATCGCCAAGCTGGGCCTGACGATGCGCGGGGCCTTCGGCGAGGGCAGCGAGGCCGAGGGCGCGCTGTATCAACTAAGCAACCAGGTGACCCTGGGTCTGGAGGAGAGCGCCGCCCTGGAAAACCTGCAGGCCATCACCATGCAAATTGCCGAGCAGGAGCGCCGCGCGGCGGCGGAATGCCTGCGGCAGCCCCAGCTGGAGGACCAGATCTGGCGCGCCTGGGGGATTTTGCAAAACGCCCGGCGCATGGAGAGCCGCGAGGCGATTCACCTGCTGTCGTTGGCGCGCATGGGCGCCGCGCGGGGGCTGCTCCCCCTGCCGGCGGAAACGCTCAGCCATCTCATGACCCTGACCCAGCCCGCCACCCTCAGCTTGACAGAGGCCCCGCCCCTGGACGCGGAAAAGCGCGACGCCAAACGCGCGGAGCTCATACGAAATCACATTTTATCTAAAGTCTAAAACGCGAATTGATATTGGTTCCCAGCGGGCGCACACAGTGCGCCCCTACGATGATCCTTCGCGATGGACTGATCTCAAACTGAGGCAGAATTCATAGTAGGGGCGACCTGCGGTCGCCCACCGGCAAAAAGCAACCCATTTCGCAAGAAATCTAATATCTAAAATCTAATGTCTAAAATCTAAAATCTAGAAACGTGGTGTTTTCCATGTCATCCTATCATTTTAAAGGCTTCACCGAAAAAGCCATGCAGGCCATGAATTTCGCCATACAAAGCGCGGAGGATCTTGGCCATACCTTCATCGGCAGCGAGCATATCCTGCTGGGCCTGCTGCGGCAGGGCGGCGGGGTGGCGCATACCGTGCTCACGGGCCGTAAAATCAGCGAAAAGCGCATTGAGGACGCCATTCGCAGCCACTATAACGTGGGTACCCCCACCGTGCTTTCCCCCAGCGACTTCACCCCCCGCACCAAGCACGTGCTGGAGGAGGCCCTGCTCATGGCCCGGGCGGGCGGCTCTATCGTGGGCACGGAGCACCTGCTCCTGGCCCTGCTTCAGGAGCGGGGCAGCGCCGCCAACACCCTGGTCAGCGCCCAGGGCGTCTCGCCCCAGGAGCTCCTCGCGGATCTCAGCCGCGCCATGAAGGGCGGCAAGGATGGAGAATCCGGCGCAAGCCGGGCTGCGGGGGAAAGCGCCACCCCCACCCTGGACCAATTCGGCCGCGACCTGACCCAGATGGCCTCGGAGCAGCGCATCGACCCCGTGATCGGGCGGGACACCGAAATCGCCCGGGTCATGCAGATTCTCTGCCGCCGCACGAAGAACAATCCCGTGCTCATCGGAGAGCCGGGCGTGGGTAAAACCGCCGTGGCCGAGGGCCTTGCTTTGCGCATCGCCTCCGGCGAGGTGCCGGAGCTGCTGCGGAGCAAGCGGGTTTTTAACCTGGATTTGACGGGCATGGTGGCCGGCACAAAATATCGCGGCGATTTTGAGGAGCGCATCAAATCCGCTGTGGATGAGGTGCTCAAGGCCAAAAACGTGATTCTGTTCATCGACGAGCTGCACACGCTCATTGGCGCGGGCGCCGCCGAGGGCGCCACCGACGCCGCGAATATCCTGAAGCCCTCCCTGGCCCGTGGGGATTTGCAGGTCATCGGCGCGACCACCCTGGACGAATACCGCAAGCATATTGAGAAAGACGCCGCGCTGGCCCGCCGTTTCCAGCCCGTGATGGTGGAGGAGCCCAGCGAGGAGGAAACCCTGGAGATTCTGCGGGGCCTGCGGGACAAATACGAGGCGCACCATAAGATCAGAATATCCGAAGAGGCGATGGCCTCGGCGGTCAAGCTGTCGGCGCGGTATATCGGCGACCGCTGGCTGCCGGATAAGGCCATCGACCTGGTGGACGAGGCGGCCTCCCGCGTGCGCCTGCGGGCCTTCACGGCCCCCGACGGCGTGAAGGAGCTGGAGGACCGCGTCAGGCAATTGGAGGACGAGAAAAACGCCGCCGCCCAGGTGGAGGATTTTGCGCGCGCGGCGGAGCTGCGCGACGAGGAGAAAAAAATCAGGCAGGAGCTCGAGCAGGCGAAAGAGCAATGGCAGGAGCAGAACGGCAGCCATACGGACGAGGTCACGGCGGAGGAGATCGCCCAGATCGTATCCCAGTGGACGGGTATCCCGGCCACGCAGCTGACCCAGGAGGAAAGCGAACGCCTGCTCCACATGGAGCAGGAGCTGCATCAGCGCATTGTGGGCCAGGACGAGGCCGTGCGCGCGGTGGCGAAGGCGGTCCGCAGGGGCCGCGCGGGCCTGAAGGATCCCAAACGGCCCACGGGCTCATTTCTCTTCCTCGGGCCCACCGGCGTGGGGAAGACCGAGCTGTGCAAGGCCCTGGCGGCCTCCCTGTTCGGCAGCGAAACCGCCATGGTGCGCCTGGATATGTCGGAATATATGGAAAAGCACACGGTGTCGCGCCTGGTGGGCTCGCCCCCCGGCTACGTGGGCTACGACGAGGGCGGGCAGCTCACGGAGCAGATCCGCCGCAGGCCCTACAGCGTGGTGCTCTTCGACGAGATCGAAAAAGCGCATCCGGAGGTCTTTCATATCCTGCTGCAAATGCTGGAGGACGGCAGGATCACCGACGCCCAGGGCCGCACGGTGGACTGCAGGAACTGCGTGATCATCATGACCTCCAACCTGGGGGCCAAGCAAATCACGAAACAGGCCGGCGGCATCGGCTTCGCGGCGGAGGCCGAACAGGGCGGCCTGGCCGACCAGCGGCGCATCCAGGACGCGGTGATGGCCGAGCTCAAGAAGACCCTGCGGCCGGAGTTCCTCAACCGCATCGACGACATCATCGTCTTCCACCAGCTCAGCCGGGAGCAGATTCAGCGGATTGCCCGGCGCATGCTGGACCAGGTGGCGCTGCGCGTGCGGGAGCGGGAGGTGGAGGTGACCTTCGACGAGGCCGTGGCCCAGCGCATGGCCGACGCGGGCTTTGACCCCATCTATGGCGCGCGGCCTCTGCGCCGGGCAATTCAGACTCAGGTGGAGGATTGGCTGAGCGAAAGTCTTCTGGATGGCCGGATGCGCCCCGGCGGGAAGTATCAGGTGACCGCGGGGGAGGATGGGTTAAAAATCGCCGGCCAGGAGCTCAGTTGACCATTCCGGCTTTGAGATCAAGCCAGGCAACCGCGCTTTTTTCGGCGGCATGGGGATACGCGTACCCCAGCGCCCCGGCAATTTCCAGCGCCAGGCGTTGAAACAGGCGCATGGTCACACGCAGGGCGCGCAAAACATCCGCGGGGTCATAGTGCGCGAAGGCGTTTTTCAACTCGCTGAGCGCCTGTTCCTCCGCCCAGCTGTCGATGAACCGGCCATCCCACCATGTGTCATACGCCATTCCGTTTTTGACCCGCGCGTGGATTTCCATCAACCGCAGCAGGAGACCTTTCATGTAGCTGTCCACGCAGTACCTTGCCTGCCACAATTCGCCATGTGCGGTCAGTCATATGCCTCAACTCCTTTTATGAAATTTGGTAAAACGTTTTACAGGCATAATTATAGCGCGCCCCTTATAGCGCGCCCCTGAAAAAAATACTAGACTTATAATTCATTTTGTGATATAGTATTGTATTAGGTGCGGGAATCCCGCAAGCATATGAATAAAACAAAAAAATGAATAAAGCAAGAAGAACCGCGGAGCATTCTGCGGTTCTTCTTTGTTTTAATGCTTGTTATTGGTTTTGCAGCCGAGCGGATCATTTCAGCTGCTTGACAACCCTTCCCTTTTTGACCAGGAACACGTGCTCCGCCAGGTCCATCAGGGGCTTGTCATTCATGGAGTCGGTATAAAAATGCTGGATACGCTCCCCCGGGCAGCGCTCCAGAAAGGCCTTGACCTTGTTCTCGCGGAAGTTAATGAAATCCAGGGTTTTCGTCTCCTCGTTAACCACCGTGCCAATCCAGCGCTTGATGCCCAGCCGCCCGCAGGCCTCCTCCAGGGACTGCTCGGGGCTGGCGGAGACCACCAGGTCGTCAGGCCGCTGAAGCAGCTTATAAAAGCCGTGGAGCCTGTCCTCCCGCTTATCCCAAAAGATTTTTGAATCCCGGTTGAAGTCCACCACCTCGCCGATGAAGTACTCCACAATGCCGGCGTATTTCCGCAGCACGTCCTCCAGCTTGATCAGGTGCATCTTGTATTGAACCATGCCGATGGCGACTGTCGGCGCGAAGCGGATAAAGGACGGCTTTTTTTTCAGGTAATAAAAAAACATGTGAACGCCGCTTTCGCCGTCATAAAGGGTGTTGTCAAAATCGTATACGTTCAATAGAATGGTTTCCTTTCGAATGCTCATTTTCGAATGCTCATTTTCGAATACTGAATTTTAAATGCCGGATTTCAAATGCCGGGTTATTGGCTTTCCACGGTCAAGCGAAAATTCTCCTCAAAGTAGGGGGAGCTATCCGGGCGCCAGACGATGCGCAGTTCAATGCTGTCGTCCAGCGCGGCGGTGAAGACCGCGCCGCTGTCGCCCGGCGGCGTTGTCGGCAGCGCTTCTACCTCCGAGACAAAGCCCGCCTCGCGCAGCCTGTCCACATAGGCCCGGAAAACCAGGTAAGGCATTTCCGTGACGCAGATGGTCTGCCGGGACAGCCCGGGCGAGCTCTGTTCAATGAACTTATCGATATAAGCCGCCGCCGCCGGCAGCTTTTGCGGCAGCCGGCCCACCGGCCAGGCTACGCGCCCGGTCTCCACCGCGCCGACCTTGCGCGGCTCGGCGTTGAGCGCGGGGTCGCCGGGGTTATAGAGGTCGTAAGGCCGCTGCGGGTTCAGCTTCGGCAGCGCGCTCCAGTTGTTGACCGCGAGGGCCGAGCCTGTGGGGAATTCCTCGGTGGCATAGGTTGGGCCGGAGCGCGCCGCGGTCATGGTCACGCCCGCCTCATTGGTCAGCGGCTCGCCGTTGATGTTGGTTAAGACCTCCGCGTCCGGAAGCCGCGGCGGCAGAATAAAGCTTTCGCTTTCGGTTTCGATTTCCGTTTCGATGGGCTCGCCGTATTCGTCGGTGCTGGGCTCCACGGTGTTCCCGGGTGCGCAGCCCGCCGCCAGCGCCAGCAAAACGATGGCACAGCAAAAGACGATTCCAATGCGGGTGTGTGTTTTCATGACAGAGCCTCCTCTTGGACGAATCCACAAACAAACGAAGAATCAGTATGATTGATCTATCTCATGTTCATCTATCTCATGATTATCTCTAGTATACCAAATAATCCGAGCTTGCGCAACTGTTTTTTCTGTGATATAATGGTATCGAAAATTTTTAAGGGGGCCGTCTTATGTTTTACGCGCTGTACTGCCGCGCCTATCAGCTGTTTTTGAAGTTTGCCGTCCTTTTTCTGAACTGGAGCCCGCCGGAGCTGCTGCAGGGTCCGGGCAGCGTAAAAGAGCTTCCGAAGCTCATCAAGAGCCATGGGCTGAAAAAAATTCTGGTGGTCACCGACCAAAACCTGAGGAAGCTCGGGCTGCTGGACGCGCTGCTGACAGAGCTGGACGCGCTGGGCATCGCTGTCGCGGTCTATGCGGATACCTGCGCGAACCCCACCATCGAAAACGTGGAGCAGGCCCGGGCGCTGTACCTCAGCGAGCGCTGCGAAGGAATCATCGCCTTTGGCGGGGGCTCGCCCATGGACTGTGCCAAGGTCACGGGCGCGCGGGTGGTCCGGCCCGGCAAGCCGGTGCAAAAAATGCGGGGTCTGTTCGGTGTGCTTCGAAAGCTGCCGCCGCTTTACGCGATTCCCACCACGGCGGGCACGGGCTCCGAGGTCACCATTGCCGCCGTGATCACCGACGGCGAAACCCATGAGAAATTCCCGATCAATGACCCGAGCCTGCGCCCGCGCTGCGCGGTGCTGGACCCGGAGCTGACGGTGGGCCTGCCGCCGCACATCACCTCCACCACCGGAATGGACGCCCTGACCCACGCGGTGGAGGCCTTCATCGGCCGCAGCAATACCCGCCGGACGGAGGCCTGGGCCCTCAGCGCGACGGAGGCGGTCTTCGCCCATATCGAAACCGTTTATGCCGACGGTAAAAATCTGCCGGCCCGCGAGGCCATGCTCCGCGCGGCTTTTGACGCGGGTCTGGCCTTTACCCGCGCCTATGTGGGCTACGTGCACGCCATCGCCCACGCCCTGGGCGGCCTTTATAACGTGCCCCACGGTTTGGCCAACGCGGTGATTTTGCCCCATATGCTGGACTATTTCGGCGAAAGCGCCCACAAGCGTCTGGCCCTGCTGGCCGATGCCGCCGGTATCGCGCGGGAAGAGCGCGGCGACGCGGAAAAGGCGAACGCGTTTATCGCGGAGATGCGCGCCATGAACGCGCGCATGGGCATTCCCGCCGGCTTCGACTGTATCCGGGAGGAGGATATCCCCACCATCGCCGCCCGCGCGCTGAGGGAGGCCAATCCCCTGTATCCCGTGCCGAAGCTCATGCGGGCAAAGGACTGCGAGGCCTTTATCGCGGGGCTGCGGACGGAGAAGGAATAGGGCCGTCCAGCGCCCGGATTACCGCCTCATAGAGCTTGCCCGGCTGGGCAAGGAAGCGGGCCTTCACGCTTTCCACATGGGCGCGGTCGGCGAGATACACCGTCACGCTCATGAGCATTTCGCTGCCGTCGCCCTGACGGAAGGTCACATAATAGCCTCCGGCCCGCAGAGGATATACCGAGATTTGGTTGTCCCGCTCACGGCGTTCCCGCTCCTGCAGCTGTTCCGCCGTGTGCAGCGCGCGGTCACGGACGCGGCGGGGCAGCTCCCGGGCGAGCTCCTCCACCGCGTGCCAGTAGGCCTCCGGCAGCGCCAGAACGCTTTCGCCGCCCTCGTTCTGGTCCGCCGTCAATTGTCCGGAGCGCAGCAGCTCATCCAGCGCGGCGCGAAACTCGAAATAATTGGCCAGGCCCTCCTCGGCAAAGCTGAGCTCCGCCACGGAAACGCGCAGCGGCTCGGCGCAGTGGCGCACCAGCCAGCACAACAAAAGCCGGATCTGTTCCCGGCTATAGAGGCCGCCCGGCTCCACCCCGGCGGAGAGGAAATTTTCGTTTTGCTGGGACATTTTTTGATTTCCTTTCGTCATCTTCATCGCATGAGGTTGTCCGCATGGGGCAAATATCTGCATGGGTTCAAATATCTGCATGGGTTCAAATTTTTGAACCCCTACCAGGGCGGCGTTTTTGCCCGTAGAGGCTCAAAATTTTGAGCCCTAATTTCACCCTACACAATTTCACCCTGCACAATTTCTCCCTGTCATGATTGCCGCTATTCCACCATATTTTCCAGCAAATACGCCTCCACCTGCTTGCGGTATATCTCCACGCGCGCGGCAGCGTAGCTGTCGGCGTCTTTTTCCACCGGCTGATTCACATGGCCCTTGCTGTCTTTGGGAATGTAGTCCTCGTAATTCACCTTCCACAGCCGCGCGGTTTCGTAGTAGCGCAGCCGGGGCACAGCCTTGTCCTTCCAATCAATGGACCGCAGCACCTCCTGCTGATACCGGTGGCGCGCCTCGTGACAGATGAGCTCCGCGCAGCGGAAGCCGCTGTCCTGCGTATTGGCGGCAAGCGTTTCATGGCTGATGGCAACGCCCTGGCCCGTGCTTTCGTCGCAGTGCAGCTTTGTTTCCGGGATTCCCAAATAGGAGGCCTCCAGGTTCAGCAGGGTCTGCAGCAGATCCACGCGCCCCTGCTCGTCCAGGCGCCGCCAGGCGGAGTCCTCCAGCTTGCTCAGCGCCGGAAGCTCCTTTTGCAGCCGCTCCTCCAGCTCCGCCGCGGGGCCGCTTATAACAACGACTGTGGGCGCGGCCATGGGCTTGCGGATGGTGACCAGGCCCGCGATGGCGGGAGCCAGCATCACCGCGGCGGCGCAGGGCACGGCAAAACGGAGGAGCATCCGCCGCTTGCGGGCGGGAGACAGCCGGCGCACCTGGGGCTTTGCCCGCGTGTAGATCATGTACAGCAGCACGCAGGGCAGCACCGCCAGCGGCAGCGTCAAAAGCGCCGTGAGCGCGTAATACCCTCTCAGCCGCGGGAGCTGCAGCAAAAAATACAGCTCGAAGGGAAGGCTGCGCGCGGCCGCCCGGCGGATCAGGCCCGAATCGGGATACTCCAGGGGGCGCCGCACAAACCAGAAAATGAACAACGCGCCGAAGACCACCAGCACGGCGGGCTTCGGTATGTTTACGTTGATTTGCGGCAGGATGACCGGCCGCGCGAAAAACGCCGCGAACAGGAGCAGGGAAAGATGTGGCCCGTAGGCCTCCGCCACGCGGAAATATCGCCGCGCGCGTGTCCGGAGCGCTTCCCGGCGTTCCTGAAGGCCCTCGTTTTCCCGCAGGCCGTTGAGCGTACCGGATAATATCTCCCTGCATGCTTCAGATAATTTTTTCTTGTGTTTTTCGGATGATTTCTCCTTGCGTTTCATGGCTTGCTTCCCTCACATCGTCCCCTTGATCCTGTCCCAATACGCCTTCGCGGCCTGTTCGTTTCTGTTGTCGCCGTATTCATAATATTTTGCGTCCGCCAAAACGTCGGGCAGATACTGCTGCGCCACCCAGTGACCGGGATGGTCATGGGCGTATTGATAAAATTGACCCGGGTTTTTGTTATCGGCCCCGTCGAAGTGCTTGTTTTGCAGCTGGCGGGGAATCGGCCCGCTCTTGCCGGCGCGGATATCCGCCCAGGCGGCGTCCAGGGCCAGATAGGCCGAATTGGATTTTGGCGCGGTGGCGACCAGCACGACAGCGTTCGCCAAAGGAATGCGCGCCTCGGGCAGGCCGATCATCTGCGCGGCGTCCACCGCGGCCTTCACGATGGGGATAATCTGCGGATGGGCCAGCCCCACATCCTCACAGGCGCAGACCATCAGCCGCCGCATGGCCGAGGGCAGGTCGCCCGCCTCCAGCAGCCGGGCAAGGTAGTGCAGCGCCGCGTCGGGATCCGAGCCCCGCATCGCCTTCTGATAGGCCGAAACGATGTCGTAATGCTCGTCCCCCTCCCGGTCATAGCGCATGGCGCTGCGCTGGCTGAGCTCCTTCGCCAGAGCGAGGGTGATCACGCGCCCGCCGTCCCGGTCATCCTCCGCCGGCGCGGAGAGATAGCACAGCTCCACGGCGTTCATTGCCTTGCGCACATCGCCGCCGCAGGCCGAGGCGATCCATTCGCCGACCCCGTCCTCCACCGCAAAAGACTCTTTTTTTTCTTCTTTGAGAAAGCGGAAGGCCCTCTTCACCACGGGGAGAATCTGCTCCGGTGTAAGCGTTTTGAATTCAAACACCGTGGAGCGGCTCAGGATCGCGTTGTATACATAGAAGTAGGGGTTTTCCGTGGTGGAGGCGATGAGGGTGACGGTCCCGTTTTCGATGGACTCCAGCAGGGATTGCTGCTGCTTTTTGTTGAAGTACTGGATCTCGTCCAGATACAGCAGCACGCCGTTGGGGGCCAGGAGAGTGTCCGCCTTGGCCACAGTCTCCTTGATATCCGCCGTGCCGGCCGTGGTACCGTTGAGCCGCACGAAATAGCGGTTCGTCGTTTTGGCGATGATGCCCGCGAAGGTGGTTTTGCCCACCCCCGAGGGGCCGTAAAAGATCAGGTTTGGCAGCTCGCCGGAGCTCACGATGCTGCGCAGGGCGCGGCCCTCGCCGAACAGGTGCGGCTGGCCGGCCATATCCTCCAGCGACTGCGGGCGCAGCCGTTCCGCCAATGGCGCCGCTATGGCAATCCCTCCTCGCAGATCAATTCAGTGACACAAGCTTATTTTACCGCATAATTCCGTGGCGCGCAAGAGAAAAGCAAAAAAAATTTGCCATTTTGCTTGCATTCGCGCTTTCTATCGTATATCATAAACGGGGAGGTGCTTTGGATGAAAAAAGTACTTATATTGGCGCTGGCCTTTTTGCTGCTGTTGGCGCCGGTCTCCTGTGGGCGCGGGGAGACAACCGCCATGGCCACAACGACCGAGCCAACGACAACCGAGCAGACAACAATAACGACAACAACGATATCGACAACGACAACATCGACGACATCGACGACAACAACAACAATGACAACGTCAACGACAACAACAACAAAGCCAACCACAACAAAGCCAACCACAGCGAAGCCGGCAACAACAAAGCCGGTCTCCAGCACTGCCAGGTCTGGCGGGACCGTGCCAAAACAGTTTGTGGGCGGAACCAAGAGCGGGCCGCTGAGCTGGGAGGAATACCAGCAGGCACGGCGGGCGGCGGAGCTTCTTGTGGGCGAATTCAGGGGTCAGCCGCGCACGGTGCAGCTGGAGGGCGTTTACCGCAAGCTGCGGGCAATGGTGGACTCCATCACCTATTCCATGGAGGCCCCGCATTACGCCGACCCCTATGGCTATCTGGTTTTGAAGGTCGCCTCCTGCGCGGGCTCGGCCAGAACGACGGGCCTTTGCCTGGAAATCCTGGACATTCCCTGGGAGCATGTGAACCCCGGAGCCTATACCCATCAGTGGGCCCGTGTGCCCGTGGACGGGGGATACTGGATCTGCGACCCCTACGGCATGTATGTGGGCCCCGAGCCGGCGCCCTACAAGCATCCGCTGGAGGGCATCGCGTTTTAGCGCATATTAAAACAGAATACATCCATAATAAACTAAACTATAATTTGAAAATATCGTTCTGGAATATATTATCCCAAAACTCAAAAGTCTAAAAGAAGAGGACGCGTTATGAAGCGCAGCGTGATTGAATGCCGGGCCGCCTGGAGCGACGCCAGCCGCCGCATGGCCCCGCGCATGGCCGAGCTCGCGGCGGAATACGCGGCGAAAGCCGCTTTTCTTTGCCTGGACGCCGACGCGGCCCCCGAGCTCATGGCGGAGTACCGGGTGCGGGCGCTGCCCACGCTGCTGTTTCTGGAGGATGGGGCGGAGGTCGCCAGGCTGGTCGGCGAAAGGCGGAAGGAGGAGCTGCGGGCGCTGCTCGATTAAAACAGCGCCGAGCCCGCTGTTCTTGGAAAGGGAATGACGTCCCGGATATTCGATATCCCGGTCAGATACATTAACAGCCGCTCAAAGCCCAGGCCGAAGCCGCAGTGCCTGCAGCCCCCAAAGCGGCGCAGGTCCAGGTACCAGCTGTATTGCGCGGGGTCGCCGCCCAGCTCCCGGATGCGGGCCTCCAGCAGCGGCAGCCGTTCCTCGCGCTGGCTTCCGCCGATGAGCTCGCCCACGCCCGGCACCAGCAGGTCCATGGCGGCGACGGTTTTGCCGTCGTCGTTTTGCCGCATATAGAAGGCCTTGATCTCTTTGGGGTAATCCGTTACGAACACGGGCACGCCAAAGATTTTTTCGCTGAGGCAGCGCTCGTGCTCCGTCTGCAAATCCGCGCCCCAAATGGCCGGGTACTCGAATTCGTCCCGGTAGGGCTCCAGCAGCCGGATGGCCCCGGTATAGCTCACCCGGGCGAATTCGGAATCCCGGACCCGCCGCAGGCGCTTCAGCAGCCCGGGCTCGATAAACTTGTCGAAAAAGGCCAGCTCTTCCGGGCAGCGGTCCATCACGGCGGCCAGCACGTGCTTGAGCATGTCCTCCGCCAGATCCATGTCGTCGGCCAGGTCAGCGAAGGCGATTTCGGGCTCCACCATCCAGAATTCCGCCGCGTGCCGCTGGGTATGGCTGCGCTCTGCGCGAAAGGTCGGGCCGAAGGTATAGATTTTTCCATAGGCCATGGCCATGGCCTCGCCCTGCAGCTGGCCGGAGACAGTCAAATAGGCCGGTTTTCCGAAGAAATTTTCGCTGGAGCTGTGAACGCGAAACATTTCGCCCGCGCCTTCCGCGTCCGCGCAGGTGATGATGGGCGTGTGAGCGCAGACGAAGCCACGCTCCTGAAAATAGCTGTGGATGGCCCAGGCCGCGGCGGAGCGTACCCGCAGCGCGGCGCCGATGGTGTTCGTGCGCGGGCGCAGATGCCCGATACTCCGCAAAAATTCCAGGGAGTGCCGCTTTTTTTGCAGGGGGTAGTCCGGCCCGCATTCACCCTCCACGATCATTTCGTCGGCGTGCAGCTCATAGGGCTGGCCGGCCTGCGGCGTGAGGACAAGGCTGCCCCGCACCCGCAGCGCCGTGCCCGCGCCCAGCCCGCAAAGGGCCGCGAAGTCGGGCAGGCGCTCCTCCGCCAGCACAAGCTGCAGCGAGCGGAACGCGCTGCCGTCGTTTAGCTCCGCGAAGGCAACGCGCTTCGAGCCGCGCAGCGTGCGCAGCCAGCCGCAAACGGTGAGAGCTTTGCCCGCGTATCGCGCGGGCTCCGCGTGGATTTCGCGGATTTCGGTGCGGTCCATGGACGTCGTTCTCCTTATGCTTTGTTTTCTGCCGCGGCGCGAGCGCTAATCCGCCGGCAGCAGCACCGCGAATTCCGTATAGGTCTCGCTGTCGCTGTCGGCCTTCATCTGGCCGCCGTGCATTTCCACAATGGTTTTCACCAGATACAGGCCCAGCCCCGCGCCCTTGACGTCGTAGCTGCGGGATTGGTCCGCCTTATAGAAGCGCTCAAAGATGCGGGTGAGCTCCTCGGAGGCGATGCCCACGCCCGTGTTGCGCAGGCCAAAGCAAAAGATGCGCTCGGGGTCGCCGCCGCCGGGCCGGTCGGTGCTGTGGATCTGCACATAGAATTCGATGCGCTCGCCGGGGGGCGTGAATTTTACGGCGTTGTCGATCAAATTATAGAACACCTGGTAGAGCATGTCCTTATCGCCCCGCAGGATGATGGGCTGCAGCTGCTCCAGGCCCACCAGCTCGATTCCCTTGCGCGCGATGAGCTGCTCAAAAGAGAGCACCGTGTGAAACAGCAGCTCGTTGATATCAAAGGCGGTGGGGTTGAGCTTCATATCGCCGTTTTCGATTTTGGAAAGGTTGAGCATGCCCGTGACAAGCCGCGAAAGCCGCTGCACCTCGTCCGAGACCACCTTCAGGTAGTGCTCATGCTTCTTGGGGGGAATCGTGCCGTCGAGCATGCCGTCGATGAAGCCGCCGATGGTGGTCATGGGGGTTTTGAGCTCGTGTGAGACGTTTGCCACAAAGCTGCGGCGGGAGCTTTCCAGGGTCGCCAGGCTGATGGCCATGCTGTTGAAGGATTCCGCCAGCAGGCTCAGCTCGTTTTTGTTCCGGATATCCACCCGGTAGCTGAAGTCGCCCTTGGCGTATTGCTTGGTGGCCCGGGCCATTTCCTGCAGCGGGCGCGCCAGACGGTAGGAGATATAGTATACCACCAGAAAGGTGACCGCCAGCGCCGAAAGCGCCGAAAGCAGGAACAAGCGCATGATACCGCCCTGATATTCCCCCAAGCCAAGGCTCATGGGCTGCGCCGCCATGACGAAGCCGATGATATTGCCGTCGCCGTCCGTGAAGGGGTCGGCGGCCACGAGCACATCCTCCTGGAACGCGCCGGCCAGGGTCCCTGTTTCGGCGAGGCTGCCCAAAAGCGCCTGCCGCGCGTAGCTTTCCGGAATCCGCAGCAGGCCGTGGTAGGGGCACAGCACGGGCGCCGGCAGCAGGGTGTCCGGCACGGTGTCGCGGCAGCCGATGACGCGGCCCGCGGTGTCGCAGAGAAAGAAATCAGCGCCCAGCATTTCGTAGGTGCTCACCAGCAGGGCCTGAATCACCTGCTGCCGGTGGGGGGCCTGGGGCTCCGCCTGGTCCTGCGCGTAGACGAGGCTGACCATTCCGGCGGTGCGGTCGGTGTTTTCGGAAAGCAGGGACAGCTTATCCCTGCTCCAGTACCACCGGGACAGCACCAGCAGCGCCGAGCCCAAAAAAAGAAAGCTCGACAATAATATGGCCACAAAGGCCGAGAAATATTTGCGGAACAGCCGGGAGCCGCGATAACGCTTGCGCATAGGGAAGCCTCCGGTTTTTTTGACGTTAGATCTCAGATAAGCGCCGCGCGGCTAGCCTTCCGTCGTGGCGAACTTATAGCCCACGCTCCACACGGTCTGGAGGCTCCACAGCTGCGAAACGCCCTCCAGCTTCTCCCGCAGGCGCTTGATATGCACGTCGATCGTGCGGGAGTCGCCGTAATAATCGAAGCCCCAGACCTCATCGAGGAGCTGGTTGCGGGTAAATACGCGGTTGGGATTGCTGGCCAGGTGATAGAGCAGCTCCAGCTCCTTGGGCGGGGCGTCCACTTTTTTGCCGCGCACCCGCAGCTCGTAGTTGGTGAGGTTTACGCTGAGCTGGTCGTAGCGAACCTCCTTCACCGCGTCGGCGGCGCTGTCGTTCGCGCAGCTGCGCCGCAGCACAGCCTTCACGCGGGCGACGATCTCCTTGGCGTCGAAGGGCTTGGTGACATAGTCGTCCGCGCCCAGCTCAAGGCCCAGCACCTTGTCGAAGACCTCGCCCTTGGCGGTGAGCATGATGATGGGCGTCTGCGCCGTTTTTCGGATTTCGCGGCAGACCTGCCAGCCGTCCAGCAGGGGCAGCATGATGTCCAGCAGCATCAGGTCGGGGTTTTGCTCGCGGAACAGTCGCACGGCGGTTTCGCCGTCTCCGGCCAGCACAACGCGGAAGCCCTCTTTTTCGAGGTACAGCCGCAGCAGCTCGCAGATATTGCTGTCGTCGTCGACGACGAGGATTTTATGGGTCATTGCTGTTTCCCCTTTCGCGTTTTTATTATGATAACAGAAAAAATATAAAAAAGCAAGTTATTGTTTGACAGGGTGGGAGAATTAGGATATAATAAGCTTGGTACAGCCGGGGTGGCGGCCGCGTCGTTCTCCTTCTCCTTGCGTGCTTTTCGGAGCGCTACTGAAAGGGGACGATGGCTTATGGTGATTGATATTTTTGCTGTTATATGGCAGACGGCGCGCGAATGGTTCGCCGTCATGGCAACGGATCCTCCGTTGACCATTGCCTGCCTGCAGGCTTGCCGTCACTGGCTTCATCGGAATGTCATGATATACATAAAGAAGTAACCGCCCCTCGCTTCCATACGTGGGCGGCTACTTCTTGATCATAATATAAGCAAGGAGAAGAGAAGCGGCCGTACCCCGGCTGTGCTTCGCTTTCCACCTATATTATATCCGCTTTCCGCTGATTTGTCAAGAGTGAGATTATGACGAAAAACGACATTCTTCAATTGGATATCACCGGTATGACGCTGCAGGGCACGGGAATTGCCCGCGCGGACGGCCTGGCTGTGTTCGTGCCCGGCACCTGCCCCGGCGACAGCGTGGAGGCCGTGGTCACGAAGGTCAAGGAAAACTGCGCCTACGCGAAATGCCGCGCGCTGCTTCGGCCCTCGCCGGAGCGGATAGACCCGGGCTGCCCGGTGTTTCCCCGCTGCGGGGGCTGCGCCTTCCGGCATTTGAGCTACGAGGCGGAGCTGGCGCATAAGCAGCGCGAGCTGAGCGAAACCCTGCGGCGCGTCGGAAAGCTCGCGCCGCCCATGCGGCCCATTGTTCCCTCAGAAAAACAGGACCGCTACCGGAACAAGGCGCTGCTCCCCGTGCGGATGGAGGAGGGCAGGGTGCACGCGGGCTTTTTCGCCCGGCACAGCCATCGGATGGTGCACTGCGGCGACTGCCTGCTCCAGCCGGAGGTCTTCGGCGATATCGCGCGGGCCGTTTGCGCCTGGGCGGAGGAAAATGGCTGCGGCGTATACGACGATGCCACCGGCAAGGGCCTGCTGCGGCACATCTATCTGCGGCAGACCCAGAACGGCGCGCGGATCATGGCCTGCCTGGTTATCAATGGGCAAAATATTCCCCGGGCCGACCGGCTCATCAGCGCGCTGCGGGCACAGAGCACGGCGATTAAGGGCATCGCCCTGAACCACAACAGCGCGGCCACCAACGTGGCCCTGGGCAGGCAGACCAGCGTCATCTGGGGCACGGAGCGGATCACCGAGATTCTTTGCGGCATGCGTTTTTCGCTTTCGCCGCTGTCGTTCTTCCAGGTGAACCCGGCGCAGGCGGAGCGCCTTTATACCATCGCCGGGGAATATGCCGCGCTCACGGGAACGGAGCGGGTGCTGGATCTCTACTGCGGCACGGGCACCATCGGCCTGACCATGGCCGTCCAGGCCCGGGAGCTTGTCGGCGTGGAGACCGTGCCGCAGGCCGTGGAGGACGCCGAACGCAACGCCGCGGAAAACGGTATCGCCAACGCGCGCTTTCTGCGCATGGACGCCGCGGAGGCGGCCGCGCGACTAGCCTCAGAGGGCTGGCGGCCCGATGTGATCGTCGTCGATCCGCCGCGCAAGGGCTGCGACGAGGCCCTGCTGCGCACCATGGCGCGCATGAAGCCTGGCAGAATCGTATACATCTCCTGCGACCCGGCCACGCTGGCGCGGGACCTGGCCTTGCTGGAGGGGCTTGGGTATACGGTAAGGGAGCTCAGGCCGGTGGACATGTTCCCCCGGGCGGGGCATGTGGAAGCCATATGCTGGCTTTCGAAACAAGAATAATATATCTGGCGATACTATATCTGACAATAAAATCTGGCAATCATAATATTTTATCATCAAAGCAAAGGAGCTCATGCCTCATGCCTTTTCGCGCGGTTCAAAGCGCCGACCTGCACCTGCACACCCGCTTTTCGCCGGATTCCGCCGAGGAGATGGACAGCTACTGCGAGCGCGCCGTCGCCCGGGGCATCGGCGCGCTGTGCTTCACCGACCACGAGGACTTTCACGAGAGCAGCCTGGGCGTCTATGACCCGGAGGCCTATTTCGCGGAGCTGGAGCGGCTGCGGGAAAAATACGCCGGCCGCCTGCTGCTGCTTTCCGGGCTGGAGTTCTCGGAGCCGCACCTTCACCAGAAGGAATTCGAATTGGCGCGAAAGAGGCCCTATGATTTTATCATGGGCAGCGTGCACTACTGGATGGGCGGCATTTTTACCAGCGAAATGCTGGAGCGGGGCCTGGAGCTCCAGACCTGCTGGGAGGAATATTGGAACCATGTGCTGCGCATGGCGGAATACGGCGGCTTTGACTGCGTGGGGCATCTGGATTTTCCGAAGCGCTATTTGCCGGCGCTGCCGCCCGAGCCGGAGCGCCTGGACGAAATCTTCGCGGCCATGCGCCGGGGCGGAATGGTGCTGGAGCTCAACAGCTCCTCCTTGCGCCGGGGAGTCAGCAGCGAGGCCATGCCGGGCCCCGCGCTGCTGGAGCGGTATATCGCTTGCGGCGGAAAATACGTGACGCTGGGCTCCGACGCCCACGAGGCCGGGGACTTCTACGCGGATGTGCCGCTGCTCCGGGAGCAGGCCCTTGCCATGGGGCTGGAGGAGGTCTACTTCGTTCAGCGAGAAATGCGGGTCATGAAGGGGGCTTCTGGAGGGTTAAGCGAAGACCACAAAAGCCTCCTTTGAAAGCAAAGGAGGTGCCCCAAGGGGGCGGAGGAATTTTGCGCGCGAGCGCATGGGCCTGGCCTACCTGTACTTCGCTTGGGAAAACGCACCTGTTTCGCAAGAAGTCTAAGAAGTCTAGAAGTCTAAGAAGTCTAAGAAAGAAAGCAAAAACACCCGCCCGAAAGCGATTCCGGGCGGGTGAAGCCGTGTTGTTTCGCGAGAAGTTAGATGGGAAGCAGCCGGAAGATCGACGTGATCAGGCCGATAAAGCCGGTAAACAGACTGAGGAAATTGATGTTTTCCGAGATCCAGTCAAAGATACCGCCGAAGAAACCGAAAACCTTGCTTACCCAACCCTCATAGTAATTCTTCTTGAATTCCTGCGAGAAGAGGTCGTCGAACCAGTCCCAGCCGAACAGGCGGTATACCTTCACGTCCGCCGCGAGCTGCGCGTCGATGTCGATGGCGGCTTCCAGAAGAGCGGCGGCGTTACGGATTGCTTCCTCGCTCTCGCTGCTGGTGAAGAATCTCGCGTTGGTCAGGGCGCTCTTTACAATGTTGATGAAATCATCGTGGTACTTGCCGTCCGCGTTGGCGACAATGGCCTCAGCCTCGCTGATGGCGTTGGCAAGCCTTGTGTTGTTGACCAGATAGATTTCTTCCGTGCCTTCCGCTACCTTAACATTGCCGTCTTTCGCCGTTATTATCAGCTTGACCTCATACCTGCCGTAATGGTTGTCCGGGCCGGGGGTCAGAATCAGCGTCAGGCGGTTGAGGGATTTCTCCTCCACCTCATACAAGCCGGTTTCAACGATGTTCAGCTTGCTGATTGTTTGAAGGCCCGCGGTGCTTTCGACAAAGGCGCCGTCCACTTCTTCGGTGTAGAAATACTCCACTTCCCACTTGTAGGTATAGCTCGCAAAGAAGTCATCTTTTTGGTCAGAGGGGAAGGTGAACCTCACTCTTTTGTCGGTGGCGCTGTTGACGTCAACGGTCAGGGACACCTGGCCCTCCGACGGGATCACCCAATCAGCGGCGGAAGCGCCGATCATGCCAAACACGGAAAACACAACCAGCGCTGTGAGCAGGATGCTCAAAAAACGTTTTGTCCTCATTCAAATCTCCTCCTTTAACAAAATATGGGCGCAAATTAGGACAAGCGTATTATAGCATATCATGTTGTAAAAAGCAAGCAGAAATATAAAAATATTTTGGGTAGATTTTACTAATGCTCTTGGATAGATTTTTCGGAACTTCTCATTTAACCGTCATGACCTTTTCATAATTGTGTGCTATACTAATGGCAGACAACGAATTCCAGAGATCAAAAATGCAGACCGAAAGGGAAGATAAGACATGGACGAAAACAAGAACAATGACTACAGCGGGCTGGGTTACCAGTTCCCGGATGAAGCGGCGCGGCAGCTGGACGACCTCTTCCCCGCCGCCGCCGAAAAGCTGGAAACAGTACCTGAACCGGCTCCGGCTCCCCCACAGGCAGTGCCGCAGTATTACACGCCGCCGGCCTACGGGCCCGCGCCCGCGCGTAGCATGCCGCCGCCGCCGGCCCAGCAGCCCCCGCCGCCGCTTTACGGCCCCGGGGCTCCCTACGCCAACAACTACACGCAGCCCTCGCATACCCAGCCGAAGCAGCCGCCCCGGCGCAAAAAAGCGGGCACGGCGATCTTCTGCCTCTTTCTGGCGGCGCTCATCGCTTTCGGCGGGTTCGTGGGCCTGCGGGCTTATCAGGGCAGGCTGGGCGGCGGGCAGCCTTCGATGTCGGATGACGCGGGAACGGGAGACGACACCGAAATCACCCTATATCCCGTGCCCGAAAATGTCGGCGCGGTGAACGCGGGAACGATGTCGCCGGCGGATATCTTTGAAAAGCTCCGGAACGCCAACGTGGCCGTGCTGGTCTACAGCGGCGGCAGCCGGGCGGCTGTGGGCGAGGGCAGCGGCATCATCCTCCACGAGGATTCCACGAAAACCTACACCTATATCGTCACCTGCGCCCACGTGATCGAAAACGAGAAGCGCGTGAGCATCGAAATGGATGACGGCACCAGCTACGACGCCGAGGTGGTGGGCAAGGATGACCGCACGGATCTGGCGCTGCTGCGGGTGAAGGCCACCGGCCTGCCCTCCGCGCAGCTGGGCGATTCGGATTCCCTCAGGGTGGGCGACGCGGTCTACGCCATCGGCAACCCCGGCGGCACGGAGTTTAAGGGCTCCTTCACCAACGGCATGGTGTCCGCCATTGATCGGTCCATCAAAAGCAGCTATACGCATGTGACGATTCAGCACACCGCGCCCATCAACCCGGGCAACTCCGGGGGCGCGCTGGTGAACGCCGCGGGGCAGGTCATCGGCATCAATTCACAAAAAATCGTCAGCGACCGCTTTGAGGGCATGGGCTTCGCGATTCCCTCCAAGACCGTGCAGGAGGTCGTGAACAATCTGATCACCAAGGGCTACGTGCCCAACCGCCCGAAGCTGGGCATCCGCTTCACCCCCGCCAGCGAGACCCAGGCCGGGTATTATGTTCTGCGGGCCAACAACCTTCCCTCCGGCTCGCTGATCATCGCCAAAATTGACCAGGACAGCACGCTCCAGAACACGGAGGTCATGGTCAGCGACATCATCACCCATGTCAACGGCAAGCCTCTGGACAAAGCCGAGGTGCTGCTGAATATCATCGAAAACGGCAAGGTGAACGACGAGCTCAAGCTCACCATCTGCCGCGTGAACCAGAACTACCAGATCAGCACCTTTGACGTGAGCATACGGCTGGTGGAGGACAAGGGCGTGCTTGAGGAAGCCACCACTGAGCCACCGCTGTGGCAGCCCTTCGGCGGCGGCAACGACGGCTACTACTGGCCATAAAAAGCTCTTTTAATTTAAATTTTACTCTTTATTTAAAATTCTACTTTTTCATTTTAAGTTTACTTTTTATTTTAAATTCTACTTTTTAATTTAAAATTCTACTTTTTCATTTTGCTATTGCCTCCATTGCAAGCCGAGGCGGTGTTTTTTTTCCGAGACCGGGGGGAAAAGCCGCCCCTTGCCACAATCCCCCCCTGTCTTTCCTCCGTTTTCGTTCTCCTTCCTCTTTCTCCGCTCTCTCTCCCCCCTGGTCCTCTGCGGC
>Ga0099364_10001154_pt1 | contig 44031 bp, 34 predicted proteins | sample TergutTh196P3_FD_73070 | JGI IMG/M metagenome (GOLD analysis project Ga0099364, IMG submission 73070) | Microcerotermes parvus P3 segment gut microbial communities from Pointe-Noire, Republic of the Congo - Th196 P3 | ecosystem: Host-associated > Arthropoda: Insects > Digestive system > Gut ...
ACCATAGGACATTTGTCCGTTTGCTTAGGGGCTAAAGCCCCAAGAGCAAAAGGCATTGGCTGTAAGGCACTAAAGTGCCGATGAACATTTGTCCTCTATCTCTAGGTCACTAAAGTGACAAGAATAGAGGCAACGCCAAGTGGCAATCAAACGGACAGCGGAGCAACGAAGTTGCGGAGACCGTTCGTAGAACGGCGTGCAGAGCACGTAGTGAGTTGCGACTTCGACTAGGCACGTTCGTGCCGTAGCGAGAATCGACAGCCTTTTTATCAGACGCTTCAGCGGCTAGATAAAACGGACAAATGTTTATCGCGTAGCCCAAAGGGCGGAGATAGCACGCATTTGCTAAGTTAAAAAATTCATTCTAGAAAGTTAGATTTAACATTGTTTTTAGGATAAATGAGCTATATTAAGTGGAGGAATCATGGAGATTCAATTTTTAGGAACGGGTGCTGGACAACCTTCAAAATCTCGCAATACGCAGGCAATTGCTTTAAAAATGCTTGATGAACGTAATGAAATATGGTTGTTTGACTGTGGAGAAGCAACACAACATCAGATTTTGAATACAGCAATTCGTCCGCGAAAGATTACCAAAATTTTTATTACACATCTGCACGGTGACCATATTTTTGGCTTGCCAGGATTTTTGTCCAGTCGTAGTTTTCAATCTGCGGAAGAACAAACGAATCTTGATATTTATGGTCCTAGAGGGATTAAGGATTTTGTGTTAACGAGTCTTAAACTTTCTGGCTCAAGACTTGGCTATCAGATTTATTTTCATGAATATGATGAGGCTGGGAAGATTTTTGAAGATGAGAGTTTTGAAGTTTATACTGAACTTTTGGATCATACGATTTTTTGCTTAGGGTACCGAGTGGTTGAGAAAAATCGAATTGGTGAGTTAGATGCGCCAGCTCTGCTTGCTGCAGGACTACCTTTTGGACCACTTTTCGGCAAAATTAAGCAAGGTGAAATTGTTGAATTTGAAGGAAAAATATTTAATCCAGATGACTATATCGGAGCCGAAAAAGCTGGAAAAGTGGTAACAATTTTAGGTGATACGAGAAAATCAAACGCTGCTGTGCGTTTGGCTTGGGGGGCTGATTTACTCGTTCATGAAGCGACTTATGGAGCAGCTGAGAGTAAAATGGCGCGAGCGCACGGCCATTCTACATCAAAGCAGGCGGCAGAAGTTGCTAAAGAAGCGGGAGCAAAAAGGCTTCTGTTGACCCATATTAGTGCCCGCTATGTAGGACCAAAAATCGGACAACTTGCAGGCGAAGCTCAGGCAATACATAAGAATAGTTTTGTTGTTAAAGATTTTTATGAGGAGAAAATTGGCTAGAAACATATTGATTACTGGGGCGACAGGTGATATTGCGCAAGAAATCGTCAAGCTTTTAGCGCAGGAACAGTTGATTCTGGTTTCTAGGAGTCTGTCAGCACTGACAGAACTTTATGGACATTTGGCGAATGTAACTTTGTTGACAAATGAGCAAGTGCTTGCTGACGGAATTTCTGTCAGTGTTGATATCTTGATTAATAATGCAGGATTTGGTGTTTTTAAGCTTCTTTCAGAGCTGACAGATGCAGAGGTTACAGAACAATTTGTAATTAACACATTGTTTCCGATTCAGCTGATTCGGCAAGTGAATCCTAAGCTTCAAATTGTCAATATTGCTTCAAGTGCAGGTAAACTTCCGACTGCTAAATCAAGTATTTATGCAGCTTCAAAAGCAGCGTTGATTGTGGTGTCAGATGTTTTGAGGATGGAAAGACCAGAACTTATTGTGACAACGGTCAACACTGGACCTGTTAAAACAAAATTTCACAAGAATAATAAAGCTTATCTTGAAAAAGTTGGGAAAAATGCGATTTCTGCTGAAAAAGTTGCTCACAAGATTGTGAGAAATCTTGGTAAAACTAAGCGAGAAATTAACTTACCTTGGCGATTAACGGCTGTCAGTAAGTTTAGAGCTTTATTTCCCGCACTGACAGATTTTCTGTCAGTAAAATTTTTTGATTTTAAATGAAAAGAGTATTGGTTTGAGCAGTCAAATGAAAGTGAAACAATCAGATTTTCTTTTGTTGGCATTTGTGTTAAAATGAAAGAGTTGTTCGGGAACTCGTTTAAAAGAGGACTGAGGAGTAAGTTTAAACAGAATAGGTGTTTAAATGATTCAATCAAAATATACATGGAAAATCACTGAAACAGTGCTTCCAGAAGAATTTAAAAAATTAACAAAAAAATATAAATTAGATGAGCTAACAAGTAGTATTCTCTACAGTAGGGGCATTCGAGATGCTGATACAATAGAGAATTTTTTGCGTCCAAGTTTGGAAGAACTTCATGACCCGTTTTTACTTCATGACATGAAAAAAGCTACTGACAGAATTCTGTCAGCAGTAGAAAATGGTGAAAATATCCTGATTTATGGGGATTACGATGCTGATGGAATGACAGCAAGTTCAGTTATGAAAACAGCGCTCGATGAGCTGGGCGCAGAGGTTCAAGTTTATCTGCCCAATCGTTTTACAGATGGCTATGGTCCCAATCTTGATGTTTATCAATACTTTATCAACAATGAATCTATTGATTTGATTATTACTGTGGATAATGGTGTTGCAGGTTTTGATGCGATTGAATGGGCTCAAAATCACGGTGTTGACGTGATTGTCACAGATCATCATAGCATGCCAGAAGTTTTGCCAAATGCTTGTGCGATTGTCCATCCAGAGCATCCTGATAGTGTCTATCCATTCAAGTATCTAGCAGGGGTTGGGGTTGCTTTCAAAGTTGCCTGTGCACTTTTGGAATATATTCCAAGCGAAATGTTAGATTTAGTTGCTATTGGTACAATTGCTGATATGGTCAGTTTAACTGATGAAAATCGGATTTTGGTTGCACATGGTCTAAAAGAACTTGCAAGGACTGAACGCGCAGGTTTGCAAGAACTGATGAAGATTGCTGGCTGTGATTTTGGAAAAATTACTGAGGAAACTGTCGGTTTCCAAATTGCACCGCGCCTTAATGCGCTTGGACGCTTAGATGACCCTAATCCCGCTATTGAACTACTCACTGGCTGGGATGAAGAGGCCGTGACATCTATTGCGCAGATGATTGATGAAAAAAATAATGAGCGTAAATCAATTGTGGATAAAATCTATCAGGAAGCATCAGAAATGTTGACTGATGAACCTGTTCAAATTCTCTATCATGAAAATTGGCATAAGGGTGTTCTCGGTATTGTCGCGGGCAGACTTTTGGAGAAAATCCATAAGCCCATCATTATGTTAGCGCAAGAAGAGGGGATTTTACGTGGCTCTGCACGCTCAATTGATGCCTTCAATATTTTTAAAGCACTTGATCCACATCGGGAGTTATTTATCGCTTTTGGTGGACATAAACAAGCGGCTGGCATGACGCTCTCTATCGAAAATGTTGAGAAGCTTAAGCAAGTAATGATTGACTTTATCATGGACAACAACATTGATATGTCTGGAAAAACGGTGCTTGAACTTGCGGGAACTTGTGAATTAGACAGTATTTCATTGAGTACCATAAATAATTTGGAGGCACTTGCTCCATTTGGTATGGATAACCCTAAACCTCGATTCCTCGTGGAAAATTATAAAGTAGCGCAAAGTCGTAGCATGGGTAAAGATAACAGTCATCTTAAACTTAAAATCGAGCAAAATAAAGCACAAATTGATGCAGTTTACTTTGGACATGGTGCAGAAGAATTAGAATTTGAGCAAGCTGAAACAAAACTAGCCGTGACGCTATCAAGTAATAGTTGGAATGGAAATACTACAGTACAACTCATGATCGAAGATGCTCAGGTTGTTGGAATAGAGCTTCTTGACATTCGGAGTAAACAAATTAATTTTCCGGAAAACACAAAAATTTTTGCAAAAAATGAGTTAAAACATGGTATAATGGAAGACGTGCTTGTTGTAGACGAGGTTCCAAGCTCTCACACAGGTCTGTCAGCACTGACGGAAGCCTTGTCAGCAGAAAACAAGTTGATTTATTTCAAAAACAAGATCGATAAAAGTTACTATCTCACTGGGAGTGGAACGCGCGAGCAATTTGCAAAGTTGTATAAAGCAATTTATCAGTTTCCCGAATTCGATGTACGATATAAGCTACGAAACTTAGCTGATTATTTGAAAATTCCAGAGCTTTTACTAGTTAAGATGATTCAAATTTTCGAGGAGCTTGGTTTTGTCAAAATTGACAACGGCTTAATGACTGTGGAAAAGAACGCGCAAAAACGTGAAATTTCCGAAAGTAAGATTTATCAAGAACTTCAGGAAACAGTTAAGTGGCAAGAGCTTTTTGCGCTCGCGCCAGTCAAAGAAATTTATCAAAAACTAACAGAAAAATAAAAACTTTCCTACTTATAGAAAGTTTGAAGAAAAGGAAAACTGACAGAAAACTGTCAGCACTGACAAAAATGGAATTAAAAGATTACATTGCAACAATTGAAAATTATCCAAAAGAAGGCATTGTCTTTCGTGATATCAGTCCACTGATGGCTGACGGAAATGCCTATAATTACGCAGCAACTGAGATTGTTCAGTATGCGCGTGATAAGGAAATTGATATGGTTGTGGGACCAGAAGCACGTGGTTTCATTATTGGTTGCCCAGTTGCGTTTGCGCTTGGTGTTGGTTTTGCACCAGTTCGTAAACCTGGAAAATTACCTCGCGAAGTCGTTTCAGCCACTTATGAAAAAGAGTACGGCACTGACACATTGACCATGCATGCTGACAGTATCAAACCAGGTCAACGTGTTCTGATTGTTGATGACCTGCTTGCGACAGGTGGAACAATCGGTGCAACGATTGAACTCGTTGAAAAAATGGGTGGTGTTGTCGTTGGTTGTGCCTTTCTCATTGAGCTTGATGAACTCAAAGGGCGTGAAAAAATTGGAGATTACGATTATAAAGTGCTGATGCATTACTAGTTTTTTTCTGTCAGTAATCATCATCTCGAAAATTCTGTTAGCAAGATTTTTTCTTAACTTATGGAGAAAGTCGTAAGTACTGACAGAAATTTTTTCGTGTAAAAGAGGGTAAAATATTGACAGCAACTCAAATTTGATATAAACTATAAAAAGAAAATTCAGCCAATAGGGTTTGATTGTTTTGAGTGGTAAAATGAGTTCACATCTTGAAGATTTATTTTATCATCCACTAAATTATTAAACTCACATCTTATAACTGAGTTCGAGTCGCTTGTTGAGTTGTAGATATAAATTTTGAACAATTTAGCGTCTTGGACATTTTAAATGAAAAGAGAGCAGAAACTTGAAGATTACAGCCTTAGAAGGACAACAAATATCAGAACTTTCAATGATTGAAGTCGCTCATGCACTTTTGGAGCAGAATGGTAAAGAAATGCCATTTGCCGAGATTGTAAAGACAATTCAAGCCTATTTGGGAAAGTCAGACGACGAAATCAAAGCTAGTATTTCACGTTTTTACACAGAAATTAATACAGATGGAAGCTTCATTCCACTGGGAAATAACATTTGGGCACTTCGTTCTTGGTATGCGATTGATGAAATTGATGAAGAAGTCATTGCTCTTGATGAAATCGAAGATGACGAAGAAGAAAAACCAGTGAAAAAACGCAGCAAAGTCAACGTCTTTGGTATTGAAGATGAGATTGACCCAGAAGATGAAGAAGGCAACAAAGAAACAGACGATGATATGTCTTACGATGCTGAAGCCGAAGATGAAGACAAAGATGATGTCGCTGCTTATGATGCCGAACTTGCTGAAGTTGAACTTGATAATGTAGATGAAGATGTCGAACTCGATGTTGATGATGATGACGACGACTCAGACGATACTGAAGAAGACTAAAATGCATAAAAGTGAGGTGTCTAACCTCACTTTTATGAATATTTGCTTATCATTTGTAAAACAACAAGATAATGGTTACAATTAGAAAAAGTGAATTTTTAACCAAGCAAGTGTCTGTTATCTTCGCCCTTTGGGCTACGGTGTCCATCCTCGCTATGGTGCTACGTGCTTCGCACGCCGTTCTGCGAACGGTCTACGCAACTTCGTTGCTACGCTGCCCGTTTGCTTAGCTGCTAAAGCAGTAAGAGCAAAAGGCAAAGCACCTAGTCGGAGTGGCAACTTCCCCACCTCTTTTAAGGCGGGAGGGATAAGCAACACTATCTTCGCTTTGCTACGCTGTCCATTCGCTCTAAATCGCTAAAAGCGATAAGGCGAAAGGGCAAGCTTTGCTTTTGTTCTACTGCCCTAGGGTCTTGGCGCTTTAGCGCTTAGACTTCAGGGACAGGGTGACCTCATATCTTTGATGTGAGGTTGTACCCTAACATCAGTGGGAGAGAAAGAATCTCCCACTGATGAAGTAATCACTTCAACTTATACTATGGGTCAATTCGTTATAAAGTTATTTCAATATTTGAGTAAAAATGAAGTCAAGACTTATTCAGTGGGAGTTTCGTAAAACATTTGTTCATTTTCTCTAGTCGCTATCTTTGCTGCCCATTTGCTTAGCTGGTAAAGCAGCAAGAGCAAACGGATAAGCGGAGCAAAGTGGAGATAGAGCGAATGGATACCTGTGGTGGATGGACAGCGTAGCAAAGCGGAGATAGTGCTGCTTTATCCCCTACCTAAGATAGGATAGCTATTGTTGTTTTAGCAACACGGAGATGCTAGTTGTTTCACCTAGTGGCTTAGCTAGCCCAAAGGTCGGAGATAGCACGTACTTACTTTGATAAATAATCCCAAATGAGCAAAGGTAGATTTTCTTTGAATGTACCCTTGGACCTTGTAAGGAGAATGAATTTGGTGGATAAAGACACAACAGAATTTTCTCGAGAGAGTTTTAAAGAAAAAATCTTGCGCCAGCTTGAAGAAAATGCAACACAGCAATCTCGTGAAGAGCTTGGCTCTAATGAGAGCTATTTTGAGCGTCCAAAATCAGATTTTAGAACATTAAATCCAAAAGAATCATCTTCTACATTTGAAAAGAGAAAGGTTGAGTTTGAACCTTATAACTTACCTGCTTTTGATTTCCCTAAGGATGATGACGACTGGGAAGAAGAATCTGGAGAAAAGACAACAGTTTCTCAGGAAACGGGTTCTTTACGTGAGAAATTAGAAGCGTTTGCTTTGGAAGAAACCCAAGAGCAATCAGATTACTCACAGTTTTCTAGAAGTCAAAATCGATATCAAAAGGAGTCTGATGAGGAGGAAGTTATTTCAAAACCGAAACAAACAAATCGACCACCGAAGCGCAAACCTTCTAAGAAGAAAAAACGTGGTGCTAAAAAGAAGAAAAAAGTAACCGCAGGGCGAATCATCGCTGTGATTGTTTTACTTTTGATTTTAGCTGCTGCAGGGACGGGTTGGTACGGTTATAACTTTATTAAAGCAGGTGTGCAGCCTTTAGACAGTAAAAATCATGTGGTGAAGGCTGTCAATATTCCAGAAGGCGCAAGTAGTAAACAAATTGGTGATATCTTGCAAAAGCAATCCATCATAAAAAATGGAATGATTTTTCAATACTATACCAAATTTAAAAACTATACAGACTTCAAGAGCGGTTACTACAATCTTTCGCCAGATATGGAGTTATCTGCTATTGCTTCAAAATTAGAAGAGGGAGGCACACCGAAACCGGTTGCCCCAACGCTAGGAAAAGTGACTATTCCAGAGGGATATACCCTAGAGCAGATTTCTAAAGGAATCACAGTTAATGCTGATTCCAAAGATGGTAAGACCCCATTTTCGACAGCTGATTTCATGAAGACCGTACAAGACCCTGCTTTTATTGCAAAAATGGTCAAGGCGTATCCAAAACTCTTTGCCAGCTTGCCAGATAAAAGTTCGGGAGTGAAATATCAACTTGAGGGCTATTTATTCCCTGCAACGTATGAATATACAAAATCTTCAACAGTTGAAACAATGATTGAAAGTATGATTTCGGCGATGAATACGCAGTTGACACCCTATTATGGCACGATTGCTACGCAAGGAATGACGGTCAATGAAACTTTGAGTTTAGCGGCTTTGGTTGAAAAAGAAGCGAACAATGATGATGATCGTAGGCAAGTTGCTGGTACATTCTATAATCGAATGAATCAGGGAATGACTTTAGATTCTAACTCTTCGGTTCTTTATGCCCAAGGACAGCTAGGAGCTAAAACAACATTGAAGCAAGATGCAACGATTGATACCAATCTTGATTCCCCATTTAATTTATATGCGAATCAAGGAACGGGACCTGGTCCAATTGATAGTCCAAGTCTATCCTCAATCAAAGCAGTACTTCAACCTGCTCAAAATGATTATCTTTATTTTGTTGCTGATGTGACAACTGGCAAAGTCTATTTTGCTAAAACATTAGAAGAACAAAATGCAAATGTTCAAACTTATGTTAATGATAAATTGAAATAAAGCAATGATTTTTCTATTTCTCACTTGAATGAGTGAGAAATAGAAAAATTGTTTTAATCGGGAGTTTATCCCTGGATAAAGTTTATAAAAAAAGGAAAAATAAAAATGGAAAAAACATTCCCAATGACCCAAGAAGGTCTTGATAAATTAAAAGCTGAACTTGAAAATCTTAAGCTCGTAAAACGCCCAGAAGTGATTGACCGTATCAAGGTAGCACGTAGTTATGGTGACCTTTCTGAAAACTCAGAATATGAAGCTGCAAAAGATGAACAAGCTTTCATAGAAGGACGTATTTCGACAGTTGAAACAATGATTCGTTATGCGGAAATTGTAGACAATGCTAAAATAGCTAAAGACGAAGTGGCACTAGGTAAAAGAGTAACTTTTGTCGAAGAAGGTGAAACCGACGAAGAATCTTATCAAATCGTAGGTACTGCTGAAGCAGACCCATTTACTGGTAAAATTTCAAATGAATCACCTATTGCACGTGTCCTTATTGGTAAAAAAGTGGGAGACACAGTCAATGTTCCTTTACCTGTTGGTGAGATGACCGTAAAAATTGTCAGCGTTGATTGATAGTTAGAAAGGCATTGCTTTTCTCGTTTGCAACTTTGATACATTGCATCAAGTGTGAGAGGTAGTGAAACGCTGTTTTCCTTATTGACAGTCTTGGAAAGTTAATGCATACTTTCGACACTTCAGCGATTTAGAGCGAATGGACAGCGTAGCGAAGCGGAGACAGCGCGCATTTGCTAAGTTAAAAATTATAAATTAATCATTGAAAGCTATCACTGATAGCTTTTTTGTTTGCTGACAGAATTTCTGTCAGTATGTCAGTTCCTTGCAAATTGCTTCTTTTGGTAAAATTCCTAAATTTTAGGTATAATAGTCAGTAATAGTCAAAGATTATATTTTGTATTATGTGACTTTGCTAAAATTTTCACTTAACAAAAGAAATTGTAAGGATAAACGATTTAATATATACTAATACTGTTTGACTTTTAAACCGTAGGTTTAAAAATCATTTCGCTTTGCCAGCTCTGTTGGCTTAGAGCGAATGGATAGCGTAACATAGCGAAGATGACGTACGAATAAGAAAAGCACAGCTTTTCTCAATGTCGGAAGGTACGCACTTTGTGCGCCGTTCTACGAATGGTCTACGTTCGTTTGCTTAGCAAGCGAAGCTAGTAAGAGCAAAAGGCAGTATGTCTGCAGTGCCACTTGGCGTTGATGCTTTAGCACCGTAGCGAGTATTGACAGCGTAGCTCGAAGGGGCGGAAATAACACGCACTCGCTCCGATAAAATGATCATTGCACGAATGTGTTAATCCAACTTTGAACTCTGAACAAAGTTAGACGAACATCAAATACGAAAAGAATAGGAAAGGATGGAAAAAATGTCTACTCAAAATACATCGGATATCATTGAAGCCTATCTCAGACGGTTACTTGAAGAAGCACAGGAAATAGAAATAAAGCGCGCTGATTTAGCAAATCAGTTTGATGTTGTTCCTAGCCAGATAAATTATGTCATTAAGACACGATTTACAGCGTCAAAAGGTTTTGATGTTGAGTCAAAACGTGGTGGTGGAGGCTACATCAAAATTGTAAAATATCACTATTCGGCACGACATGAATTTTTGACAGCACTCTATCAGAAGATTCCATCCAATCTGTCAGTAAAGGCGGCTCACGATGTCATTCAGCATCTTTTTGATGAAAAGGTACTGACAGAACGAGAAGGGAACTTACTATTACTTGTCATTACTGACGGAAATATCAGTCCATTCACGCGTGGAACGATGATGAAAAGTATAATAAACAGATTGGACCGTGATGATGAAATTTGAAAATATAGAATACACAACTACAGTAGAGCAAATACTTGATAAGGCGGCAGAATATGCCTACTATTATCAGTATGGTGCAATTGAAAGTGCTCATATTTTAGCAGCAATGACAACTACTGCTGGCTCAATTGCTTTTAGCGTACTTGCCGGAATGAAAGTTGATTCCTCAGATTTATTGATTGATGTGGAAGATTTATCCAGTCATGTTGTTGTTAAACGTGAAAATCTAAGATTTTCTCCTAGAGCGGAAGAAATCATTCAATTGGCGGGACTTTTAGCGATACACAATGGAGCTAAGGTTGTAGGCACAGAACATCTTCTTTATGCTCTTTTACAAGTTGAAGATGGTTTTGCATTGCAACTGTTGAAATTGCAAAAAGTGAATATCGTTTCTGTCCGAAAAGAGCTAGAAAAACGAACGGGTCTAAAGATACCTGAAGCTAGAAAAACAGTCACACCAATGTCTAAAAGAAACCTTGCTAAACGAGTTTCAGCAACAACCACAACGCCAACTCTGGACTCAGTTTCTTCTGATTTGACAGAATCTGCACGTGAAGGAAAGCTTGATCCAATGATTGGTCGTGAGGCTGAAGTTGAACGTTTGATTCATATATTAAGCCGACGAACGAAAAATAATCCTGTGCTTGTTGGAGAACCTGGTGTAGGTAAATCAGCGATTATTGAAGGTTTGGCTCAACGTATTGTGGCAGGAGATGTTCCTGTTGGTCTGATGAATAGTCGAATCATGGCATTAAATATGGCGACTGTTGTTGCTGGTACAAAATTTCGAGGAGAATTTGAGGACCGTTTGACAGCAATCGTAGAAGAAGTAAGTAGTGACCCAGATGTCATTATTTTCATTGACGAACTTCATACGATTATCGGTGCAGGTGGTGGCATGGATTCGGTCAATGATGCTGCAAATATTTTGAAACCAGCACTTGCGCGAGGTGATTTTCAAATGATAGGAGCAACAACTTATCATGAATATCAAAAATATATTGAAAAAGATGAGGCATTGGAGCGACGCCTTGCTAGGATAAATGTTGAAGAACCAACAGTTGACGAAGCTATTGCCATTCTTCAAGGCTTGAAAGAAAAATTTGAAGATTACCATAAGGTTGCCTTTACTGACGAAGCCATCAAAAGTGCTGTGACTTTGAGCGTTCGTTATATGACAAATCGAAAATTACCTGATAAAGCTATTGACTTACTCGATGAAGCAGCAGCATCAGTAAAAATTTCTGTAAAAAACCAACAAACAAAACGACTAGAACTCGAAAAAGAACTGACAGAAGCCAAAAAAGAATTAGCAGACTCAGTCATTCAACTTGATGTGAAATCATCACGAGAAAAAGAAAAAGTTGTTCAAAAGATTGCTGATAAGATTAATAAATTTTCTGTCAGCACTGACAAAAAACAAGAAGTCACTGACAAAGCTGTCATTGCTGTTGCATCAACGCTGACAGGAGTTCCAATCACTCAAATGACAAAATCTGAAAGTGAACGCCTGATTAAACTTGAGCAAGAACTTCATAAACGAGTTGTTGGACAAGAAGAAGCGATTTCAGCAGTATCACGAGCCATTAGACGAGCGAGATCGGGTGTCTCAGACAGCCGAAGACCAATGGGTTCCTTTATGTTTCTCGGCCCAACAGGTGTTGGTAAGACAGAACTTGCAAAAGCGTTAGCTGACAGTGTCTTTGGAAGTGAGGATAGCATGATTCGCGTGGATATGAGCGAATACATGGAAAAACATTCAACTTCTCGTTTGATTGGAGCACCTCCAGGATATGTTGGATATGATGAAGGTGGGCAACTAACAGAGCGTGTCCGTAATAAACCATACTCTGTGATTTTACTTGATGAGGTTGAAAAAGCCCATCCAGATGTCTTCAATATCATGCTACAAATTCTTGATGATGGATTTGTCACAGATACAAAAGGAAGAAAAGTTGATTTTAGAAATACAATTATCATCATGACTTCAAACCTTGGAGCGACAGCATTACGTGACGATAAAACCGTTGGATTTGGAGCGAAAGATATCTCCGCTGATTATAAAGCAATGAAAGCACGGATTCTTGAAGAATTGAAACGTCACTATCGTCCGGAATTTCTCAATCGAATTGATGAAACAATCGTCTTCCACTCACTTGCTACCCATGAAATTGAACAGATCGTAAAAATTATGAGTAAATCTCTCATCAAACGACTGTCAGAGCAAAAAGTTCACATTAAACTCACATCAGCAGCAGCAAAACTGATTGCAGAAGTTGGCTTTGACCCTGAATATGGGGCTCGTCCGTTGCGTAAAGCGCTCCAACGTGAGGTAGAAGATGTTTTGAGCGAACAACTCCTGACAGGAGAAATTAAGGCTGGCGATAGTATTTCTATCGGTGCAGTTAATAAAAAGATTAAAATCACTCATATTATTTGAGGTGTAAGCAGTTTCATGTTATAATTACATTAGAAATAAAGGAAAGGACGGTTCTGCAAGCAACAGAAAAGTCTTCTCTAAGAGAGTGCTAAATATACTCTAGAAAAAAGCTTGAATGTGCTTGAAGTCCGTTAAAGAGGTACTCTTATGATCAAATTTAATATCCGTGGCGAAAACGTCGAAGTTACCGATGCAATCCGCGCTTATGTTGAAGATAAAATTGGAAAACTTAACAAATACTTCAACGATGGTCATGAAGTGACAGCCTATGTAAATCTGAAAGTTTACACTGAAAAACGCGCTAAAGTTGAAGTGACGCTTCCTGCTAAGAATGTAACATTACGTGCAGAAGATACATCGCAAGATATGTATGCATCAATTGACCTTGTTGAAGAAAAACTTGAACGTCAAATTCGTAAATACAAGACTCGAATGAATCGCAAACCTCGCAATGCTAAACCAACAGGACAAGTTTTTGCAGATGAGTTTGCTCCACTTGACCAAGCAGATGAGGTAAAAGATGACAGCATCAGCATTGTTCGTACAAAACATGTTGCTTTGAAACCAATGGATGTTGAAGAAGCAGCATTGCAAATGGATATGTTGGGTCATGATTTCTATGTATTTACTGATGCAGACACTAATGGAACTCATGTCGTTTATCGTCGTACTGATGGTCGCTTTGGCTTAATCGAAACAGAATAAGGATAAAAAGGCTAGGATTTCCTAGTCTTTTTGTCATGTTTCTTGATAAATACGATAGATATTTTTAAGATAGATTGAATTAAAATAAGTAAAAATTTTTAAAAAGAATAGAATGGAAATGTAAGCGTAAAACCTTGTGAAATTTAGCTTTGCTAAGATTTTCACTTGAAAATTTAGAAGAAAAATAGTAAAATCAGAGATGTATTAAGAGTGCTCAGCACTTAAAAATAATAAGGAGACAAAAATGTCAATTATTACTGATATTTATGCTCGCGAAGTCCTTGACTCACGCGGTAACCCAACACTCGAAGTTGAAGTTTACACTGAAGACGGTGCATTCGGTCGTGGTATGGTACCTTCAGGTGCTTCTACTGGTGAACACGAAGCGGTTGAACTTCGTGATGGCGACAAATCTCGCTACAACGGACTTGGTACTCAAAAAGCTGTTGACAATGTAAACAACATCATCGCTGAAGCTATCATCGGTTATGAAGTTACTGATCAACAAGCAATTGACCGTGCAATGATTGCTCTTGACGGTACAGAAAACAAAGGTAAATTGGGAGCTAACGCTATCCTCGGTGTTTCTATCGCTGCTGCTCGCGCTGCTGCTGACGAACTTGGTGTTCCACTTTACAACTATCTTGGCGGATTCAACGCTAAAGTATTGCCAACTCCAATGATGAACATCGTTAATGGTGGTTCTCACTCAGACGCTCCTATCGCTTTCCAAGAGTTCATGATTGTACCAGTTGGTGCACCTACATTCAAAGAAGCATTGCGTTGGGGAGCTGAAATCTTCCACACACTTAAGAAAATCCTTAAAGAACGTGGACTTGAAACAGCTGTTGGTGACGAAGGTGGATTCGCTCCTAAATTCGACGGAACTGAAGATGGTGTAGAAACTATCCTTAAAGCAATCGAAGTAGCTGGCTATAAAGCTGGTGAAGATGGCGTTATGATTGGTTTTGACTGTGCATCATCAGAATTCTACGAAAACGGTGTTTACGACTACACTAAATTCGAAGGTGAAGGCGGCAAGAAACTTTCAGCTGCTGAACAAGTTGACTATCTTGAAGAACTCGTTTCTAAATACCCAATCATCACAATCGAAGATGGTATGGACGAAAACGACTGGGATGGATGGAAACTCCTCACAGAACGTCTTGGTAAAAAAGTTCAACTCGTTGGTGACGACTTCTTCGTTACAAACACTAAATATCTTGAACGTGGTATCCGCGAAAATGCTTCAAACGCAATCTTGATTAAAGTAAACCAAATCGGTACTTTGACTGAAACATTTGAAGCTATTGAAATGGCTAAAGAAGCTGGTTTCACAGCAATCGTATCTCACCGTTCTGGTGAAACTGAAGATTCAACAATTTCAGACATCGCTGTTGCAACAAATGCTGGACAAATCAAAACTGGCTCACTTTCACGTACTGACCGTATGGCTAAATACAACCAATTGCTTCGTATCGAAGACCAATTGGCTGAAGTGGCTCAATACAAAGGTCTTAAAGCATTCTACAACCTTAAAAAATAATTTTGTGAAATGTTAAAAACTCTCCTTCGGGAGAGTTTTTTTGTCTAAGATATATTAGATTATTCAATAAGAGTACAGGTAGAAATTTCTGCTTTTTATATATTGCGCGTTAAGCTTTTCCCTGGTGCTAAAATTGAACATTCATTGTTGTAATACATAGTAATTCATCATAATTTATAATTATCAGTTTATTTAAAAAAGGTAAATCCACAAAGGAAAATCAGCTCATTTCTTTTTGATTGCTGAGAGCTGGTACAGATTGTGGGCAATTATAAGAACAACTTCATCAAGAAAGCCAAGTTTGTCTAATAAAAGGATTCAATAATCAGATTAGGCTCGACATCTTTAATTAAAGCGACTTGTCCATCATAAAGGATCCAGTTTTCATCTATAACTCCCCAATCTCCTGTATCTCATCAACCACCATACTGACCATAAAGTTGAAAGTTCGGTTTCAAAATCATAGATTGACAAAAGATTTTCAAGACGCTCAGCCAATATATCTAGGGTCTTAACAGAAAGATGATGAAAAATCATTGCTTGAATTGCACCTAGGTATGATACTGCTACAGCGAGTAAGTAAGTATCAAATGCATTTAATTTGAATTAGGGAGTGTCTCTGATGAGTTTTTAAAATTTAGTTATAAATTTAATGGTTTATGCTTAAATTTTATAAGTTATCCTTCTAATTTTACAAAGTTTATTATATCGTGGAGTATTTAAAAAAATACTCCAAAAATTAGGGAAATCGGGATTGTTAAAAAGTGACATTAGGAGTATAAAAATAGAAAAAATTTGTTACAATTAGTCTATAATTATGAGCATTTCATGCTCGATTATGATAAGAAATAGGAAAGTATGAACTAACATTCAATGATTAAAAACTACGAACTTTCAAGTGCCAAAAAATTGACTTCAACATCTGAGATGAAAAACTTTACTTATGTGTTGAATCCAACACGAGAGGAAATTGGCACTGTCTCGGAGTATTATGATTTTCCGTTTGACTATGTTTCAGGGATTCTTGATGATTATGAAAATGCCCGTTTTGAAACGGATGATAATGATAATAATCTGATTTTGCTCCAGTATCCAGCCCTTTCAAATTATGGTGAAGTTGCTACTTTTCCATATTCTTTAGTTTGGACAAAGAATGAATCGGTCATTCTTGCACTCAATCATGAGATTGACAGCCGTATGATTTTTGATAGAGAGTATGATTATAAACGTTATAAACATCAATTGATTTTTCAGGTGATGTATCAAATGACTCATGCCTATCATGACTATTTGCGAGAGTTTAGGACTCGGCGCAGAAGACTCGAAGTTGGGATTAAAAATTCAACTAAAAACGATCAAATTGTTGATATGATAGCAATTCAAGCAAGTCTGATTTATTTTGAAGATGCTTTACATAATAATATTCAAGTTTTGCGCAAATTTATTGATTATTTACGAGAAGATGATGAAGACGGTTTTGCAGATAAGATTTATGATATTTTTGTTGAAACAGACCAAGCATATACAGAAACAAAGATTCAACTTAAGTTACTTGAAAATTTACGGGATTTGTTTTCAAATATTGTAAGTAATAATTTAAATATTGTGATGAAAATTATGACTTCTGCGACTTTTGTTTTAGGGATTCCTGCGGTGATTGTTGGTTTTTACGGGATGAATGTTCCAATTCCTGGTCAGGCAATTAAATGGATGGTTTGGGCCATTTTAGTGGTGATTGTCGTGGTAAGTGGTTGGGTAACTTGGCTTTTACATCGGAAAGATATGTTATAAAATGGGATAATTTATTTATCCTATTTATTTTTTTGTGAAAAAATTATTTTGATTAGTCAAGAGTTGTATTTATCAATATTAGAAAGAAATAGTTTGTGAAATATTGAAAGAAAATAGATAAATAATAGCTAAAATATTATAACAGATATTAAAATAATAATAACTGTACTAGTAAAGAATGTGCGATTTATTCAGGATTTTTTTTGATATTCGCAAACTGTATGATATAATTAAAATGTAATCTGAAACAGAAAGAACAAAGGAGATTTTCAAAATGAAAACCGAAGTTACTGAAAACATCTTTGAACAAGCCTGGGAAGGCTTCAAAGGGACTGACTGGCGCGACAAAGCAAGCATCACTCGTTTTGTACAAGAAAACTACAAACCTTATGATGGCGATGAAAGCTTCCTTGCTGGTCCAACAGAACGTACACTTAAAGTTAAAAAAATTATTGAAGATACAAAAGCACACTATGAAAAAGTTGGTTTCCCATTTGACACTGACCGTGTGACTTCTATTGACAAAATCCCTGCTGGATATGTTGATGCTAACGATAAAGAGCTTGAGTTGATTTATGGTATGCAAAACAGCGAACTTTTCCGTTTGAACTTCATGCCTAAGGGTGGTCTTCGTGTTGCTGAAAAAATCTTGACTGAACATGGTCTTAGTGTTGATCCTGGTTTGCATGATGTATTGTCACAAACAATGACTTCTGTAAATGATGGTATCTTCCGCGCTTACACTTCAGCTATTCGTAAAGCACGTCATGCTCACACTGTTACAGGTTTGCCTGATGCTTACTCTCGTGGTCGTATCATTGGGGTTTATGCTCGTCTTGCTTTGTACGGTGCTGACTACTTGATGAAAGAAAAAGCTAAAGAATGGGATGCAATTACTGAAATTAACGACGACAATATCCGTCTTAAAGAAGAAATTAATATGCAATACCAAGCATTGCAACAAGTTGTAAACTTTGGTGCCCTTTATGGACTCGATGTTTCACGTCCTGCAATGAATACAAAAGAAGCGATTCAATGGGTTAACATTGCTTACATGGCTGTATGTCGTGTAATTAATGGTGCTGCAACTTCACTTGGACGTGTGCCAATCGTACTTGACATCTTTGCTGAACGCGACCTTGCTCGTGGAACTTTCACTGAACAAGAACTTCAAGAATTTGTTGATGATTTCGTATTGAAACTTCGTACAATGAAATTTGCTCGTGCTGCTGCTTATGATGAACTTTACTCTGGTGACCCAACATTCATCACAACATCTATGGCTGGTATGGGTAACGACGGACGTCACCGTGTAACTAAAATGGACTACCGTTTCCTCAATACACTTGATACAATCGGTAACGCTCCAGAACCAAACTTGACTGTTCTTTGGGATTCTAAACTTCCTTACTCATTCAAACGTTACGCAATGTCTATGAGCCACAAACACTCATCTATCCAATATGAAGGTGTTGAAACAATGGCTAAAGATGGTTACGGTGAAATGTCTTGTATCTCTTGTTGTGTTTCTCCACTTGACCCAGAAAATGAAGAAGGGCGTCACAACCTCCAATACTTTGGTGCGCGTGTAAACGTCTTGAAAGCAATGTTGACTGGTCTTAATGGTGGTTATGATGATGTACATAAAGACTATAAAGTGTTTGACATTGAACCTGTTCGTGACGAAGTTCTTGACTACGATACAGTTATGGCAAACTTTGACAAGTCACTCAACTGGTTGACTGATACTTATGTTGATGCCATGAATATCATCCACTACATGACTGATAAATACAACTATGAAGCAGTTCAAATGGCCTTCTTGCCAACTAAAGTTCGTGCTAACATGGGATTTGGTATCTGTGGTTTCGCCAACACTGTTGATTCACTTTCAGCAATCAAATATGCAAAAGTTAAAACAATCCGTGACGAAAATGGCTACATCTACGACTACGAAGTAGAAGGTGATTTCCCACGTTATGGTGAAGATGATGACCGTGCTGATGATATCGCTAAACTTGTAATGAAGATGTACCATGAAAAATTGGCTTCACACAAACTTTACAAAGATGCTGAAGCAACTGTTTCACTTTTGACAATCACATCTAATGTTGCTTACTCTAAGCAAACAGGTAACTCACCAGTCCACAAAGGTGTATTCCTCAACGAAGATGGTACAGTGAACAAATCTAAACTTGAATTCTTCTCACCAGGTGCTAATCCATCTAACAAGGCTAAAGGTGGATGGTTGCAAAACCTCCGTTCATTGGCTAAATTGGAATTCAAAGACGCTAATGATGGTATCTCATTGACAACTCAAGTTTCTCCACGTGCGCTTGGTAAGACTCGTGACGAACAAGTGGACAACTTGGTTCAAATCCTTGATGGTTACTTCACTCCAGGTGCTTTGATTGGTGGTACTGAGTTTGCTGGTCAACACGTTAACTTGAATGTTATGGACCTCAAAGATGTTTATGACAAGATTATGAATGGTGAAGATGTTATCGTTCGTATCTCTGGTTACTGTGTCAATACTAAATACCTCACACCTGAACAAAAACAAGAATTGACTGAACGTGTCTTCCACGAAGTCCTCTCACAAGATGACAACGAAGTGATGCACACAACTAATATCTAATTCTTGAATTGATAATGATAATTAAACTCTGTCAGCACTGACAGAGTTTTTTTAGTTTCTGTCAGCACTGACAGAAGGTGGAGATTGTTTGAGTTGTAGTGAAAAGAGAAATATTAATAAAAATAGCTAATAAACTATGAGTTTTAGTTTCGAAAATAGAAATTTTATGCTAAAATAAGATGATGAAAAAAGTAATTGGATTGACTGGTGGAATTGCGAGTGGAAAATCAACGGTGGTTGATTTTTTGGTTTCTCAAGGTTTTCAAGTCATTGATGCTGATAAAGTTGTCCGTGAATTACAAAAGCCTGATGGAAAACTTTATCAGGCCATTTTGACGGAATTTGGTGTTGAATTTTTTGATGAAAATCGTCAGTTGAATCGTGAAAAATTAGGACGTTTAATTTTTACTGACAGAGTTCAGCGTGAAAAATTGTCAGCACTTCAGGATAAAATTATTCGTGAGGAGCTGTACCATAAGCGAGATGAGCTTCTGTCAGCACTGACAGGGCATTCGGTTATTTTCATGGATATCCCGTTATTGATTGAATATAATTATACTGGATTTGATGAAATTTGGCTCGTTGTAGTACCTGAAAGCGTACAGTTAAAGCGTTTGATGGCGCGCAATCATTTGTCAGAAGAAGAAGCAAGAAACCGCATTTCGACACAAATGTCAATGACAGAAAAGCAGAGATTTGCTGACAGAGTTTTTGATAATAGTGGAACAATTGAGCAACTACAAAGTCAAGTGCAGCAAGCTCTTGAAGAGTTGTGTCCTACAGATTACTCTGAAAAGTAAGTCATAATGTCTTGCAATGAAGTCAAGACTTATTCAGTGGGAGTTTCGTAAAACATTTGTCCATTTTCTCTAGTCGCTATCTTCGCTATCTTCGCTGCGCTACGCTGTCCGTTTGCTTAACAGGCAAAGCCTGCAAGAGCAAAAGGCAAAGCGACTGATAAGAGGGCAACTCACCACTGAATTTAGGGCACAACCTCACATCTTCGATATGAGGTCACCCTGTCCCAGAAGCCTAAGTGCTATCTGGAGTATTGCGATTGCGATTAGCCACTTTATAGGATAGCCGTTTGCGCTTCAGCGCTTACGGATATGCTAGTTGTTACATCTAGTGGCGTAGCGAGCATTGACAGCGTAGCCGTAAGGCGGAGATAGCACGCACTTGTTTTGATAAAGAGTGAAAAAGTTAGCGGTCACTCAAGGGATTGATGTCAGAGTATGGGGAGCTAACTATGCTATAAATGCGAGACCAGTATATTTCGCTTTTTCTTTCGGTCAGTGGTTATTATTGAATTAAAAAAGATTGAGGTGAGTTTAACGAAAACTGTTAATTGGAAAAGAAATTTATTTATTACGTGGATTGGTTGTTTTATCGTCGGTTCGTCATTTTCACTTGTGATGCCATTTCTACCTTTATACATTCAAGGTCTTGGCGTTAGAGGTGGGAATGTTGAACTTTATTCTGGTTTGGCCTTTTCATTGACGGCTTTGGCATCAGGGCTTGTCGCACCTGTTTGGGGGCGTTTGGCTGATGAACATGGGCGTAAGCCGATGATGGTTCGGGCATCAATTGCAATGACAATTTGTATGAGTGGAATTGCCTTTGTTGACCATTTTGGAGGTGTCTGGGCTTTACTTGCTCTGCGTTTATTAATGGGATTTTTCTCAGGATATATCCCAAATTCGACAGCAATGACTGCCTCGCAAGCACCAAAGGAAAAATCAGGATATGCGCTTGGTACTCTGGCAACAGCGATGGTTTCCGGAACTTTAATCGGTCCATCATTGGGTGGTTTGATGGCACAATGGTTTGGAATGGCAAATGTATTTTTAATTGTTGGGGTTTTGTTGGCTTTAGCGACGTTACTTACAATCTTTTTTGTCCATGAGAATTTTGAGCCGATTCCTAAAGGAAAAATGCTTTCTAGTAAAGAAATTATCGCGCGTGTAAGCAATAAACAAATACTGTTCGGTTTACTCGTTACAACATTTATTATCCAGATTACTTCTCAATCTATTGAGCCTTTTGTGACACTCTACATCAAAACTTTGACAACAAATACGACAAACTTAATGTTTATTTCAGGTTTGATTGTATCTGCAGTAGGTCTGTCCGCAATGCTATCTTCAAGCTTTTTGGGACGTATCGGAGATAAGTACGGTTCGCACCGTCTGATTTTGATTGGCTTAGTCTTTACATTTGTGATTTATTTGCCAATGTCAATGGTTAATAGTCCATTGCAGTTGGGGATTTTGAGATTTTTACTTGGTTTCGGTACAGGTGCATTGATGCCTTCTGTCAATTCACTACTCTCTAAGATTACGCCTAAAGAAGGGGTGAGTCGTATTTTTGCTTATGCGCAAATGTGTTCAAATCTTGGAATGGTGACAGGTCCTTTAGTTGGTTCAGCAATTGCGGGATATATTAGTTACCGTGCAGCAATCGTTGGAACAAGTCTTTTTGTTGTCGTCAATATCGTCTGGTCATTCATCAATTTCCGGAAATATTTACATAAACGGAGCATCATGGAATGAGGATAAAAATTACACTTCGCTGCACCTCTTGTGGCAATAAAAATTATATTAGTAGTAAAAATAAGGCAACTCACCCAGAGAAAGTTGAGACAATGAAATTTTGTCCAAAAGAACGTATTGTCACTCTGCATCGGGAAGAATGAAGTCAAGACTTATTCAGTGGGAGTTTCGTAGAACATTTGTCCATTTTCTCTAGTCGCTAAAGCGACTGGTAAAAGGGCAACTCGCCACTGAATTTAGTCGGACGAAATTCAAAGTTAGTGCTGCTTCATCCCCTGCCTAAGAGGTAGGGGCGTTAGCACACACTTACTTCGATAAAATCACTGACAGTTTTTTGTCAGTGTTTTTTATATTGTCAGTAATCAAAAAAATAAATATACGGAAATAGAAGAAAAGAATTTCAAAATTGAAGAAATCATGGTCATTTTTCAAAAAATATGTGCAAAAAATGATATAATGAATAAGATAAATTGAAGCACTATTTGTAATCTTATTGATTAAAATGAACAGAAGTATGAAGTCAAGACTTATTCAGTGGGAGTTTCGTAAAACATTTGTCCATTTAGTCGCTATCTTCGCTGCGCTATGCTGTCCGTTTGCTTAGCAGGCAAAGCCTGCAAGAGCAAAAGGCAAAGCGACTGATAAAAGGGCAACTCGCCACTGAATTTAGGGCACAACCTCACATCTTCGATATGAGGTCACCCTGTCCCAGAAGCCCAATTGCTATCTCCGCTTCGCTGCGCTGTCCACTCTCGCTAAGTGGCTAAAGCCACAAGTCGAGTCGCAAAGTACTAACGCCCTAGGGCAGTCGGACGAAATTCAAAGCACGCACTTGTTTTGATAAAAGTTATCCGAACTATCCATTACCAGTGAAGTGATCACTTTGGAGTAAAAGTGGTAGCGGAGTAAGTAAATCCATAAGTTTATAAATATCAAAGACCTCAGCGACTATATGAATATTTAATAGCTGTGGCATAACGATTATAGAGTATTTTTAACCAAGCAAGTATCTGCCAAATCCCCCACCTCTTTTAGGTGTAGGGATAAGCAACACTAAGCTTCGCTTTCGTTCTACTAACATCAGTGGGAGAGAAAGAATCCTCCACCAGTGAAGTAATCACTTCAAACCAAATTATAGTATATAAATGAGATGAAATAAAAAATGAGAGACGGACTGAAAAAAACAAACTTTTTGAATTACTCCATCTTAATCCCTTATTTGATGTTATCTGCCATAGGGATTGTCATGGTTTTCTCGGCGACGGTACCTTACCAATTGGCACGTGGACTTTCTCCTTACAGGCTGGTTATCACACAGGCAGCATTCATGATGCTGAGTTTTGTAGCAATTGCAGTCATTTACCGAATGAAATTAAAAGCACTCAAGAGTCAAAGAATGCTAGGGTTTATTATGGTAATGCTGATTTTGGCAATGATTTATGCTCGAATAGGCCCTGGAACAACTGCTAATGGTGCGCATGGATGGATTCCTATTCCAGGAGTTGGAACAATTCAACCTGCGGAATACGCTAAAGTATTTGTCATCTGGTATCTTGCTTCGGTATTCTCTGAAAAGCAAGAGGCTATACAAAGAAAAGATATTCAAGAGGTTTTTAAAGGAAAAGGACTCTTCCAAAAACTTTTTGGAGGTTGGCGTCTTCCAGTTGTGATTTTACTTGCACTGGATTTAATCATGCCAGATATGGGTAATGCCATAATTCTCGCAGCTCTGGCTCTTATTATGGTTGGAGCAAGTGGGATTTCGTGGCGGTGGTTTAATGGTTATGGAAAAATTGTCCTCACTGTTGCGATAGCCTTTCTTGGAATGCTCTTTGTGACAGGTGGAAATATTATTCCATCATTTTTAAAAATTTCTTACATCAATGCCCGTTTTGAAGCCTTCGTTAATCCGTTTACGGACTTGGCAAATTCGGGACATCAGTTAGCAAATTCCTACTATGCAATTGTCAATGGAGGCTGGCTTGGACGTGGGTTGGGAAATTCTATTGAGAAAAATGGTTATCTCCCGGAAGCACATACAGACTTTATCTTCCCGATTGTTGTGGAAGAATTAGGAGTAATAGGTGGCATTATTGTGTTAAGTATCCTATTTTTCCTGATTATCCGTATCCTTCTAGTAGGTATTCGTGCACGAAGTTCCTTTAATGCTTTAATGGCAATTGGAGTAAGTTCCATGTTGCTTATCCAAGTATTTGTTAACGTTGGTGGGGCAGTTGGATTAATTCCAGAAACAGGTGTAACTTTCCCATTTCTATCTCAGGGAGGTTCATCGTTCCTTGTTTTATCATTAGGAATCGCTTTTGCGCTTAATATTTCAGCAGATGAAAAACGACAAGAAGTTTCCGAACTTTCGAATCAATACAGCTCTGCGGATATTTAATATCAAAAATGTAAAAAAATAACTCTGTCAGTACTGATAGAAAACTCTATGTTTTCGTCAGTACTGACAGAGTTAAAAAATAAAAAAATTTGACAGAAAATTGCCAAATTAATATTAGTCGTGTTTAGAAACTCTGCTTTTCTCCAAATTACACTTTGGCACTTGGCGTATTCGTCAGGTAAATGAACGCAAAGTTACCATGAAGTCAAGTCGCTTTAACGATTAGACTTCTTACCATTTTTGTCTTGCGACTTTATAGGGTAGCCGTTTGAGCTAAAGCAGCAACAGATGTGCTAATTGTTCCATCTATCTAGTCGTTTGCGATTTGAGCTTGCCACTTTTCCTTTAGCTCTTGAGCAAACGGATAGCGGAGTAACGAAGCTGCTTAGATAGTGAAATCGGTAGCCTAGCAAAGCTGAGATCAAGAAAATGGATAACGTAGCGAAGCGGAAGTGTTGTTTCATCTTGTAGATGTCAAGTAGGCTGTTGTAGCTTTAACCATAATATAGGTTTAGTTCGTCTACAAAAGTAAAGCGAGTTTCTGAATAACCTTAACAAATGGAGATTGTATGAAAAAATTGCTAGTTGCCAATCGTGGCGAAATTGCTATTCGTGTTTTCCGAGCTTGTAATGAGCTTGGTTTATCAACAGTTGCTGTTTATGCAAAAGAAGACGAATATTCAGTGCATCGTTTCAAAGCAGACGAATCTTACATTATCGGTCAAGGGAAAAAACCAATTGATGCTTATCTTGATATAGATGACATTATTCGTGTTGCTCTTGATTGTGGGGCAGATGCTATCCATCCAGGTTATGGTTTGTTGTCTGAAAACCTTGAGTTTGCGACAAAAGTCCGCGCTGCAGGTCTTGTTTTCGTTGGTCCAGAACTTCATCATTTGGATATTTTTGGCGACAAAATTAAGGCTAAAACTGCGGCAGATGAAGCAAAAGTTCCGGGAATTCCAGGAACGCATGGTGCGGTTGATATTGATGGTGCTCTTGCTTTTTCCAAAGAGTATGGCTATCCTGTGATGATCAAAGCTGCACTTGGCGGTGGAGGTCGTGGAATGCGGGTGGCTCGCAACGATGATGAAATGCGTGATGGATATGCCAGAGCAAAATCTGAGGCTATTGGTGCGTTTGGTTCAGGTGAAATCTACGTCGAAAAATACATTGAAAATCCAAAGCATATTGAAGTTCAAATCTTAGGTGATAGCCACGGAAATATTGTACATCTCTATGAGAGAGATTGCTCTGTGCAACGTCGTAATCAAAAAGTCATTGAAATTGCACCAGCAGTGGGCTTGCCAGAAGATTTTCGTAAAGAAATATGTGAAGCTGCGGTTAAACTTTGTAAAAATGTGGGTTATGTGAATGCCGGAACCGTTGAATTTCTTGTTAAAGATAATCAATTTTACTTTATCGAGGTTAATCCGCGTGTTCAAGTGGAACATACAATTACAGAACTTGTGACAGGAGTTGATATTGTTCAAGCTCAAATCTTGATTGCTCAAGGTAAGTCTTTGCACGAAGAAATTGGAATTCCAGCTCAAGATGAGATTCCTCTTTTAGGCTCTGCGATTCAGTGTCGTATCACAACAGAAAATCCTGAAAATAACTTCTTACCTGATACGGGTAAGATTGATACTTATCGTTCACCAGCAGGTTATGGGGTTCGTTTGGATGGTAATGCTTATGCTGGTTATGAGGTCACCCCTCATTTTGATAGCTTGTTAGTCAAGGTTTGTACTTTCTCAAAAGATTTCAAAGATACTGTTCGGAAGATGGAGCGTGTATTACATGAGTTTCGTATTCGTGGAGTAAAAACAAACATTCCTTTCCTAATCAATGTCATTGATAATGAGAATTTCAGAAATGGTCAGGCAACAACAACTTTTATTGATAACACTCCAAGTTTATTCATTTTCCCTCGCCTACGTAATCGGGGGACAAAGACCTTACATTATCTTTCAACGATTACAGTAAATGGTTTTCCTGGTATTGAAAAAACAGACAAGCGCCATTATGATGAGCCACGTCAGCCTCAATTAGTCATTGAGAAAAAGAGAACAGCAAAAAATATTTTGGATGATCAAGGCGCGGATGCTGTCGTTGATTTTGTCAAAAATACAAAAGAAGTATTGTTGACCGATACAACTTTTCGCGATGCTCATCAGTCGCTTCTTGCAACACGTCTGCGTTTGCAAGATATGAAGGGAATTGCAGAAGCGGTAGACCAAGGTCTTCCTGAACTTTTCTCAGCGGAGATGTGGGGAGGAGCGACATTTGATGTTGCTTACCGCTTCCTCAATGAAAGTCCGTGGTATCGTTTGCGTAAACTTCGTAAACTTATGCCAAATACCATGTTCCAAATGCTTTTCCGCGGCTCAAATGCAGTGGGTTATCAAAATTATCCTGATAATGTCATTGAAGAATTTATTCGTGTTGCAGCGCGCGAAGGAATTGATGTTTTCCGTATATTTGATTCACTTAACTGGTTACCACAAATGGAGAAATCTATCCAAGCTGTTCGTGATGCAGGGAAAATTGCAGAAGCAACGATTTGTTACACAGGAGATATTTTAGATCCACTACGACCAAAATATAATCTCAAATATTATAAAGATTTGGCAAAAGAAATGGAAGCAACAGGGGCACATTTGCTTGCAATCAAAGATATGGCTGGCGTACTAAAACCTCAAGCTGCCTATCGCCTCATTTCTGAGCTTAAAGATACTGTGGATTTGCCGATTCATTTACATACACATGATACGTCAGGAAACGGGATTATTACTTACTCTGGGGCAACTCAGGCGGGTGTTGATATTATTGATGTGGCAACGGCAAGTCTTGCTGGAGGTACATCACAGCCATCCATGCAATCTATTTATTATGCGCTTGAACATGGACCACGTCATGCGGCAATTAATGTGAAAAATGCTGAACAAATTGACCATTATTGGGAAGATGTGCGTAAATATTATGCACCATTTGAAGCAGGAATCACAAGTCCTCAAACAGAGGTTTATATGCATGAAATGCCAGGAGGACAGTACACTAACTTGAAATCTCAAGCTGCTGCCGTAGGATTAGGGCATAAGTTTGATGAGATTAAACAAATGTATCATACAGTCAATATGATGTTTGGTGATATTATCAAAGTGACACCAAGCTCAAAAGTTGTTGGCGATATGGCGTTATTTATGGTGCAAAATGAATTGACAGAGCAAGATGTCTACGAAAAAGGAAGTAGTTTGAATTTCCCTGAATCAGTTGTTTCATTCTTCCGAGGGGATCTTGGACAACCAGAGGGAGGATTCCCTGAGAAATTACAAAAAATTATTGTTAAAGATAAGTCTGTCATTACTGACAGACCAGGCTTGCACGCTGACAAAGTTGATTTGGAGGCTGTCAGCAAAGAATTAGCTGAAAAAATTGGTTATACACCTGCAGATCATGAAATTATCAGCTATTTGATGTATCCTCAAGTCTTTCTTGAGTATCAAAAAATGCAAAATGAGTTTGGTGCTGTGACTCTTCTTGATACACCGACATTCCTTCACGGTATGCGGCTTAATGAAAAAATAGAAGTTCAAATCGAAAAAGGAAAAACATTGAGTATTCGTCTTGACGAGATTGGAGAGCCAGATCTTGCAGGAAATCGTGTCTTGTTCTTTAACTTAAACGGACAACGCCGAGAAGTTGTAGTCAATGACCAATCTGTTCAGACACAGGTTGTTGCGAAACGTAAAGCTGAAACTGGAAATCCTCACCAAATCGGTGCAACGATGCCAGGTTCAGTTCTTGAAGTTTTAGTCAAATCGGGTGATAAAGTTAAAAAAGGTCAAGCGCTGATGGTTACTGAAGCGATGAAAATGGAAACGACGATTGAAGCACCTTTTGATGGCGAAATTGTAGACATCCATGTTCTCAAAGGAGAAGCGATCCAAACCCAAGATTTACTTATTGAAATTGATTAATAGTGCTTTTGAAAACCTGTCAGTATGCTGACAGGTTTTTTTGGTGTTTCCAAAAAATACGGTTATTTAATTTTCAGAAAATATATAATTTTCTTAATAAATAGTGTATAATAATTAAATAGATGGAGGTATTTATGAATTTATTAAACAAACACCAAGAAAAGATGATTAAAAATTCACAAATTCCCAGTGAATTTTACAAGGAGTACAATGTCAAAAAGGGACTACGAGATCTTGAAGGAAAAGGAGTATTAGCAGGATTAACGAATATTTCGGCGATTCATTCTTTTGATGAGGACGGAAAACAAATTCCAGGAATCTTAGAATATCGCGCTTACAATATCAAAGATATTGTTGATGATCTTCGTAAAGAAGGGCGATTTGGATTTGAGGAAGTTACCTATCTTCTGCTGTTTGGAGAATTACCAACAGCAGGTGATTTGAAGGAATTTCAAGATATTTTAGCACATAAAAGGATACTTCCTGAATTTTTTGTACGTGAAACGATTTTGACAAATCCATCAAGTGATGTAATGAATTCTATGAGTCGTTGTTTACTTGCTCTTGCTAGTTATGATGAAAAAGCAGAGGATATTTCAATTGAAAATGTTTTAGAGCAATCGCTCAATTTGATTGCGAATTTTCCCTTGCTTGCGATTTATACTTTTCAGGCCTATAGTCACTATCGCAAAGAAGAAAGTCTTTACATTCACTATCCAGATTTAACCTTGAGTACTGCTGAAAATATTTTGCGTATGTTGCGTCCTGACTGTCAGTATACTGATACTGAAGCAAAAGTATTGGATATTGCTCTTATTCTTCATATGGAGCATGGTGGAGGAAACAACTCTACTTTTACAACTCATGTTGTGACTTCGAGTGGGACGGATACTTATGCTACAATCGCTGCGGCATTGTCAAGTTTGAAAGGACCAAAACATGGTGGAGCCAATATCAAAGCGGCAAAAATGTTAGAAAATATCAAACAAAATATTTCAGACTATCATGACGAAGCAGAGATTGAAGACTATTTATACAAAATCTTGAACAAAGAGGTCTTTGACCATCAAGGACTAATTTATGGAATTGGCCATGCCATCTATACAATTAGTGACCCACGTTTTGAAGTGTTTAAAAGTTATGTGGCCAGTTTGGTAAAAGAAAAAGGGATGGAAGAAGAGTTTGAACTCTACGAAAAAGTTGCAAGACTTGCTCCAAAAGTTATCTCAGACCATCGTAAAACTTACAAAACAATCTCTCCCAATATTGATTTCTATTCTGGATTTGTATATAAAATATTGGGAATTCCACAGGAACTATTCACACCATTATTTGCTGTTGCTCGCGTTGTAGGATGGTTGACGCATAGAATCGAAGAATTAATCAATATGAATAAAATTATTCGTCCAGCGTATGAGAGTATATTAGAATCAAAAAATTATATAAAGTTGGAGGACAGATGAAAGACTTAACAATCTCTGATAAAATTTATCAATATTATGATATCTCTGAAATTGAAGGAATTGACAAACTTCCTTATAGTTTGAGATTATTGTTGGAAAGCCTCTTGCGTCAAAAGAATGATACAAGTATCACACAAGAGCATATCCAGGCAGTATTAGATTATTTAAAAGGTGATACAGGAAAGGAAACTGTTTTCTTACCTAGTCGTGTCGTTCTACAAGACTTTACAGGCGTACCAGCCATTGTTGACCTTGCAGCTATGCGTGATGCAATGGTTAAATTGGGTAAAAACCCTAAATTAATTAATCCTGAGATTCCAGTAGATTTGGTCATTGACCACTCAGTACAGGTTGATGTGCAAGGAAATGAACGTGCGCTGTTGCTAAACTCAAAGAGAGAGTTTGAGCGAAATCATGAACGCTATGAGTTTTTAAAATGGGCGGAACAATCGTTTGATAATTTTCGTGTTGTACCACCAGCAACAGGGATTATTCATCAGGTTAATATTGAATATTTGAGTGAAGTTGTCTGTGAAAAAGATGGCTTACTCTATCCTGATAGTGTCTTTGGTACAGATAGTCATACAACGATGATTAATGGGTTAGGAGTATTAGGTTGGGGTGTTGGTGGCATTGAAGCAGAGGCAGTGATGCTAGGTGAGCCAAGTTCCTTAACAACTCCAGAAGTCGTTGGTGTCCGATTGAGTGGAAAACTTGGCATATTTGCAACAGCAACCGATTTAGCACTGACAATCACGAAAATACTGCGTGATGAAAAAGTTGTTGGAAAATTTGTTGAGTTTTTTGGTACTGGTTTAGAAAATCTCAGTCTGGCAGACCGTGCGACTATTGCAAATATGGCACCTGAATATGGGGCAACCTGCGGTTATTTCCCGATTGATGATGAAACGCTGAAATATTTGCACGCGACCAATCGCTCTGATGAAGTGGTCTCAAGAGTGGAATATTATACAAAAGCAAATAAACTTTTTTATGATAATTCTTATGAGCCACAATATAGCAAAGTCATTGATGTAGATTTAAGTAAGATTGCAACACGTTTATCTGGTCCGTCACGCCCACAAGATATGCTCGAATTAGCAGATTTATTGACGAATTTTGAAACTTTTGCTGAAAAACAGAGACCACTAAAAGAAGAGGATGGGAAAGTTGCAGTTGCAGCGATTACAAGTTGTACTAACACGAGTAATCCTCATGTGATGATGATGGCAGGACTACTTGCTAAAAATGCGGTAGAAAAGGGGTTAAAAGTTCCAAGTTGGGTAAAAACGTCATTAGCACCTGGGTCTAAAGTTGTGACCTCTTATCTTGAAAAGGCTGGACTTCTTCCTTATCTAGAAGACCTTGGTTTTAATGTAGTCGGTTATGGGTGTACGACGTGTATCGGTAATTCTGGTCCTCTTTTGACTGAAATGGAAACAAGGGTGACTACTGATGATTTAATCGTAGCAAGTGTCCTAAGCGGAAATCGAAACTTTGAGGGACGTATTCATCCACTTGTGAAAGCAAATTATTTAGCTAGTCCACCTTTAGTGGTAGCTTATGCATTAGCAGGTTCTGTAAGGAGAAATCTGACGGAAACAGCACTTGGGATTACCGAGAATGGTGAAAAAGTCTATTTGAGAGACATCTTACCAACATCAGAAGAAGTCGAAGCATTAGTGAATAAATATGTTACTCGAGAGTTATATGCAGAGAGTTATGCTAAAATATTTGATGAAAATGAAGCGTGGAATGAGATTGAAACAAATAAGAGTGAAGTTTATGATTGGAAAGAAGATTCGACTTATATTTCTAATCCGCCCTATTTTACTCACTTAACGGCAGAGCTTCCTTCTTTTTCTCAACTTTCGGGACTTCACGTGTTAGCAAAATTTGGTGATTCTATCACGACTGACCACATTAGCCCGGCGGGAAATATTCCTCTAAAATCATCTGCAGGAACCTATTTGACATCCGCGGGCTTGGCTTATAAGGATTTCAACAGTTTTGGATCAAGACGAGGCAATGATAAAGTTATGACACGTGGTACTTTTGCCAATATTCGTATTAAAAACCAGCTTGTCGATGGTGTTGAAGGGGGTTACTCTAAGTTTGATGGTGAAATCTTATCAATGTACGATGTAGCGCAAAAGTACAAAGAAGAAGGTACAGGACTAATTGTACTTGCAGGAAAAGATTATGGTATGGGTTCTAGTCGTGACTGGGCAGCAAAAGGAACGAAATTACTTGGTGTCAAAGCGATTATTGCAGAAAGCTTTGAGCGTATTCATCGAAGTAATCTTGTAATGATGGGAGTGTTACCTCTTCAGTATCTAGAAAATGAAAATGCAGAAAGTCTTGGTTTGACAGGGGATGAAGTGTATAGTATTGAATTGCCTAAACATCCTAAAATTCATGAACGAATTACAGTCCATGCTGATGATAAAACTTTTGAAGTAGTGTTACGTTTTGATTCTCAAGTTGATTCAGATTATTATGCACATGATGGGATTATGCCCTATGTTATTCGCAAAAAGTGATGATAAGTATTGAAAGAAGTCTTAATTGGGTGAGAAAATGAAAATTGAAGTAAAAAATGGTAAGCTGTCTGTCCCTAATATACCAACGATTGGTTATATTAGAGGAGATGGAGTCGGTGAGGATATTTTTCCAGAGGCAAGACGAGTGTTTGATGCAGCTGTGGAAAAAGTTTTTGTTGGAGAGAAAAAAATTGATTGGCAGAAATTACTGGCGGGGGGTGAAGCATTTGAGTTGACTGGAGAGTATCTTCCTGAGAAAACGCTTGAACAGATTTCAAAAAATCTGATTGCCATCAAAGGCCCTTTGATGACCCCTGTGGGAGAAAGTTTTCGCTCGATAAATGTGACTTTACGGCAGAAGCTAGATTTGTATGCTTGTGTGCGCCCTGTTGAATATTTTTCTGGAATTATTGCTCCTGTGAAGGAACCAAAAAAAGTTAATATGACAATTTTTCGCGAGAATACAGAGGATATTTACGCAGGAATCGAGTTTGCATCTGACACTTCTGAAGCAGAAAAGTTGATTTCGTTTTTGTCAGAAATATTAGGGGTTCGGGGAATTCGTTTTCCACAGACATCAGCGATTGGTGTAAAACCAGTCAGCCCTGACGGGACGAAACGCTTGGTACGCTCTGCCTTTGACTATGCCTTACAACATGGTAAAAAGCGCGTGACAATTGTGCATAAAGGAAATATCATGAAGTTTACAGAGGGAGGATTTAGAAAATGGGCTTATGAAGTTGCTTCCGAATACCCAACTTTTACAAAACTGGAATATGATAAAATAAAAAAAGAGCAGGGAGTTCAAAATGCTGAAAAAGAAAAGTCCACTGCTCTTAAAGAGGGCAAAATTTATGTTGATGATGTGATTGCTGATAATTTTCTCCAACAGATTATTCTTAATCCTCAAAATTTTGATGTTATTGCGACACTTAACTTGAATGGAGATTATATCTCTGATGCGCTTGCTGCTCAAGTTGGAGGAATTGGGATTGCTCCTGGTGCCAATATTAACTATAAAACAGGACACGCCATTTTTGAAGCAACACATGGAACTGCCCCTGATATTGCAGGGTTAAATAAAGCAAATCCATCAAGTCTGATTTTATCAGGGGTAATGATGTTTGAATATATCGGTTGGCAAGAAGTTGCGGATTTGATAAAGTTAGCACTTTCAAAGGTTTTTCAATCTGGGGCAGTTACTTCGGACTTGGGAGGAGAACTTTCGACGACGGAATTTGCTGATCAATTAATTGACTTCATTGGGGAATACTGAGTATAAAAAACTTCTGTCAGTGTACTGACAGAAGTTTTAATTTTATCAAAGCAAGTGCGTGCTAAGCCTTGAATTTAGTCTTGACTTCATTTGAGTGAATTATTTTCCATAATTTCATCAATGAAACCATAGTCTAAAGTTTCTTTGGCATCCATCCAGTGGTCGCGTTCTGTATCTTTATGAATTTGCTCAATAGGTTTTCCTGAGTTTTCAGAGAGAATACGTTCTAGGCGGTCACGTGTTTTTTTGATGCTATCAGCAATAATTTGAATATCTGTTTGTTGAGTGCCTTGGCCTGCACCACCCATTGGTTGGTGAATCAAATATTCTGCATTTGGTAACATGAAGCGTTTGCCTTTTGTACCACTTGATGCAATGATTGTCCCCATTGAAGCAGCCATACCCATGACGATGGTTTGAACATCAGATTTAATGAAGTTCATTGTATCAACAATAGCAAGACCAGCTGATACAGAGCCACCAGGACTGTTAACATAAAGATAAATGTCTTTTGTATTATCCTGTGCATCAAGAAAGAGGAGCTGTGCAATAATACTGTTTGCCATTCCATCTTCAACAGGACCTGTCAGCATAATGATACGGTCTTTCAGAAGTCTTGAGTAGATATCATAAGCGCGTTCGCCACGACTAGATTGTTCAATAACAGTAGGTACTAAATAACCCATAAATTGAATCTCCTTTTGTAAGATATGAGTTTAACTCTCTTAAAATCATGAGGATACTAGTTTTTCTCGGACTTTGCGGAGATCTTACTTTAGATTTTTATGATTTCAAAGAGAGTAAACTCTATTAATATTTTTCTTTATTATAACTCATTGGTCAAAAAAGGTCAAAGAAAATAGTTTTTTTGAATGAAGTCAAGACTTATTCAGTGGGAGTTTCAACTCGCCACTGAGTTTAGTCGGACGAAATTCAAAGATTGCCATTTCGCCTTATCGCTTTAGCGATTTAGAGCGAATGGACAGCGGAGCGAAGCGGAGATAGTGCTGCTTTATCTCCGACCTAAGAGGTCGGAGTATTGCGATTGCGACTAGGTGCTTTAGCACCGTAGCGAGCATCGACAGCGGAGCCCGAAAGGGCGGAGATAGCACGCACTTGCTTCGATAAAAAATTTTCTGCCATCTTCGCACCTTTGGTGCTCGAATATCACTTCTCGCTAAACGACTGAAGTCGCAAGTCGAATCGTAGTACTGACAGAATTTCTGTCAGTAAAGAGTTTAAACTTTCAGAACGCTTTCAAATTTGTTATAATTAAATTTATGAATACTGAACTTGTTATTGCCATGATTTTTGGAATGTTTATCGGTGCTTGGCTTTTGATTGCGGGCATTTATATTTATAAAATCTATGATGAAAATCGTTATAAAAAACGATTAACGATTGAAAAATTGCTGCGTGAAATTGAAGTCAGAAATACGTTAAATAAAAAAGTGATTGAGATTCTTAATCGCCCGATTACAGGCGATGACAAGGAATTGATTAATCCTCAAAGTGATGTTAAAGTTCCTTTTTATGATTATAACTTTTTGAAAAATTATACATCAATGTATAATTTATACATTCCGACTTATTTTTTGAACACTTTCTTTAAAAAATTATCACACCATTTGGCTGTTTTTGATGATGAGCAAGATTTAAAAAATGGAGGTTACATTTTTAAAGAATCGCGCACAATTTTTGAAAATTTTTCTGTCGAAATTACTGATGATATTGAAGCGAAAAAGCGGGAATTGCAAAAAGCAAAAAATGTTTATCCTGCAATGCTGAAGAAGCAGCACTATAATATCTGATGCTGTGATTTACAACTTACTTTTTGTTTGCATAAAAGTAAGCCCTGTTAGTAAAATATTATGTAATCATTAGATGGAAAATGTCTAAAATTTTGATTAAAATACTGTCACAATGTACTCTTATATCAGAGATATGGAGTCATGATTTCCTAGAATTTTAAAGTATCCTCATGCTAAAATTCTAGGAAAGTGCTGACAGTTTTTTTGTCAGTAAAATATAGTGAATTTTTATGAAAAAACTTTGAAAAAGGTCTTTTTTTAACCCTTCAAATGTGTTATAATTGAACAATCATTGATGTTTAATATTATTAGTTAAATAAATATACACGAAGGAGAGACGATGATTACAATTTATACAGCCCCCTCTTGTACAAGCTGTAAAAAAGCTAAAAATTGGCTTTCATATCACCAAATTCCATTCAACGAGCGAAATCTCATTGCTGACCCATTATCAGTTGATGAAATCAGTCGTATTTTGGAAAAATGTGATGATGGTGTGGAAGGATTGATTTCAAGCCGAAACCGTTTTGTGAAGACTTTGGGTGTTGATTTTGAAGATTTATCACTGTCAGCAGCGATTAAAATCATTTCAGAGAATCCACAAATTATGCGTCGTCCAATCATCATGGATGAAAAACGTTTGCACGTTGGCTATAATGAAGAAGAAATTCGAGCTTTCCTACCACGTACGGTGCGCATTTTAGAAAATGGCGGTGCACGTTTGCGTAGCGCAATCTAATTATTTATTTAAAAAAGGAATTTTTCGAGACGTTAATTGCGTCTTTTTTTTGTCATTTATAAAAGATACTGACCGTAAGTAAGTGATTTACTGACAAAATTTCTGTCAGTAAATTTTTTATATCACTTGATATTTATAAGGTTTGATAACCAGAATATTTGAGTTTTTATACTTAAACTTTCTAGAAAAAAGATATGAAAAGGAGAGGCAAATGAGCTATAATGGAGACATGGAAATTTTTGATACACATACACATCTCAACTCTGAGGAGTTTGATGGACGGATACCAGATGAGCTAAAAAAAGCTGAGCAACTTGGTGTGACAAGAATCAACAACGTTGGAAGTAACTATAAGTTGAATAAAAAAGCCGTTTTGCTAGCAGAAAAATTTGCTGCGTGCTATGCCACAATTGGCTGGCACCCTGATGACGCAGCAGAGTTTGACGCTGATGCAGAGCAATATTTGCTTGAGCAACTTGCAAAAGAGAAAGTCATTGCACTTGGCGAGATTGGTTTAGATTATCATTGGATGGTGCGTCCAAAAGAAGAGCAGGAGCGCGTGTTTAGACAGCAGATTCAGATTGCGAAGTGCGCAAATGTTCCATTTCAAGTGCATACAAGAGATGCGCTTGACGATACTTATGCAATCATCAAGGATGAAGGTGTGGGCAGTTCAGGGGCAATCATGCATTCTTTTTCGGGAACCTATGAAGAAGCAAAGCGTTTTGTTGAACTTGGGATGATGATTTCCTTTTCAGGAGTTGTCACTTTTAAAAAAGCTGTTGCAGAACAAGAAGCAGCACAGTTTTTACCTCTTGACAAAATTTTGGTAGAAACAGATGCACCATATTTGACACCTGTTCCTTATCGAGGTAGAGAAAATACACCTGGCTACACACGGTATGTCATTGATAAAATCGCAGAATTACGCGGAATTTCGGCTGAAGAGGTCGCACGCATAACAACCCAAAATGCTTTAAAGATTTTTAAATTGTAATTTTGTTGACAAGCAACTAAAAACGATGTATAATGTTGCTTGTCAACAAAAAGTTGATTCTTCTCAAATTTGGAAAATTCAATGTAAATCCATTTTTTTGTAGAATGAACGCTATCTTGACGAAATGAGTACGGAGCTTTTCTTAACCACAACCTTGACGTATTGTATCAAGCATAAAGCGCAATTAGAGTTGATGAAAATAGACGCACCGTACATCTTAATCGAAAGAAGATTTAAAAAATGAGTACTTTACTAGCAATTTTGGCCCACCCTCACACAGATGATTTTAGCTGGTCTTTAGCAACTTTTGATGAATTTATCAAGAGTTATAAAGCGGCACATCCTGATGAACACATCATTATTCGTGATTTATTTGACGAAAAAGTGCCGGCGCTTGACAATGACACTTTTGCCGCTTGGAAACGGAACAAATATGCTCCAGATACTTTGACTGAGGCAGACCAATCACTTTTAACGCGTCATAATGCTTATGTTGATGAATTTATAGCTGCTGATAAGTATGTCTTTGTCAATCCGATGTATAATGGCTTCACAACAGCGGAGCTGAAACAATACATTGATGTGATTGCTGTACCACGCAAACTTTTTCGTTATACAGAAAATGGTCCTGTTGGTCTTTTGAAAGGGAAAAAGAGCTTGCATATCCAGTCAGCCGGCGGTTTCTACCATAATGAAGAAGATGCATCGCATATGGCAGAGGATTTGGGGGCGGCATATATTGAACAAACCATGAAAATGATTGGGATTGAAGCACGTGAACAACTCTTTGTTGAGGGATATGCCCATTATCCAGAACGTTCCGAAGAATTGAAGAAAAAAGCATTCGACGAAGCACAGGAATTAGGAAAAAACTTTTGAAGTGATTACTTCATTGGTGGGACACAACCTCTGGGTGTAACAACTAAGCGACCTGTACGCAGCTAAAGTTGCAACAGTCTGCTTAACATCAAAGCTATGAGGTCACACCTCTGTTTCACTTCGTTATCCATTTGCTCTATCTTCGCTTTGCTACGCTGTCGATTTCACCTAGTGGTGTAGCGAGCATTGACAGCCTTTTTATCGCGTAGCTCAAAGGGCGGGGATAGCACGCACTTGCTAAGTTAAAATCTTGAAGCAAATAAAATGGTGTGGGTACTATAAGCACACCATTTTTTGCTACAATTGAATTCGTGGCGCTGGAATTGTAGAGAAAAAAAGATAGAAGATACTCTTGCTTTACGAGCAACAATATATTTATCTCTCCATGTTTTTTGATGGTGTTCCTCTTAGTATAATTAAGCTCGTACTATTAAAATGAGTAAAAAAGGATAAATTTCTCCAAGAAATTTCGCATCTTTCCGAAATTTTCTATCTCCGTGCTTCTAGCACTTCGCTGTCCGTTTGATTGCCATTTGGCGTTGCTTCTATTCTTGTCACTTTAGTGGCTTACAGCCAATGCCTTTTGATCTTGGAGCTTCAGCTCCTAGCTTCGCATGACCACAGGACATTTGTCCTTTTGCTTAGCTGCTAAAGCAACAAGAGCAAAAGGCAATTTTCATGAGTTCTGGACAATCAGCCTCACATCTTGTTATAATGAAACAATGAGAAATGGAAAAGAAGTGGATAAAGCAATCGGTCAGGCTTTGCATGATTTGCGCAGTCAGAAAGGAAATCGAACGCTTGAATCGCAATGGATTTTGCGGCAATTAGGTGATGAAGAGTTGACAAAAGAAGTGACAAGCTTATCGGTTGTGGCACTTCACATCTTGTCTAGCTTGAAAGAAAAAGATTTGACTGGCGTTGAGTTGGCGAGTCATCTGGAGGTTACACGTGGAGCGATTACGCGAGCTGCTGGCAATTTGACAGCATATCATTTTGTTAAAATTTATCAGCTTGATATGGATAAAAAGAAAATTTTTTATCAATTGACAGATAAGGGGCGAAAAGTCGCTGCTGTTCATGATAAAATGCATGAGAAAATTGATGAGATTTTCAATGAACAAATTTTTTTGAAGTATACGGAAAATGAAAAGCGAGTGATTTTAGGGTTTTTGACGGATGTTAATGCAGTAGATGACTTGTTGAATGAGATGTTATGAGATGAAAAGTTCAACAGATGATGAGTTTGATAGTATTGGAGAAAAGATGAAATTAGATACGTATGGACTTTTTGTCAAGGACTTGACAGTGATGGTTCCTTTTTACTGTGAAAATCTTGGTTTTACAACAGAATGGGATGGGAACCCTGACCACGCAGACTTATTTGATAAAGTGACAGGTTTTCGCTTGATGCTTTCTCATCGGAAATTCATTGAGGAGTTATTGGGGAAGGAAACAGATGAACTTGATTTAAATATGAGAATGGAACAAGCATTTTTGGTTGGTTCTCATGCTGAAGTCGATGAAAAATTTGCAGCATTTAAATTGGCGGGCATCAAAATAATTTCGGAACCGGTCACTTATCCGTGGGGACAACGTGCCTTTTATTTCGCTGATCCAGAGGGAAATTTGAGTGAGATTTTTGCAGAATAGAAGCGAGCAAAATGAAAATTATACTTATTGGAAGTTCGGGTAGCGGAAAATCCACACTGACAAGGGAGCTGTCAGTACTGACAGAAAGTTCAGTCTTACATTTGGATAGAGTTTTTCACGCCGCAGAGCATCATCAGCGTGAAGTTTTGCGCCAAACGACACGAGAGTTTATTGCAACTCATGAGTGTTGGATTATTGATGGAAACTATGGCTCTACTCTAGATGAGCGGATTCCTTTTGCCGATGTTATCATCTGGTTAAAAGTGCCTAGGCTGACGACTCTGATGCGTGTTATTAAGCGCTCGATAAAAGTTCGATGTCTGGGTCAAAAACGTCTTGATATGGCTTCAGAATTTGTTGAAAAATGGGATAAGGAATATCTCGAATTTTTGAAATTTGTTTGGAATTTTCCTAAAACAGAGTTTCCACAAATTGAAGAAAATTTGACAAAATTTGATGCATGGGATAAAGTAGTTATTTTGAAAAATCGAAAAGACAAGGCAAAATATTTGAATATGTTGCAAAAAAATTCAAAAGATAAAATGAAGTGAAAAATGTGATTGAAAAACAAAGAATAAATAAGGTCATCGTCGTTGAAGGACGTGATGATACAGCAAATCTTAAACGATATTTTGATTGTGATACGTATGAAACGGGCGGAAGTTCGATTGATGAAAAAGATATTGAACGTCTCAAAAAACTGCACGAAAAACGAGGAATTGTTGTCTTTACCGACCCAGATTTTCAGGGAGAGAGAATTCGTAAAATAATCATGCAGGCGATTCCAACTGCAGAACACGCTTTTTTAAATCGTGCCGAAGCGCGTCCTAAAGGAAAAGGTTCGCTTGGTGTCGAACATGCCAAGTTTGACGATCTTCAAAAGGCGCTGACAGGAGTGTTAGGCGGTAAAAATTTACTGACAGAAAATCTGTCAGCACTGACGCAAATGGATTTGTTGAAATTTGGCTTGGTGATGGGTGTTGCTAGCCGTCGTCGGCGTGAATTTCTTTGTGAACAACTACGGATTGGCTATGCTAATGGTAAGCAATTGCTTAAACGTTTGAATATGTTTGACATTAGCTTTGAAGAAGTAGAAAAAGTGATGAACGGATTTGATGAAATTGCCAAATGAAGTCAAGACTTATTCAGTGGTAAGTTGCAACTCCCACTGAATAAGTCTTGACTTCATATAAGTTTACCATGTTCAATAGACAATTTGATAATGATTTCGTGAAAATTTGATTGAGATTGCTGACAAATTATCAGAAGTGAAAAATCTTGTCGATTTTTGGTATAATACTTTTATGACAAATACTGATATTGACCGCATCTCAAACATCATTCGCACGCAAGACATTTTACGGCGTCATGATTTCAATTTTAAGAAAAAGTTTGGACAAAATTTCCTGACAGACCATAATATTTTATCGAAAATCACGCAAACAGCAGAACTTTCAAAAGAAGTTAATGTCATCGAAATTGGTCCTGGTATTGGTTCTTTGACACAGTATTTGCTTGAAGAAGCTGCAGAGGTTATGGCGTTTGAAATTGATAAGACATTGATTCCAATTCTCACAGAGACCCTTGCGCCTTATGATAATTTCACTTTAGTTAATGCGGATATTTTAAAGATTGATTTGATGGCAGCTATCCAGAATTTCAAAAATCCTAATCTGCCCATTAAAGTTGTCGCAAACCTGCCTTATTATATTACAACGCCTATTTTGATGCACTTGATTGAGAGCAAAATTCCTTTTGCTGAATTTGTCGTGATGATGCAAAAAGAGGTAGCAGATAGGATCGCGGCGAAGCCGAATAGTAAGGCTTATGGCTCCTTATCTATTGCGGTGCAATATTATATGGAGGCAAACGTTGCTTTTGTTGTGCCACGTACTGTTTTCATTCCTGCGCCAAATGTGGATTCTGCGATTTTAAAAATGGTAAGAAGAAGCTCGCCACTTGTTGAGGTCAAAGATGAAGCGTGGTTTTTCAAGACGATGCATAGCAGCTTTGTCCATCGCCGTAAAACTTTGATGAATAATCTTCAGGCTGCTTTTGGCAAAGAAAACAAAGCTGAAATTGAGCAATATTTGCAAAAAGCTGAAATTTCACCATCTATTCGAGCAGAGGCACTCTCAATTGCTGATTTCGCGAAATTGGCAGACGCTCTATTACCCTTAAAGTAATCACTTCAATTTCTAAAAGTTCTTCTCATAAATTAAACAGTATTAAAAGAAAACGCTAGTCAAATCTAGTGTTTTTTGCTAGAATGAACTTGGATGAAAGAGAGTATGAGCATGAGAATTGAAAATCTAAAAGCAAAAATGGCACGTGAAAATCTGGATAGTTTGCTTATCACAGATATGAAAAATATTTACTATTTGACAGGCTTTTCAGGAACAGCTGGAACAATTTTTTTAACTAAAACAAGAAATATCTTTATGACTGATAGCCGTTATAGCGAGATGGCGCGTGGTATTATCAGTGGCTTTGAAATTATTGAAACCAGAGATGCTATCAGTATGCTGACAGAATTGTCAATCGCTGACAATGTCAAAAATGTGGGCTTTGAAGATACAGTGGACTATGCTTTTTTCAAAAGATTATCAGGAGCAACTCCTCAAATGGAACTTTTTGCTACGACAAATTATCTGCTTGAATTGCGTCAAATTAAAGATAGTTCAGAGATTAGAACCATTCAAAAAGCGTGTGAAATCGCTGATGAAGCATTTAGTGAAGCACTTAAATTTATTGAACCAGGTCGCACAGAAATTGAAGTTGCCAATTTCCTTGACTTCAAGATGCGTGATATGGGAGCAAGTGGTATTTCATTTGATACTATTGTTGCCAGCGGTAAAAGAAGCAGCTTGCCGCACGGCGTTGCTACTCATAAAATGATTGAATTTGGCGATGTGGTAACCATTGATTTTGGCTGTTATTATGAGCATTACGCAAGTGACATGACACGGACTATTTTTGTAGGGTCAGTTGATGACAAGATGGCAGAAATTTATCATACGGTGCAAAAAGCGAATCAATTGTTGATTGAGCAAGCGAGATCTGGGATGACTTATGCAGACTACGACCGTGTTCCACGAGAAGTGATTGAAACAGCAGGTTTCGGAAAATATTTCACACATGGTATTGGGCATGGATTAGGATTAGATGTTCATGAAATCCCTTATTTTAGCCAAGCGATGCTAGAGCCAGTTTTGCAAAGTGGAATGGTTGTCACAGATGAACCAGGGATTTATTTACCAGAATTTGGAGGTGTCCGGATTGAAGATGACCTGCTAATTACTGACAACGGCTGTGAAGTGCTGACAAAAGCACCCAAAGAGCTTATCGTTATTTGAAAAAACGCCCATCTTGTGATAGAATAAGATGTTAAATCCTGTCATTTCCCTTTTTTCGTGTGTAAAAATTCTGTCAGTACACTGACAGAAAAAGATAGAGCTGACAACTTTGGAAGTGGCTTAAAAATGACAGAATATCTAAATTTAAAATATTAGGAGATACATAAACAATGGTTTTAGCAAAAGATCTTAAATCAGGTATGACATTTTTGAACGGAGATAAACTTCTTCGTGTTATGGAAGCAAGCCACCACAAACCAGGTAAAGGTAATACAATCATGCGTATGAAACTTAAAGATGTACGCTCAGGTTCAACATTTGATGACACTTATCGTCCTGAAGATAAATTTGAACAAGCAGTTATCGAAACAGTAAATGCTCAATATCTTTACCAAATGGATGATACAGCGTTTTTCATGAACAATGAAACTTATGACCAATATGAAATTCCAGTTGAACAAGTCAAAGATGAATTGCTTTATGTCCTCGAAAATACTGACGTAAAAATCCAATTTTACGGTACAGAAGTAATTGGGATTCAACTTCCAACAACTGTTATTCTCGAAGTTACTGACACACAACCATCAATCAAAGGCGCAACTGTTACAGGTTCAGGTAAACCAGCAACAATGGAAACAGGTCTTGTGGTTAACGTTCCAGACTTCGTTGAAGTAGGTACAAAACTTGAAATCAACACAATGACAGGCGAATATTTGAAACGTGCATAATGATTAGGTTCTGTCAGTACTGACAGAACTTTGTCAGTTCATCAAAACAAGTGCGTGCTAATACTCCGACCTAGGTGTAACAACTAGCATATCCGTAAGTTGCTAAAGCAACAACGGCTACCCTATCTTAGGTCGGAGATAAAGCAGCACTAAGCTTTGAATTTCGTCCGACTAAATTCAGTGGTGAGTTGCCCTTTTATCAGTCGCTTCAGCGACTAGAGAAAATGGACAA
>Ga0099364_10001155_pt1 | contig 44021 bp, 42 predicted proteins | sample TergutTh196P3_FD_73070 | JGI IMG/M metagenome (GOLD analysis project Ga0099364, IMG submission 73070) | Microcerotermes parvus P3 segment gut microbial communities from Pointe-Noire, Republic of the Congo - Th196 P3 | ecosystem: Host-associated > Arthropoda: Insects > Digestive system > Gut ...
TTTAGGGAGAGTATAAATATATGAAATTAAAACTCGGAACAAATTTAGGCTTCGCGATTAACAGATATATCGAGCCTGAAATATGGGCGAAAATAGTCGCTCGAGATTTAGGCTTAAACAGCGTTCAGTTTGTTGCTGATTTATTAAATCCGTTTCTGCCCGAAGATTATATAAACAAAATGACAGAGCGTATTATTGATTCTCTAAATAAATATAATATTAAAATAGACAGTATGTTCACGAGCGCGTACACGAGAGTGAATCACTTAATGCATCCCGATAAGCAGGCGAGGGAAATCTGGCTTGACTGGTTTAAGAAATTTATTGACATGGGACAGAAATTCGGGGCGAAAACACTCGGAAGTCACTTTGGGATTTTGACGTTTGACGGCTTTGAGAATAACTATGATTTTTTAGTCGAGGAAGGCGTGAAGAACTGGCAGAAGCTTAGTTTTTACGCGAAAGACGCGGGCTATGACGCATTGATTTTTGAACCGATGAGCGTACCCAGAGAGATGGCGCATACTATACCCGAAGCAATAGAACTCATGGACAGAGTGAACGCAGATTGCGGCGTGCCTATGAGATTATGCCTTGACGTGGGACACGCTCCGCACCCTGATTACAGAGACCCGTATCCGTGGGTGGAAAAACTCGGGAAATACAGCCCGATTATTCACATACAGCAGACAGTTTTACACAAGAGTAATCACGCGCCGTTCACAGAAGAACATAATAAAACGGGGATAATAAGCGGTGAAAAATTAATAGAAGCGATGAAAAAATCAGGGCTTGACGAAACGATATTAATGTTTGAAATCGGTCATAGAGAACATTACGACACAGAGTTTAAAATTATAGAAGATTTGAAAGAAAGCGCAGATTACTGGAAAAAATGGGTTAAATAATCAATAATTAAAAGAGGATAGTAATATGTTTACAGACGCGAAATTAACTCACAGACAGCGTTTTCTTAACGTAATGGATTATAAAAGCGTGGACAGAGTGCCAAATATCGAGGTCGGCGCATGGGGGCAGACGATAGAACGCTGGGAAAAAGAGGGGCTTGATTTATCAAAAGTCCATTTTAACTGGTGGATTGGAGAGAATAATTTTTCGATTGACCCGCGCGAATATATCCCCGTCAATTATCAGATGCGTCCTTTTTTTGAATATAAATTAATAGAAAAAACAGACAGATATGAGATATTCAGGGATGCGCTCGGAGTCGTACATAAAGCCTTGATTGAGGGTACTGCAAGAGGCACGCGAATGTGCATGGACCAGTATATATCTTTTCCCGTGGAAAAGCCTGAAGATTTTAAAGAAATCAAAAAGCGTTATGTCGCAACGACGGATAGGTATCCGGCTGACTGGGAATCGAAAATCGACGGCTGGAAAAACTGCGACGTGCCGTTGATTCTCGCGCATAACTGCCAGACTTTGGGATATTACTGGCGTATGAGGGAATGGATGGGAACGGAAGGATTATCATACGCATGGTATGACTATCCTGAATTATGTCATGAAATGTGCGAATTTATCACGGATTTTACGATTGAAGTGTCAAAACCAATTTTGTCGCATAAAATTCCGATTGATTACGTCATGATAAATGAAGATTTATCAATGAAAACCGGACCTCTCTTATCTCCGTCTGTTTATAAAAAATTTATCGCGCCCGAAATGCGAAGGCTTGTTGATTTCTTTAAGTCAAACGGCGTAAAATATGTCTTTCTGGATACAGACGGCAACTGCGAGGTATTAATAAAAACTTTTATGGACTGCGGAGTCGACGCAATATGGCCGCTTGAACGGGTAGCCGGAATGGACCCTGTCAGAATACGTAAAGAATACGGCAGGGATTTAAGATTATACGGCGGGGTTGATAAAATGCGGCTTGCTCTCGGGAAAAAAGAAATCGACAGGCATCTTGCCGAGCTTTGCCCGCTTATCGAGGAAGGCGGATTTATTCCCACCGTTGACCATACTGTATCTCCCGAGATTTCCCTTGAAGATTTCTATTATTATATCGAGAGAAAAAACGCGGCGCTTTCGGGGAAATTCTAATAAAAATAATAAAATATAAAGGACTGCTTAATTTTATTTATATCATCTGACGACTATATTCACCAGTTTATCCTGAACCGCGATTTCTTTTACTATAGTTTTGCCGTTGAGCAGTTCCTTTACTTTTTCGCTGTTTTTTGCCGTATTAATTGCGTCCTGACTCGAAAGCCCCGCCTCTATTATAATTTTATCGCGGACTCTGCCGTTTATTTGAACGGCGATTTCGACCGCGTTCTCTTTTGTTTTGTTTTCGTCGTAATCTACCCAGTTTCCCAGAGACAGCAGACCCTTGCCTCCCGCCAAAAACCATAATTCCTCGCTTATGTGCGGCGCGAACGGACAGAGCAGGGTCAAAAATATTTTCAGCTCGTCAATCGTCAGGGAATTATTATCATAGATGTCGTTTACCAACGTCATCAAACCCGCAATCGCCGTGTTCATTTTCAAATTGTCTATATCATGCGTGACTTTTTTTATTGTCCGGTGAAATTTAACTTCAAGCTCCGGGGTAACTCCCCCGCCCTTTGCGATATCTATCAGACCGTAAACCCTCTCGGCAAATCTCCGGCAGCCTTTCATGCCGCTTGTCGCCCACGGCGTGGATTTTTCAAAATCCCCGATAAACATCTCGTATAATCTGAACGTATCCGCGCCGTATTCCGCAATCACATCGTCGGGATTTACAATGCTTTCAGGCCGCGACTTTGACATTTTACCGCCGTCCTCGGCTAATATCATGCCGTGCGACGTGCGCTTTAAATAAGGCTCGGGACAGCTCATTACGCCTATATCGTGCAGAAACAGCGCCCAAAATCTCGAATAAAGCAAATGCAGAGTAGTATGCTCCATGCCGCCGTTGTACCAGTCCACGGGCATCCAGTAATCGAGCTTTTCTTTCGAGGCTAAAAAATCTTTATTATCCGGGTCGCAGTATCTCAAAAAATACCATGACGAACCCGCCCACTGAGGCATAGTATCTGTTTCCCTCTCCGCGTCTTTGCCGCACTTCGGACATTTGCATTTAACCCAGTCCGTTATTTTAGACAGCGGCGATTCACCCGTGTCCGTCGGCTCGTAAGACTCGACGTCGGGCAGGAGCAGCGGCAGCTCGCTCTCGTCAAGGGCGACAAAGCCGCAATCATCGCATATTATTATGGGAATCGGCTCACCCCAGTATCTCTGACGCGAGAAAACCCAGTCTCTTAATTTATAATTAATTTTTTCTTCGCCGATTTTCTTATCTTCTAAAAACTCTGTGATTTTCTTCTTTGCTTCGTCCACTTCGAGACCGTCCAGAAAACCGGAGTTTACTAAAATTCCCGTTTCTGTGTCCGTAAAAGCGGCCTCTGTAATATCTCCGCCCTTTACGACTTCTATTATGGGCAGACCGAAAGTTTTCGCGAACGCATAGTCTCTTTCGTCATGACCGGGAACCGCCATAATCGCGCCCGTGCCGTAAGAAATCAAAACATAGTCTGAAACAAATACGGGAATTTCCTGATTATTCACAGGATTAACCGCTTTAATTCCCGATATTTCAACGCCGGTTTTTTCTTTATCGGCGATATTTGACAGTTCAGACCTTTCAAAATCCGATTTTTTAAGCGCCGCGTTTCTGTAAGCTTCGATTTCAGAATAATTTTCTATTTTGTCTTTTAAATTATTTATAATCGGGTGTTCGGGAGCTATGACCATATACGTCGCGCCGAAAAGAGTGTCCGGACGGGTCGTGAACACCCGGAGTTTATTCTCGCTGTCTTTGATTGCAAAATCGACCTCCGCGCCGACGGAACGCCCAAGCCAGTTCGCCGTCTGCGTCTTTACCCTGTCGATAAAATCGAGATTTTCCATGCCGTCCAGTAATTTTTGGGCGTAAGCCGTGATTTTCAGCATCCATTGACTTTTCTCACGTCTTACAACCTCGCTGCCGCACCTCTCGCAGCCGTTGTCCACGACTTCTTCGTTTGCGAGAACGCATTTGCACGACGTACACCAGTTGACCGCCATTTCCTTTTTATACGCTAAATTATTTTTAAAAAGCTGTAAGAATATCCATTGCGTCCATTTATAATATTCGGGGTCCGTCGTGTCTACTTCTCTCGACCAGTCGAGAGAAAGCCCGAACGCCTGCAGCTGCCTTTTAAATTTTACTATATTATCTTTAGTAACGGGTTTCGGGTGAAGCTTATTTTTAATCGCGTAATTTTCAGTCGGCAGACCGAAAGCGTCCCAGCCCATAGGGAACAGGACGTTAAAGCCTTCCATTCTTTTTTTGCGCGAGACGATATCCATCGCGACGTAGGGCCGGGGGTGTCCGACGTGAAGCCCCTGACCCGACGGATAGGGAAACTCTATTAAAACATAATATTTCTGTTTATTTTTGTCTTCAGTAACCTGAAACGCTTTCTCTTCGTTCCATTTAGCCTGCCATTTCTTTTCAATTAATTTAAAATCGTACGCCATAGTTTTTATAATTACTCCTCGTCCTGATTACTTTCCGTGTTTTCTGAATTTTCTGAATCTAAATTTATTTCTAACTCTGAATCCGTTTCTGAATCTATATCTGAATCTTCTGCGGCTTTTTTAATCGGATTATCCCGGGATATAAGAAGCTCAACCCGTCTGTTTCTCTGTCTTCCCTCGGGCGTTTCGTTCGTGTCGATGGGCATTTCCTCGCCGTATCCCTGCATATAGAAATATCTCGAGGCTATTTCGCTTTCGGATATCAATATACCCATAAAATTATTCGCTCGTCCGCTGCTTAGTTCCCAGTTGTTTCTGAACTGCGCCGAATACTGCGGGACGTCGTCCGTGTGTCCGCTTACGACTACCCTGAACGGATTCTCTTCGTCGTGGTTATTTTTGAGAAGCTCGGCAAATTCAAGCGCGACGCCGCGCATTTCCTCCGATACTTCCGCGCTTCCCGACGCGAACCAGACGTCGCTCGTGAGAGTTATGAGCAAATGGTCTCCGTCTCCGTCGCCTTCGTGGAGAAAAATACTCTCGTGCAGGTCGTTTTCAATCAGATAAAAATTAAGCTGCTGAAACAACGCTATAAGGTCCGCGTTTTCGTCCTCTATTTCTTCGCCGTCCTCCGTTTGCGCGAGGGAATTATTTATATCGGTGCCGGGAGGAGGCGGAGGCGGGTCTATGTTGAGTTCGTCTCCCGGACCCCAAATTTCCATGCCGTGCTTTACTCTTATCGCCATAAATTCTTCAGAGGTCATTCCCCCGGGCTGAAACGCAGTAAAAAGCAGTTCAAACTTACCTTTGTCCATCGACGACATCGCGATTAACAAAACAAAAAACGTCAGCATCAGAGTCACCATATCCGCGTAAGTAGTCAGCCAGCCTGCGCCGCCGTCCGAATCGTTCCGGTTTCTTCTTCTCATTTCCTAATCTCCTCCCCTGTTTCCCCTCGGGTTCGTTACGTTTTTTCTTCTCTCTTTATTGAGCTGCTCGCACAAAAGCTCGTATATAAACGACGGACTGCTTCCGTGCTGCAGGGCCATAACCCCGGTGCATATCAGAGTCTTGTTGAACATCTCCCTCTGGTGGAGAATTTTTAGTCTCGCGGCAATCGGCAGAAAAATAACGTTAGCTAAAATACAGCCGTACAGAGTCGTAATCAGCGCGGCCGCCATAGCGGCGGTCAGGTTAGCAATCGCGCCTTCCTGGTCAAAGTCCATCGACCCGAGCATGATAATCAGCCCGACGACCGTTCCGACCATTCCGAAAGCGGGAGCGAACGAACCCGCCTTCTCATACATCGATACGACTTCGCCGTGTCTCGTGTCGATACTGTCCAGACTGTCCTCGAGAGCTTTTTTTATTTTCTCTTCCTGTATTCCGTCGACTATCATGCGTACGCCGTACTGCATGGTCGGCTCGGGGATTTGCTCCTCTTCGAGAGCGAGTATCCCCCCGCTTCGGACTTTGTTCGCCAAATCCACGATTTTTTCGATTTGAGCCTCGGGGGTTTGTTCCTTTCTGACTATAACTTTAAAATGAGCGGGTATTTTGGCGATTTGCTGAATCGGCACCGTCGTTATCAAAGAGCCGAACGTCGGCGCGATAACCAGCAGAATACTCGGCAAATCGGCAAATCCGCCGACGAGCCCCATATCAAAATCGGCAAGAAACATAATGCCGAATACAATCACCGCCAGGCTGAACAGTATTGCGGCCAAAGATAATATTCCTAATCCCATAAAAAAACTTTCTCCTTAATGTGATTCTGTTTTTCCGACTTCCTTAATTTTTAATATTTGTTTGAAGTCTGATAAAGTTACTCTGTTTATACTATTATAACACAGCATAATAAATTAAGCAAGTAAATTTTTATTTTTTATTTATATTTAATAATACCGCGCGGTTTTTGAATGAGTTAAATTTTTGTGAACAAATAATGGATTTATTCTTTGCCCTCTTTCGCAAAGAGGGTGCCGTCCGCAGACGGCGGGTGTTTTCGTCTCCCCGTACGCCACATCAAATTTCAAAAACACCCGTCAGCCGCTTACGCGACTGCCACCCTCTTTAAAAAAGAGGGCTTTCCGCGATAATTTTCACATTTGTTCATAATTTGTTTACTCGTTCAAAAACCTTAAATAATACCCGATTATTTATTGATTTGTTTAAAATATTATGTTATAATATAAAATAACATAAAAATAAAATTTAATTTTTTAATTTTACGGAGGAAAAGTATATTTATGAAAAAAGGGGTACAGCTTTTTACGGTCAGGGATTACATGAAGGACAGAAAGCAGGTCGAGGAATCGCTGAAAAAAATCAAGGCTCTGGGCTACGACAGCGTACAGAACGGAACGCCGCACTTTATGACCGATTCTGAAATTAAATCGATGCTCGACGATATCGGACTGGCTCCGTGTTCGGCGTACGGGGATTTTATGGCTATGCTCGCAAATCCCGGGGCAATCAAAAAAGCCGTCGCGGCGGCGAAAACGTACGGCGTGAAATACGTCGGAGTGGGAACTCTGCCCAACGAGTGGCGCGAAAGCGCGGACGGTTACAAAAACTTCGCCGCGGGCATGAACAAAATAGGCAAAGAGTTAAGCAAAGAAGGCTGCGGCATTTTATATCACAACCACGCGCTCGAGTTTTTTTCTCTGGGCGGAGGAAAGCACGGCATGGATATATTATTCGGCGAAACCGACCCGTCCTGCGTTTTCTTTTCCCACGATACGCACTGGCTTACTTCGGGAGGAGTAAATCCCGTCGACTGGATTTACAAATCGAAAGGGCGTATGCCTATAATTCACTTTAAAGACTACGCGATAGTCGGCGGCGCGCAGGTCGTCGAAGGCGTATGCAAGACTTTTGCCGAAGTCGGCGAAGGCAATCTCGACTGGGCGAATATTGTCAAGGCTTGTCACGACACGGGCATAGAATACGCGATAGTGGAGCAGGACGTTTGCAGGGGCTGTCCGTTCGACAGTCTGGAGACGAGCTATAAAAACATGGTTAAATTCGGGGTTTGATTTACAGAACGATATGATTTAAATATCACCGGGGGCCGATTCGGCAGACGACGAATCGGCTTCCGCCGTTTATTAAAACAACAAAACATACAGAAAATATTATGAAATATTATTTTAAGATAATTAAAAAATTTTTTTCGGGGAAATCGCAGCTGCTGACCTCCGCCGTTTATCTGGCGATTACTTTTTTCGTATTGGCTCTGATTCAGAGTTTCGGAGCGGGCGCGCCGAATATAAAAGAGGCGGACGCTGCCGAAGGCATTGCGGATTTAAGGGATTTCGACTTTGTTTCTTCAATCGCGCGCGTCGGCGGGGCGGAGTTTTTCCCCGGCGTTCTTCTGCCGCCGGAAGAAACGGAAACGGCGCTCCCCGGCGTCCGGAGCGTCCCCGAAAAATATATCACGGCGAGGGTTCGGCTTCTCGTACCCGACGGCGAATATTTAATATACGGCAAGGGTCCGGACTATGCGTCGAGGATTTTCGTGAACGGGAAATTGACCGGCGCGGTCGGATTTATAGACGAGGAGGACGAAAGCGGGAATATTTATCAGATGACCCAGTTCAGAAGCGCGGCCCGTCCTGACGACGGGGTTATCGAGGTCGTCTTTCATATAGCGGGCATAATCCGCGGCGACCCGTCCTATCACGGTTTGTTTATCGGAGAATCCGAGCCCGTAAGCTCCCGTCTTATCCGGGATACGGTATACGGTCTGATTCCCGTGATTATCTTTATCACCTGCGCCCTGTTTTATTTCGGATATTTTCTGTTTATCCCGTCGCAGAAGGCAAATTTATGGTTCGCGCTCATTTCGCTCACTATCGGGGTTTTCGCGTCGTATAACTGGAAAATAGGCTATAATATTTTCCCGGAGGTGGACTACGGGGTCGAATACGTCGGGTTGCACGTCGCCCTGCTTTTGATTTGCGCGTTTTATTCGCTGTTTACGCAGTCGCTGTTTTCGACCTCAAAAACAGTTCCGGCCGCGATTTGCGCGGGAGGCGCGCTGCTTGCGGTTTCGTTCGCGGCGCTTCCGATTTCGGTTACGTCCCGGTATTTACTGGCGCATACGCTTTTTGTCTTTTCTGTCATGTCCGCGAATATACTGCTGATTGTAATGAAATTCAAACAATTTAAAACTGAACACACGGTATCTTTCTGCGGTCAGGTTATTTTTATAATCGGCGGCGTACTCGATATGTTCGGTTTCAGATTTATCGATTTCTGGGATTTTACGAACGTCGGCATGATTGTATTTTTGTTTACCCAGATGACTTCGCTGTATATCGTGAACAACCGGACCGTGGAAAGCGAGCAGAGGCTGAAGGCCGATTATGCCGCTCTGGAAAAACAGAGCGAATGGAAAGCCGAACTCCTCGGGAATTTATCCCACGAACTCAAAACCCCGCTTACGGTCATATCGAACGTGGCGCAGCTGGCGCAGCTGCGTTCGTCGGAGGATTACGTACGGACGAAACTTGACACGGCGGTCGCCGAGGTCGAGCGTATGAAGCTCACGGTGGGGCAGATATTGGCGCTGGCGAGGCTTGAAGACAACGGTCAGCCGCTGAATTTCGGGCCGGTCGATATGAAAATACTGATAAAGAACACGCTGTCGCATTATTTTCAGGCTCTCAACGAGAATAATAATAAACTGACTATCGAATATCCCGAAAGTTTACCCGAGGCGAGGGCGGACGCGGAACAGGTCGGGAAAGTTCTGGTAAATCTCATAAACAACGCGATAAGATTCACCCGTAACGGGAACATAACGGTCGGAGTCCGGCATAATTCGATACCGGAAGATTCCGTTCTGGTAACCGTGGAAGACGCCGGACGCGGTATAACGCCCGAGCAGAAAGAGCGCATATTCGAACGTTTTTTCACGGGAGACCGTTCGACGGGGACCGGGCTCGGTTTATATATATGCAAAAAGATTATAGACGCGCACGGAGGCGAAATCAGCGTCAGAAGCGAACCGGGAGAGGGAACCGCGGTCAGTTTTACTCTGCCGGTATGGAAAACCGAATGACCCTCTTGCAAAATCACGTTACCATGTAGGGGCGGCCATTGGCCGTCCGTCTGAAAAACGTCAAAACTGCGTTGGTTTTGCGGACGCGCAATGCGCGCCCCTACAATCAGGATTTTAATTTCGCAAGAAGTCTAATAAAATAAAAGGAGATTGGATAACAAATGATGAGCGCTATACTGCTTATAGAGGACAACGCCGTTATCATGGACTCGAACAGAGAATATTTGGAGATGCAGGGATACGAGGTATGCGCGGCCTTTACGATACGCGGGGGTTTGGAAATTCTTGAAAGCCGCCGGATTGACCTGATAATACTGGATATTATGCTGCCGGACGGTTCCGGTATTGACTTTTGCGCTAAAATGCGGGAGAGTTTCAATATCCCGGTTCTTTTTCTGACGTGCCTCGACGACGACGACGCGCTGATTGCCGGTCTGAAAGCCGGCGGCGACGAATATATGACGAAGCCCTACAGCCTTGCGGCGCTGTCCGCGCGAACCGACGCGCTGCTGAGGAGGGTCAGGATAGAACGTTCGTCCGAGAGAAGCTTCAGTATAGGTCCCCTGACGATAGACTGCGGCAAACGCAGGGTATATCTCGACGGAGGGGACGCTCTGCTCACGCCTAAAGAATTCGACGTTCTGCTTATGCTTGCCAGGGATATGGGGAGAGGCTTCACGTCCGAAGAAATATATTCCCGGGTCTGGGGAGACGAACTGTTCGACAGCCGCACCGTTATCGTCCATATTTCGTCTATCAGGAAAAAACTGCGTATGGACGACGAGAGTCCGCTTACGATAGCGACCGAAAAACGAAAGTATTATAGTTTGCGCCGGGAATAATTTCTGTAATAATAAAATAAAAATACGGTCAAATTTTGTTGATTTAACGGTTTCCCGTTTTAATTATAGTGTATAATTAATAAAATTAATTATATTATAAAGAAAGGTACTGATTATTGAAGATGAGGACGAAACTGTTTAGGATTTCTAAAATTTTTCGCGCGTTTGCCTTGGCGCTGACGGCGGCCGCGGTAATATCGGCGGCGGGATGCGGGGAAACGGCGGAGACTCCCGGAGGAGTAAACGCCGAAAACGCGAATATCGGCGCGCTGACCGGTTCTACGGGGGAAATGTTCGTCGAGGCAAACTACCCGGACGCGGGATTGTACCGGTACGATTCGATTCCGGACGCCGTGGTCGCCCTGAAGAGCGAGAGGCTGGACTATGTTGTTACCGCGTATACTATTGCGCTGGGTTTTGTCCGGAGCAACCCCGACCTTGAAATTATGCCGGGTATTCTGGTCGAAGAAGGGGCCGCAATCGCCGTTAAAAAAGACGAAACGCAGCTTTTAAGCGATATTTCGGAGGTTCTGGAGCGTTTCAGAGGAGACGGAACTCTGGACGATATAATAGAAAGGTGGATTAAAGAAGACGGGGGCGCTTATGAACAGAGGGAAATCCCCGTACATACCGACGCCCCTGTTTTAATGGTCGGAGTAGCCGCTAACAGGGAGCCTATGTGCTTTATCGAGAGAGGCGGGATTATCGGCCTTGACGCGGAGCTGATTGAGCGCATCGCCTATGAACTGGGCATGAGGGTGGAATATATGGATATGCAGTTTTCCGCTTTAATAACGGCTCTGGAGAGCGGGCGCGTCGGCGCCGTGATTTCAAACGTGACCCCGACTGAGGAGCGCAGACTCATGGTAAATTTCACGGAGGATTATTTCAAGAACCCGCAGATTCTGCTGGGAAGAAAGCCTCATGATTCTGATAACGGCGCGCCGCGTACTCTCATAATAGAGGAATGGGAGGGGAAAACCATCGGTGTCGTAACCGGAACCGTCAACGACCAGGTAGTAGCCGAGTTTATACCCGGCGCGGTTCCCGCTTACTTCAACGACGTTACGGACGCGGTACTCGCGCTGAGAAACGGCCGGATAAACGGCGTGCTGACCGATACGGAGGAATTTAAGATATCCGGGCCGAAAAATCCCGGACTCAGAATACTTGAGCCTTATTTTAACAATACCGACGCCGGTATGCTCGTATCGAAAGAAAAGCCCGAGCTGCTTGCGAAGCTGAACGACTTCATAGCCCTAATCAAGTCCGACGGCGTATACGACGAAATGTACGACCGCTGGATAGGAGGAGACGAGACTATGCCGTACATACCCGAGGGAAACGGCGAAACGCTTATATTCGGGACAAGCGGGGTCTCCGATGGTTTCGCTTACTATAAAGACGGGGAAATTGCCGGATTTGATATCGAGTTCGCCAAACGGTTCGCGGCGCATGAAGACATGAAGCTTGACATAATTGTCATGGATTTTTCGGGGTTAATCCCCGCCCTTCAAAGCGGGAGGGTAGATTACGCCGCAAGCTGCTTCGCCATCACGGAGGAGCGGAAGCAGAGCGCGAATTTTACCGACCCTTATTTCACGACCGCGAGAGCGATAGCCGTGTTTGACCGCAATTCGGACGCGCAAGCCGGGGGTAATAATGCCGGAGGATTCTGGAACGGTTTAAAGACGAGCTTCGAGCGGAATCTGATACATGAAGGGCGCTGGAAGATGATTGCGGACGGGCTTCGGGTCAGTATAATAATCACGATTTTTTCTTTCGCGCTGGCGACCCTTCTAGGTTTCGGGGTATGCGCCCTGCGCATGAGCGGATACGGCGTACTCAGAGTTATAGGCAATATTTACATAACGGTTCTGCGCGGTACTCCGGTCGTCGTTCTGCTGATGATAACTTTTTACGTGATATTCGCCAGGAGCGGCATGAACGGAACTATGGTCGCGGTTATCGCCTTCGGATTCAACGGGGCGGCGTTTATCGGCGAAATTATCCGGAGCGCGATTATGACGATAGACAAAGGACAGGTAGAAGCGGCGCGCAGTATGGGGTTCTCAAGAGCCGGCGCGTTCTTCACGGTGACTTTCCCGCAGGCGGCCAGGGTTGCGTTCCCCGTGTATATGTCCGAGTTTATATCGATGTTCAAAATGACTTCGGTCGTAGGTTATATAGCGGTAGTAGACCTGACAAAAGCGGGGGATATAATCAGAAGCCGGACATACGACGCGTTTTTCCCGCTGATTATGGTCGCCCTGGTATATTTAACCGCGGCTTCCCTGATGATTTGGCTGTTCAACTATATCAGCCGCAGGACAAACAAACGATTGAGGAGGGCGAAATAATAATATGATTACCGTAACTGATTTAAAAAAGAGCTTCGGCAGTCTCGAAGTGATTAAGGGTATTACCGCGACTATAAAAAAGGGCGAGATTATAACTATAATCGGCCCGTCGGGAACGGGTAAGAGCACTTTTCTGCGCGCTTTGAATATGCTCGACCCGCCTACCGGGGGTTCGGTTGAGTTCGAGGGAAAAAATCTCACGGATAAGAAGACCGATATCAACGAAGTCAGAAAGAGAATGGGCATGGTATTCCAGAGTTTTAATTTATTTTCCCATATGAGCGTACTGGATAATCTATGCGTCGGGCAGACGAAACTGCTGGGAGTATCCCGTTTAGAAGCCGAAAAAACCGCGCGGGAGCTGCTGTCGACCGTCGGGCTCGCCGAAAAAGCGAACGCATACCCCGACGAGTTGTCGGGAGGGCAGAAACAGCGCGCGGCTATCGCCCGGTGTTTGTCTATGAAGCCTGATATTATGCTCTTTGACGAGCCGACGAGCGCTCTCGACCCGACGATGGTCGGAGAGGTCACGTCGGTAATTAAGCGCCTGGCGCAGAGCGGCATGACGATGGCTATCGTCACCCATGAGATGGAATTTGCCAGAAACGTTTCAACCCGGGTTATATATATGGACGAGGGGGGAATTTATGAGGAAGGGCCGCCGGAGGTTATTTTCGGTTCGCCCGCGAGGGATAAGACGAGGGCGTTTATTAACCGGGTAAAGAGTTACAGATATGAAATAATCTCTGAAAATTATGATTTTATCGAGATGATGAACAATCTTATTCGTTTCTGCGAAGCGAACGCTTTGAGTAAGGCGAACGCATATAAGGCGCAGCTTACTATTGAGGAACTGGCGAATATTATGCCGAAGTCCGAACCGTCGGAAATCAGCCTGAGCTTCCCGGAGAATCAAAGCCTGTTTACGGTTACGGCAAGATACGGCGGGGAGAATCTGAATATTCTGGACGATAAAGATAATAAAGATAAAAGAGATAAAATGGAAGCGGCGATAATCAAAGGCGGAGCGGACAGCGTTACGCATATGAACGACGGGCAGAATTATCTGACCGTAACGTGGAAATCAAAGTAAGAATTAATTAGGGGGGAGAAAAATATCTATGTCTGATTTAACTTACGACAGCGCCTTAAACGCGGACGAACTGACGATTATTGTCGGAGGAAGGGCAGATTCGGACAATTCGAGGGAACTGTCCGAATACTTCGCCGAAGAATGTAAACAGGCTCACGGTTACTTAACGCTGGATTTAGAAAATTTGGAGTATATATCGAGCGCGGGCCTTCGGGTACTGCTGTCGGTTATTAAAAAAGAGCCGAAACGGGTGAAAGCCGTAAATGTAAGACCCGAGGTATACGATATTCTGGAGATGACGGGGTTTTCCCAAATGCTCGATACGAGCCGGGCCATGCGCCGGGTTTCGGTCGACGGCTGCGAAAAAATCGGTCAGGGAGGTCAGGGCAGCGTTTACCGTCTTGACAAAGACACTATTATAAAAGTGTTCAGCCCGCAGATGCCCCTTGAAGAAATCGAGAAGGAGCGAAGCTCCGCGCAGAAGGCTTTTATGCGCGGGATTCCGACGGCAATCTCGTACGATATAGTTAAGTGCGGGGACAGTTTCGGCGTGGTATATGAAATGCTCAACGCGGACACGGTAGCGGCGCTGATTAATAAAGAACCGGACAAGTTAGAAGATTACGTGAAAGAATATGCGAAGATGGTAAAAAAAGCGCACGGCGTCGATATGTCCGGTTCTGGATTTCCTGATGTAAAGGCGATGCGCGGGGGAGGTTTCGAACTGGCGTATATGAACGGTATGCTGAGCAGAGAACAGGCCGACGGGTGCGCCCGGCTTTTCAATACGCTTCCGGAAAGGACGACTTTTCTGCACGGCGACATTAATCCGAACAACGTGATGATGCAGGACGGCGAGATGCTGCTGATTGATATGGGCGCGGCCGGGTACGGACACCCTCTTATCGACGTTGCGAGCATATATCTGACGACGGGATTTATGGGAAGGCAGGGAAAGAGTCTGGGAGACAAAGTAACGGGAGCGACAAACCCGCTCTCTCCGGAGCGTTCCGTTCGTATATGGGAAATTTTTATCCGCGAATACTTCGGAACCGACGACAGGGAAACGCTTGAATCTATCGAATATCAATGCGAGACCTTTACCCTTCTCACGAGCGTATTTATTTTCACGTTCGGCGCGCAGATGGGTATGGCGCCGGAGCTTACGGAATCTTCCCGAAGAATGTGCGAAAAAATGCTTTTCCCGAAGATAGAGGAACGGCTGAGGAATATAAAGCCGGACGGAAAGCTCCGAGGGGATTACGCCGACGCCGCGGCGCAGACCGGTGAAAAAACTCCGGAAGCCCAGGAGCAAAAGAAGAGCCTTCTCGATAAAATATTGGGGAAACGTAAAAAGCCGGAGGCGTCAGCCGCAAAATTAATAACGGCGGACAGCAAAATCAGGGATATTATAGAAAACGAAGCGGCGAAATCCATACTGGAGCGTAATATTCCGGGGATAACGGAGAACAGTCAGCTTAAAATGGCGTACGGCATGACGCTCCGCGCCTTGCAGAAATTCCCGCAGGCAAAGATTTCAAAGGAGCGGCTCGACGAAATAGAAAAAGAATTCGCCGGGTTGTAATATAAATAACAATCATAAAAAACAAAAAATAATTATTTTTATATTTATATTTTCAGGAGGATAAGGATAAATGATGAAACTTTATAAATTCAGGGGTTTGCTGTTAATACTGCTTACGGCGGCGCTGCTCGCCGGCTGTTCGGGAGACGGAAAACCCGCGTCGGCGGATATTTTTGATACGCTTACCGGCGATACGTATCATTTAAAGGGAACTTTCGGCGGGATAACGATGGAGGCTTACTGCAAAGACGGAATGACGGCTATGATAATCGAGGACAGTTCGGGAGACGTTACCCGCATGATTAACAGAGACGGCAAAAATCACGGGATAAACGACGCCGAAAGATTGATGTATATTTATGAAGCGGACGAACCGCCGAGCGTCGCGCTGCCGTCCGCGGACCTCGCCTATGTAGTGAGCGGAGAAAGCGATTTCAACGGGAAAACGCTGCCTTACGACGAATATTCAGACGGCGGCGAGGTTAAAGTATGGCTCTTTATCGACGGAAACTCGCTTGCGGGCCTGCGTATTCTTGAAGACGGCGAATCGAACGACATAACAATACTGATTTTGGACAAGAACGTTCCGGACGGGGTGTTCGACCTGCCGGAAGGATACGACGAAACGGAGATATAAATTGCGGCGTCGAAACTGCGTTGATTTTGCGGACGCGCAATGCGCGCCCCTACAATCAAGATTTCAATTTCGCAAGAGGTCTAACATACAAAAACCCCCGTAAAACCGGGGGTTTTAAATTTATGGGGTGAACGACGGAAGTCGAATCCGCGACCTTCAGGGCCACAACCTGACGCTCTAACCGACTGAGCTACGCCCACCGTTTTATTTTTGCGAACCAACGCAACTCTCACATTATATCATATTACCGCGTCCGTGTCAATACAAAATTTAAAATATTTTATTTTTGATTTTTATATTCAGCTTTATATCTGTCGTATTCGCTGAATATGCAGCCGCAGTATTTCTGCATATATAAACTTTTCTCTTTCGCCCGTTTCTGCCCTTCTCTGAAATTCCCCCTGAAATCGCCGGGGAAAAATTCGACGCCGTATTTCCGCGAATATTTCTCCCCGGTCTCTTTTATTTTTTCGCGGTTCTGATACGGACTGCAAAGCAGCGTCGTCGAAAACATATTAAACCCATTTATTTTCGCGCGCTTTGCCGTTTCTTCGAGCCGGATATCATAACAATACGCGCAGCGTTCGTCCGGATTTAACCCGATAAAATCCATGAGCCCGTAAAAATCTTCTGTAATCAGCCGGATATTATTTTCAAACGCATAATCCGACAAACAGTCAAGCCTTGATTTATATTCCGAAAACGGGTGAATATTCGGATTATACCAAAAGCAGGACAGTTCAAATTCAGAGACGAACGGCTCCGTACATATAAGACACGGAGCGCAGCAGACGTGCGTTAAAATCTTATATTTCATTAAATTTAATATTTTATTCTTAATTTTTCGGTTTCGGTATAATTTCGCCGATTCTTCTGAATTCCGCGGGTTCAGAACGATTGCGGGTTGACGCGTCGTAAACGGGCGCGTCGTGCATAGGCGTTTGTTTCACCAGTTCGACGGCTTTGAAAACGGCCGCGGTGATTTTCGTCCGCATCTCTATATTCAGCAGATTATTCGCTTTTCTGATAAGCTCCCCCTGTTCGGACGTCGCGTAATACGACGGAAACTCGTTTAAAGCCAGCGCGCATATGTCATAAAAGCATTTTTCGCATCTGCAAACGTCCGGTATATGCTTCAGCGAAGCGACCGTTTCTTCAATCACAGCGTCTTCGAGAGTGTTTTTCAGATAATATTTCGACTGCGTTCCGAGGTCTTTTGATTTATACGGATTATACCCGCGCTCTTCTTTTACTGTTTCTCTTGTTTCTATTATCCCTTCAGGTTCTCTTATTTCTTTTATCTGTTCTATTTCTCCGGATTTTCCAATTTCAACGCCGCCGTCAAGACCGCCGTTTTCTTCTTCCGGAGGTACTTCCGAACTTATAAATCTCCGGACGACCGACGCCGAACCCTCTCTCGCGTTAAAATCGGCTGATAATTTATTTTTCTTCGCTGACAATTCTGTCTACCTCCCGGGCAAGTTTTTTGTACGCGTTCGCGCCGGAGAAATTCTCCTCGGCAAAATCTCCGACGGGGAGTCCGGCGATTGCCGCGTTTGAAAATTTTACGCTTCTTTTCACCACTATATTCAAATACGGGAAATTATCCTGGATTTTGTCCAGAACCATTCTCGCGTGCTTCGTTCTCGGGTCGTACATAGTTATTATAGTTCCCAAAAATCTTATTCTTTTATTATATTTTCTTATATCGCCCAAAGTCTGGTCTATGATTTCCAGTCCTTTGTACGACAGAAACGACGGTTCTACCGGGACAATCACATAATCCGAAGCCATAAAAGAATTTACCGTTAAAATCCCGAGCGACGGCATATTGTCTATAATCGCGTAATCGTAATATTCCGATACTTCCCTCAGTTTTTCCCTCATCACGTACTCCCGGTTCATAAACGGGATAATCTCGATTTCCGCGACCGACAAATCTATCGACGCGGGAATTATATCGACGTTTTCGAGACCCGTTCTTATTATCACGTCTTTTGCCGAACACTTGCGGGTTATGAGATGATACGCGCTCTGTTCGAACTGCGCCGGGTCGAATTTCAGATATATAGTAAGCGACGCCTGAGGGTCGAGGTCGACGAGAAGAACGCTTCTCCCCATTTTTCCCAGTTCGGCGGCAAGATTCAGCGTCGACGTCGTTTTCCCCACCCCGCCTTTATTATTTGCAATAGAAATAACTTTCATATCCGTACCAAACTAATTTAAACGAATTTAAATTAACAACTTTCTGTAAATTATATTTATAATCCCCCGCCGGATTATTATATTAGACCTCTTTCAAAACCGAAATACGACCACCCCGCCGTCTGCGGACGGCACCCCTCCACAGAGGGGAATGGAGAACAAACGACCGAAAGTGATTAAATTCCCCTCCGTGGAGGGGTGGCGCGACGCGTAAGCGGCGTGACGGGGTGGTTTTGAAAGAAGTTCATTAATTTGCGAACAAAACAAACCCTTGCCGTAGGGCGATTAATAATCGCCCCTACATTTTATTTGCGGTTTATATTATATTAATTTTATCAGAAAATAACATAAAAATCTATGACTTTATCTAATAATATATATATTTTTACAAATAATTCAAAAAATATTATTATTTCGTTTATATTCTTCGAGTTTTTGCGCGTCTTTGATTTCAAGCCCTCTTTCTCCCGCCAGCGACTCTATATGATGCGTAAACTCGTGAATAAGCGTCCTGCGAAGTTCCGCTTTTTGTCCGTCGGGAGAAAGATGCGAGTATAATCTGACGAAAGACCCGTAATATATCGCTATATATCTGCCCAGACCTCCCATGCCTTTCCTGTCGTTGTGATATTCGCCCAGAATAAACAGATTCCCGGCTATACTCCTGACCGCTCCCCTGTGACGCTTTGTCTCGGGCATCAAAATAATGCCGCCGTTTAAATCCCGGTAAAATTCCTCCGGGATTTCTTCGGCTATTTCGTCGAGCATCGCTCCGGCTTCCTCAAAACTAATCATAACTGCGCTACACGCGGCTGACGTCGCCGTAAACCGGAGGCAGCGCGTGAGGTCTGACCAAAGCTCCGCCGTTCTCGTACGATTCGATTGCAGCGAATATATATTCGATTGTCGCCAGCGCGTCTCTTCCCGACGCCCTTAAATATTCTTTAGGGACTTCGTTCGATACGTCCTCTAAATAAGCGTGTATTCTCATCGGGAAAGTCGCGTTGAAATCAGACACGCCGCTGTCATGAACGACCGCTTCTTCGTTCGTCTGCCAGTAGGTGAGCTTTTCGACGCAGTTCTCTATGCACGCCGTGCCTTTCGTTCCCGCGAGTTCATACGTCCACGCGAGAGAAGACGTACAGCCCATGCCGAAGTGCGCGTCGCCTCTCTGGGATAATAAATATCCCACGCTGCCGTTTTGGAATCTCATGTGTACGCTCTGTATAGACAGCATTAAATCCTCGTTCGATTTTCTTACGCCGGGTTTGTCCATAAACGCCTGAATATGCGTTACGTCTCCCTGGAACGCTCTCATGACAGAAAACGGATGGGTTAAAAAAGCCTTCGTATGAGAATACGGCCTGTTCCATTTCGCGCCGCCGCTTCCGCCGTAAAGCGCCGAACTTCCGTTAAATCCTACTTTGTGTATAGAATTGATTTGCTCGCCTATGCCGCCGTTTTTGATATACTCGAATAATTTGTCAGCCGGCGCTGAAAAATAGTGATTGAGATTACAGCCCAGATAAACGTCTTTTTTCGCCGCGTACGCGACAAGCTCTCTCGCGTCCGTGACTTCGTGGCAGATAGGCTTCTCTACGAGGACGTTTCTGCCCGCGTCGATTGCCTGCATAGCCGGCTCAAAATGCATCGACCCGTTATCGTAACCCGACGTAGCGATATCCACAATATCGAGCTCCGGATAAGCCGACAGCATTTCTTTAAGAGAATAAAACGCCGGAACGTTAAATTTTTCAGCAGCCGCGTCGGCTTTTTCTTTGATAATATCGCACACCGCGACAAGATTCGAGAGTTCGTCGTTTGTGTGGCAGGTAGCGTGGAGATTGCCAATGCCGCCCATGCCGACCACTCCCACGTTTAATTTTTTAGAATTTTCACCCATAATAATTTTACACCTCATGTTTTAAAATATTTAATATTTTATTAGAACTCTTGCATAACCCCGGAATCTAATTTCCCCACCCTCTTTTTTAAAGAGGGTGCCGTCCGCAGACGGCGGGTGTTTTACACCATACGCAGCATCAGATTCTAAAAACACCCGTCAGCCGCTTACGCGACTGCCACCCTCTTTAAAAAAGAGGGCTTTCCGTGGTGATTTTCAAGTTATGCAACAGTCTGTTTACTCACTCCATCGACATAAAAGTTTCGACGATTCTTTCTATATCCCGTTCCATTCTGGCCAGTCTTCCCTCGTAAAACGATATTATATTTCTGTTGTTGTTTCTCGACAGTTCTATGAAATCCCTCCATACTCCGCCGAAAGAATACACGCCGCCTATGTCGTAAACCCTGGAGTTGAATATAATATCCAGCATCTCGCTTGATTCTTCGTCCCTCATGTGCTTTCTCTGAAGGGTAACGTCGTAATAGGCGGGCTGAAGGGTATATCTGCTCTCCGCCGACAACGCTTCGAGAACTATACTCACCCTTTCCAAATCCTCCGCGCTTTTGGGAACTCCGAGAAGAACTCCCGTGTACGGGTTCACGACGCTGTGATAATTTTCCTGGTTTTCGTCGAATTTGGGCATCGGGATAATTCCGAAGTTGCCTTCCATTCCCCTCAGGCTTTCGACCACTCTCATGCGCATCCATAAAAACAATACCCTGCCGTCCTCGAACATAGAGTGATAATCGCCGTATTCTTCTCTGGTATGAATATTTACGACATATTCCGGATTATATAACAATTCCATAGTTTTGTCGAGAATCAAGAGGTTTTTCGGGTTCGTGAAAGTCATATACGGCACGTCGTTCTCGTCCTTTTCTGCAAGCAGACCGCCTCCGCTTACGAGAAGCGCGTGGAGAACGTCGATTCCGACTACAAAACCCCACCTGTCCTCGGGACCCATCGTTCCGTCGCCGTTCAAATCGGCCTCCGCGCCTTTTATCATATCGTGCATCGCGTCCATCGTCCATTTGCCGCTTTTCACTAAATTATACGGCAGTTCGATTCCGAAATCGGCCATTAAATCTTTGTTGAATAAAAGCCCGTTCGTCGCTTCGTTGTCGAGTATCAGCAAATCCCCGCCCAGTAAATAATTCTGGTTCGCAATCGACATTTCCTTTACCGCGGGGTCCCACCAGGGCTTATCTATATCCACGAACGGCAGGTTATCTATATTGACGAGCAGATTATTAGTGACCACTCCGGGTATATTATTGTTAAAAATCACGGCCGCGTCGTAAGTCGAGTCTCCCGAACCGACAGCTCTCCTCAATATTCCGACGTCGTCCGGACGGGCTATCATTTCGATATTTATGTTATATTCCGCTTCGATTTTACGGTTTCTGATATACACCGCGTCGTTAATCGGGTCCGCGTTTTCTTCCTCCGCGACGATTTCCCTGGGGTCGGAGTCGCCTACCCAGTCTCCGGGATAATCGATTTGATGCGCAAAAAAAGTGAAAGTATAATTCTCAAAGTCTTTTTCGGGAAGTTCGGGTTCGATTCTCGCTTCGCCGACCGACGGATTTTCGCCGTCCTGATTTACCGAATCTCCGCTGCCGCTAATATTGTTATTAGGGTTATCTCCGCCGTCCTGATTTGCTCCGCCGCCGTCGCCGCACGATATTAAAACGGCGGGGAACAGGCACAAGGCCAAAATTATTATCAGCGCCGTAAATTTTTTCATGAGTTTTTCCTCCCAACTATTAACTATTAATTATTAATTATTAATCATCAAGTTCGTATCCCCTGCCGGTATCGAGAGTGATAATTCCAAGCGCTCCGTCCCAGCCTACGTAAACGTCGAGAGCCTGCATAACGTCCCTGAGTTTAAAATAATTGGAGCCGTTTATTAAATACCCCGCGAACCACACTCTGTCTCCGTCAAGATAAATTACGGACGACGTTCTCTCCGGGGTATACGGCGTTCTCTCAGGGTTCAGCTCCATTTCGACGCCCGTCCGCGTGTACGGCTCGCCGCTTTTGAGCAGAATCGCGTTCGCCTCTTCGCTCCAGACTATCTCAAGCCGCTTTTCGGCGGCGTCCAGAATATAAGCCATATCCCTAAGCTTTAAATAATTACTTCCGTTTATTAAATAAGCGTCGAGACCGACTTCCCTGCCGTTTACTGAAATTCTCTGCGCGGACGGGGAAGCTGTGACGGCCGGGTCGTTCGGGATAAATTTTATATTATTAACCTCTGCGTAATACTCCGCGAAAGAACCCGTCGGAGCGTATATTACTAAATTTTCGCCGTGTCTCCAGAACGCGTCGCCGCCGATATTCTTAACGCTGTCGGGTATCGTTACGGAGAATAAATTTAAGCATCTCGCGAATGCGTAATCGCCTATATTTTCGACTCCGTCCGGTATTACTGCAGAGACTATCAAACTGTTATAAAACAAATCCGTACCTATCGTTACAATCCCCGCGTCGCCGGGTATGACTATGTTTCTCGAGATTCCGCCGTAATCTGTCAGAACGCCGTCTTTTATGTAAAAGTCGCCGATTTTGAGAGTGCCGTCGCCCGACCTCTGGTTTGTTCCGTCTGAAAAATCTATATTGTTTGACAGAGCGTATTTATCAGCGTACGAATCGGCGCGCGCGTATATAATCATATCCCGGTTTCCCCCGAAAGCGTTCTCGCCGATACTCGTAACATAGTCCGGGATTTCAATATATTTTAAATTAATGCAGCCCTGAAACGCGCCCTCGCCTATAGTTCTTACGCTGTCCGGTATATTGACCGACGTAAGCAGCGCGCAGCCCGAAAAAGCGTCCGCTCCGATACTTCTTACGTTGTTTGATATAACGGCCGACGTTAAAGCCATATTGTTCATGAACGCCCCGTCGCCTATGCCCGTGATATTACCCGGCATAACGACCCTGCCGTCGCTTCCCAGATATTTTATTAATATATCGTTTCTTATTACAAATTCTTCTTTTTGGTTCGTGACGGTAAGACCGTTCCAGACCGTTCCCGCAGCTCCGTAACCCGGGGAGTTCAGGGGAACGACCGCCATGGCGTATAAATTCACGCCGTCGAAAACCCCGCTGCCGGCAGATACTGCCGGAGGGGTAACGGACCTGAAATAAATATAAGTCAGCTCACGCGAGTTCATAAAGGCTTCGCGTCCTATACTCGTTACGCCTCTGCCTATAGTTACGCTTTTAAGACCCGCGCAGTTCGCGAACGACAGCGCGCCGATACCCGTAACCCCGTCGGGAATAACAATCTCCGTCAGACCTCCGCAGTTTTCAAACGCGCCGTAGCCGATTTCCCTCAGGGTGTCCGGCAGGGTTACGCCGGTGAGATTCTCGCCGCCGTAAAAAGCGTAGCCGAAAATCGAGGTAACCCCTCTGGGAACGCTGTAGCTCGACGCGGTTCTCGCCCCCGGATATTTGACAAGCTGCGTCTGCGTCTTATTAAAAAGTATGCCGTCCGTATCTGAAAAATGCTGGTTATTTCTGTTGACCGTAATCGAAGTGAGGGAAGGCGTGTTCATAAACGCCCTGAACTCGACGCTCGTCACGTTTGCGTGCAGCTCCACGGACCTCAGAGACGCGCTGCCCGTAAACGCGAAAGCGCCGATACTCGTAACTCCGCCCGGGATAATGACGTCCGAAGCCGTTCCGTTGTATTTGATAAGCGCGCCGCCGACAATCTCAAAATCGTCCGAAGCGGATACGTTTAAGTTTAAGTTTAACCCCGCGGGCATAACGGCCAGCGTCATAACAAATACAAGAACAAAACCGATAAATTTTTTTCGTTTCATTAAATTTTTTCTCCTTCTGTTTCTTTTTTCTTTACGCGCGTTTAAAAATTATATTGTTTCGGCGCATTTCCGGACAAATTCTCTCATAACGTCCAGTTTTTCAATCATATCTTCGGCCAGTTTCATCTGGCAGCGCGCCCTGTCAAGATTATGCCCCTCCCTGTGAACGGCGAAATATTTATCCCCGTCTATATAATCCGCAAGAAATCTCGACGCGAGTTCAAGAGTTATCGTCGGCGCGCCCAGCGCGAGGGTTTCGGTTTCAAGCTCCGTCATAGATTTCCCGACCGCGCTTATAAATCCCCGGGTAAATTCTTTGAAATAATCGAAATCAAGAAAAACTTTGCTTAAATCAGTTTCGTCTTCAGAGGCTCTGTTTGCGGCGAATCTTATGGCGTCGCCGAAGTCGTGAGCGACGAGACCGGGCATAATAGTGTCGAGGTCAAGCACGCAGACCGGCTCGAAAGTATCTTTGTTTAATAATATATTATTATATTTAGTGTCGTTATGCACGGGTCGCAGGGGCAGTTCCCCCCTGTCCGTCATATCCGTCAGTTTACAGCAGAAATCATAATACTTCTCAAATATTTTAATTTCGTCCTTAACGTTTTTCACCCTGTCGTTTTCGTCCGCTTCGACTATCCTGAAAAAATTATCCAGACGTTTTTTCGTATTGTGAAAATCGGGAATAGTTATGTTAAGCTTGTCTGCCGGAAAATCTGATATGACGTTCAAAAAATCTCCGAACGCATATCCCGAGCTTCTTAAAACCGCAGGATTTTCGACAATCTCAAAAGTGATTGTATTCTCTTCAAATATGCAAATACGCCAGAACTCCCCGTCGTCTGTAACCGTATAATTTTTATAGTCTCCGTTGACGAGAAAATTAATAATCCTGCACGCGCTTTTCTTATTATTATTTTTAATAAAATTATCGAGCATCATAATATTATTCATGACCGCGGCGGGATTTTTAAACACATAAGTATTGACTTTCTGGAAAATATACGGATTTGCAGTTTCAGAAAGTCCGTTGTTATTTTCTACGAGAACATAATAAGTTTCGTTTATGTGACCGTTCGTGATTTTCCTGTATTCTTTTACTTTGCCGTTAATGCCGTAAAGGTTCATCAAAAGCTGAATTTTCCGTTCCATTATTTATTTTCTCCTGTTTGTTTCTTTATTTCTGTAGGGATTTCATAAAATCTAAAAATTCTGAAGGCTTGACCGCTTTTACGGGTGAGTTTAGAAAATGCTTTACATTTCTTGTAATAATATAATCCGCTTTTGTTTTTTGCGCGCAGACCGCCAACAGAGAGTCCTCATAATCGCTTACTTTCAATTTCAGAGCGTTCAGGCAGTCTGTTTTGCTTACCGATGCAATCTGAAAAGAATCTACAAGAATCTTTATGACGTTTTTTGCGGCGTTATTGTCTTTTAGATATTTGAGCGCAAAATAATGAATATCAGTAACGGTACTCGCCGTTAAATACGATTTAATATTATTTTCATCGAGATATTCTATGCATTTTCTGGAAGTCTCGGCGAAATTTTCGCGTTCCAAAATATAATCCAGAATAATATTCGTATCAATCATTACCGTCATATCGTTTATTCCTTTCCTCGCGGATAATTTTTTTTACTTCGACGTCTGATAATTTTGATAATTCGGGAGATTTAAGAATACCGTATAAAGAACGTATATTATTTAAATTATTCTTTTCTTCTTTTTTTTCTTTTATAATTTTAGCTATTTTTTTTCCGTTTTCTGTAATAATAATATCTCCTTTACCTAATAAATTAAGATATTTATTTATATTTTTCGTGAGTTCCGCCGATGTTACTGTCATCATAAAAATTTCCCTCCGGCTTTCCCGACAAACTTTTCCACTCTTTCGTTCGTTATGTCCGTCGTTTCTTCGTTCGTGTATTCCAGTATAAACGGTATATCCGGAGTGAATTTAAAATAATTCGCGAAAAACTTTGCCCAGTCGATTTCGCCGTCGCCGAGTATCCTCCCGTAGCAGTCGTTTACTTTCCTGTCCTTTCCGTGGAAATACGCGATATGCGGCGTAAGATATTTGAAAACGTCGTCCTCGTCTGAATTTGCGATAAAATTCGCCATATCCATAAGAACTTTTATATTTGTCAGTCCGGATTCCTTTTCTATCTGCCCGATAAAATCCCGGAGTCTTTTCGCCGACGGTATAACGTCTATCGCGCAGGCCTCGACGCATATATCGAGACCGCGTTCCTTTGCTTTATGCCCGAGTTCGGTAAAGCTTTCTTTTAAACGCCGGAAATCAGACTCGTAATTTTCCGTCGTGATTCCCCTGTATTCATCTCTGAAGCCCAGTTCGGTCGAGAGGTTTTTAATCCCCGCGTATTCGGCCATATCCATGCACCTGACAAAAGTTTCGATGCATTTGTTCCTGAAACCGTCGTCCGGAGACAAAAGATTCGTGAATATGCCGAGCGCCGTAACTTCAATCCCGCAGTCTCTCATTATATCCGCCTTTTCTTTCATGATTTCTTTCGTTATGCCGTTTTCGTCGATACCGGGAACGCCGTTATAAGCCCAGCCGCCGAAATCGGGGTGGGTCATGCACAGTTCCGTGCAGTTATATCCTTTGGACCGCATAAATTTTGCCGCTTCCGTTACGGTCATATTCCCGTAACTTCTTGAAACTATACCGTATTTCATAAAAACAAATCTCCGTTTTTTAAATTTTTTTAATCAGGCAACAATATATAACATAGATTATATACTATTTCAATTTATTCTGCAAGCATAAAATTATATATTTATCTAAAATTTTTAATTTATTAACTTTTATGTGGTATATTTAAAAATACAAACAAAAAAAATATATAAAAAAACGCAGAGGAAAAATTAATTTATATGCTTAAAAACAAAAAAATTTTTGTCTTCGACATGGACGGGACTATTTACCTCGGAGAAAAAATCCTGCCGAACGCCGTCGAATTAATCTCGAAAATAAATTCCGGCAAAAATAAACGCATAGTTTATTTTACGAACAACGCCTCAAAAAATCCCGCGCATTATCTTGAAAAACTGAACCGTCTGGGATTTGACGCTTCAGAAAACCAGATTTTAACCTCCGCGGATATTTTAATAAAATTTCTGAAATTACACAGAAAAAACAAAAAAATATATCTTCTCGGAACTCCCGAACTCAAAGAAATGTTTGAGCAGAACGGCATAACTTTAACTTCTGATACGCCCGATATAACGGTTACGTCGTTCGACACGACCCTGACTTACGACAAACTTGCGGAAGCCTGTAATTATATCAGAAACGGCTGCGAATGGCTGACTACGCATCCCGATATAAACTGCCCCGTCGAAAACGGATATATCCCCGACTGCGGCGCAATCAACGAATTAATCCGGGCGTCGACGGGCAGAGAACTGCCCAAAGCGTTCGGCAAGCCGTCCGGCGAAGTCGTTAAGAGCCTCGAGGAAATCTATTCTGAAAAGCGGGAAAACATGGTAATCTTCGGCGACAGACTATACACAGACATAGCTCTCGGCAAGAAAAACGGCATGACCGCGGTTTTACTTCTCACAGGGGAGGCGACTCTTGAGGAAGCTTTGGCTCTCCCCGAAGATTTGCGTCCGGATATAATCTGCAAAGATTTATCCGAGGCTGAAAAATATATTTTCTGACAAACACCCCTAATCTATCCTGATAAGATTTATCAGACCGCCCGGGGTTATTTTAAACGTCATCGTTAAAGTTTTATATATATCCGGCGATTTTTGATATGCCTGCTTTATATAGTCGAGCTCCGGGTCGATTTCCAGTAATTTATAAAATCTCGAATAATGACGTTCCGATTCGTTTACTATACTTTCAAAAATATCTTCGGGCAAAAGCTCCTGAAGATTATATCTCTCGCCGTTATTTATTCCGGCAATATATACTTCGGGGATTTCAAAATGTTCGTCGCTTTCCTCGATAACCGCCAATACTTTCGCTTCGTATATTTCCCCGTCCTTTTGCTCTGTTTCCAAAACTATATGATGCAGAAAATGCGAAGAGTGAAGACCCATAGCATAAAATATATAGTCGTTCGTCGCGGGTCTGTACTGACCGTAACCCGCCATACGGTCTCTTTTTTCGGGCGTAAAATAAGACTCGTCAAGATTATATTTATAAGAGAGCATACGTTTCATGACGATTTCCGGAACTATTTCAGAGCTTATTCTTATTATATCGGGTACGGACATATAAAAAATCTCTTCAAAAAGATTTGATTCGGCCGACACGCCGTTTACATGACCTCGGTAAAACGACAAATATTTTTTTATTTTTTCCGTTATATCAGTTTCAAATAAATAATCCGCTTCAAACGCATTGCTGCTTCCTGATATCTTTCTCAGCGTTTCTATAGGTATTTCAGAAATATCTTTTCTTTTTCCCGATTCGTCTATATAAAACGCTTCGCCGCCGTTGATAACGAGAGCGTAGCCGGATATAAAAATATCCATTAAATCATATATCGGCGGTGTAATTTCCGTAAAATTATTTTGGTCGAGAACGCAGAATTTACCGTCTCTGAAAGCCGTCAGCGGCATATTATTCGGGGAATACGCAAAAAATATTCCGTCGTATATATGTTCTGAAATCCGCTCGCCGTCTCTGCCGCCTATATAATATTCGCCGTCTTTTACAAATATAAAATTTTTCATATCGTCATAGTCGAGAGGTCTTATATAATCGTAAACGGGCGGGATTATTAAATTAAAATCAAAATCGACATAGCCGTATTTATAATATTCAGTTTTATTATAATAATCGTCAGCGTCAATAAGAGTAGGGGTTTCGGCATTTTTTGATATAGTATTTTTTTCTTCCATTCTCTCAAGCCAGTCTGTAATAACCGGGTCGTCCTGTAAATAATATTCGCGTCTCTTCTCGCCGAAATTATAACGGCTGTACGAAGAATACGAGATATTCAACGGAATTAAATCTCCGTGACGATAAAAGTCAAAAGGCGCGTTTAGATATCTTTTAATTACTTCGCCGCTTTCCGCGTCTATTATATCGGTAATATAATTTTCGGGAAAATTCTGATATATAAAATAATCCTGTAAATCCAGTCGGCATTTTAAATATTTAACTTTGCCCGAATAATTCACGTTGTGTTCGTCAATCGAATTATAACATAATTCAGTCAGAACCCGGCCGTTTTCGTCAATTAAAACAACTCCGCCGTCAAGATTGGCGATAATATTTCCGTTCTGCAGCGTTCTCGCCGACGACGATTCGCGCTTAATATTTAAATCCAGGACTAAATTCTCTTCGAGAAAATATTTTTCGTCGGGAGTAAAAAGCGACGGGTCGCCGTATATCGGAGATTCTTCGCCGGGATTCTCTTCGTTAATATTTTCATCGGCGCATGAATTTAAAGTTAGTAAAAATATAAATATAAGAGTAAAAACTATAATAATCTTTGCGCGTTTCATAAATAAAATTCTCCCATTTTATTATTTTTATTTTGATAATATCATAAATTTAAAAACTTATATATATTTTTTTATTAAATTTTATTAAAATTGCTTGACATATATTAAAATTTATGATATAATTTCAGAAGTTATGAAAAATATCCTGAGACAACAGGCGCGCATGCCGCGCATAATTTTGCCTGTCGAGGACAATAATTCTTAAATAATATTATAATATTTATAGTTTATTTTGTCGTTTTATTGTTTGTCTCTTACGGTTTTTTCGCCGAAAGGGATTTTTTTATTTTATTAAAAATCAAGAAAACATGAGTTACGCAGTTGATAAAGTTTGCCCAAAGCCCCCCTTGTTAAAGGGGGGTGTCACGAAGTGACGGGGGGATTCCGGACAACAGAAGTAATCCCCCCTGCGGCTTCGCCGCTTTCCCCCCTTTAACAAGGGGGGCGAAAATGGCAAATACGTCAAGCGCGTAACTCGTGGAAAATAAAAAACGGATGAGAGGTGAATAAAGAAAAATGCCGAGTGTAAAAGTGCTTGAGGAAAAAAAGCAAATGGTCGCCGACGTCGCCGGTAAGCTCAAAAAAGCGTCCGCCGGGGTTCTGGTCGATTATCAGGGCATAAACGTCGAGCAGGATACCAAAATGCGCAAAGAATTAAGGGAAGCGGGCGTGGATTACTTCGTGTTTAAGAACACCCTGTCGAGACTCGCGGTAAAAGACGCCGGATTCGACGGACTCCTGCCGGTTCTCGAAAAAGGCATGACCGCTATCGCGGTGAGCGAGAACGACCCGGTCGCGCCGGCTAAAATACTTGCGTCTTACGCGGACAAAATCGAGACGTTTAATATTAAGGCGGGTTTCGTCGACGGAATGGTTATAGACGTGGGCGGCGTAAGCCAGCTTGCGACCCTGCCGTCGAAAGAAGAGCTCGTCGCGAAAGTTCTGGGCAGTCTGCAAGCTCCGATTTACGGGCTTGTCAACGTACTCAACGGCAATTTGAGAGGTCTGGCTTGCGTTCTGCAGGCTATACATGACAAAAAAGCGGCTGAATAAAAAAATTAAAAAATAATTAAAATTTAAAATTAAAATATTAAGAATATTATTGGAGGAAAATTAAAATGGCGTCTGAAAAAACATTAAAATTAATAGAAGAAATAAAAACCCTGACGGTTCTTGACCTTGCCGATTTGGTTAAAGCCCTCGAAGAAGAATTCGGAGTATCGGCGGCGGCTCCCGTAGCCGTGGCGGCGGCTCCCGCGGGCGCGGCGACTCCCGCAGCCGAAGAACAGACCGAGTTCGACGTTATTCTCACCGGAGCGGGCGAGAGTAAGCTCAACGTTATAAAAGTCGTGCGCGAGGTGCTTACCCCTCTCGGACTGAAAGAAGCGAAAGAGCTCGTCGAAAGCGCGCCTAAAGCAATCAAAGAAGGCATAACGAAAGAAGAAGCGAACGAAATCAAAGACAAACTGGTCGCTGCGGGAGCGGCGGTCGAGATTAAATAATTTGTCTGCAGAAACAAAACGCCATGCGATTTATATTTGCGCGGCGTTTTATTTTTTGTATTATAAGCGGGGGTAAAATAACGCGCCATGTAGGGGCGGCCATTGGCCGTCCGTGTGAAAAACATTAGAAACTCCCCCAGTCGCCTGCGGGCGACAGCCCCCTCAAAGAGGGAGCCAGGGAAATTACGTCCGAAGCCTCCCTCAGCCGCGAAGCGGCGATTGAGGGGGGTGCTGCGAAGTGACGGGGGGAGCGGATTTACGTTGATTTTGCGGACGCGCAATGCGCGCCCCTACATTTATATAAAAATCAAGCTATTTTTGGTAAAATTCAGCTTTGTTTAATAAAACCTGTTGACAGGATTCTGCAAACGTGATATTATATTAATACAATAGTAAATAATATTTACTTAAAAATATTAAATTATATACGGGAGGATTTTATTTATGTTAAAGAGTGTCCAAATTGTCAGAATAGGGGTGGCTGTTACCGCAATTTCGCTGATTATGGCTCATGTCGCGGGCTTTCCTCACGAACTTACGTCGTTTTTGATGGGTATGGGCTGCAGTTTAAGTATAATCGGCGAAGGAAAACGTTTTGCAGAAATACGTTCAGTATAAGCAAATTATTAATTAAACAAAGGCGAGGTGTAAAATCATGAAAAATAATAATAACAATAATTCAGTTAAACTTGCGGCGTATCTCAATTCTTATATCACGGCGGGGGTATTGTTCGGCATAATATATATATTATCAATGATTTTGTTCGGTCTGGTTACGGAACAGGCTTCCGGCGTTATGCTTTATTTTATAAGCGGCGCGGCGTACATATCGGCTTTTATAATTGCCGGAATAACGGCAGTCAGGTGCGCGAAAGCGAACAAAATCAAAAACCCCGATATTTTTACCTCTCCCCGCGACACGGCGTATTATTTTAAGCGCGTAGCTTTTATCGCCATTATGATTATCCTGATGAATCTTGCCGCTTCTCTTGTGGGAATGTTCGCGAACGCGATTTTAGCGTCGGTTTTTCTCAGAATCGAAAATATATTTTTCAGAGAATTTTTTATTAAACTTCCGGTGTTTATTTTATATATTATATTTGTCTATAAAATGCTTGTTCGCTATGGATTCATGGATTCGCAGCGAAAAATATTCAATAAAAATATAAAAACCCTCGCCTTTATTATTGCGCTTTTGGTTTTACTTCCCTCTCTTGTTTATGACAATTATTTCTACTCGCCGACTTTTTCAAACGAATCGCTGGCCGTCGTGAACGTCCAGACGATTTTAAGCCCTGCCGAAGGCTCTTATATTTTTGAATACGACGGCATGATAGAAAACGAAAACTTCGGCGTTTTAAATATAATATTAATCGGCTTATCCGTTTTGGCGACGTTTATAATCCAGATATTTATATTCAGGTTCGCATATAATAAAGGGAAGAAAATTTTTATAAAACAGCACATAAGAGAAGTCGGCGAATACGAAACGGACGAGAATATTTAATATCAGCGCGCAAACAAAACGAATGTAGGGGCGATTACTAATCGCCCGTGAAAAACGACGAATATAAGGGTAAAATAAATTATGATGATAATTATAAAATATATCGGCGGATTTATAAAAAATCTCGCGAAAGAATTTACGGATATTTATCTTGACGAGAAAAATATCAGGGAATCTTACGGCGACGAATACGCCGACAGGTTTTCCGTAATCAATCCGAAAACGGGCAGACGAAAACTCTCGGCTTTGAAATTAGCCAAGAGAATCGTTATAGTTTTAATCGTTGCGTTCTGGGCGCTTATTATATACAGGATTGCGTCGGTTTGATTATATAATTTACGCCGTCAGGCTTTCTATATACGCCAGCTTTATGCATACGCACAGAGCGTCTACCGCAAGGGTCAGGTCGTCTATTGACGGGAACGTCGGCGCGATTCTTATATTGCTGTCGTCCGGGTCTTTTTTATAGGGATACGTCGAACCCGCGGGAGTCAGGGCGACGCCCAGTTCGGCCGCGAGAGCGATAGTTTTCTTCGCGCAGTTTTCGGGAACGAACAGGCTGATAAAATATCCGCCGTTGGGTTTATTCCACTTTGCGAGATTCGTTCCGCCCAGATTTTTTTCAAGACCAATATTCACGGCTTCGAATTTCGGCTTTAATATTTCCCTGTGCTTTGCCATATGGGCTTTTATTCCCGCTTTGTCTTTTAAGAATACGGCATGGCGCAGCTGATTTAATTTATCCGGGCCTATCGTCTGGATAAATACTTTCGAGCTTATGTATTTAATATTTTTTTCGCTTGCGACAAGCGCGCATATGCCGCCCCCCGCGAAAGTTATTTTTGAAGTCGATATAAACATATTGAGCATATCTTCTTTTTTGTTTTTCTTCAGTTCTGCTAAAATATCGAGAAGAGCGTCGCCTTCGTCCGTTAAATCGTGGACGAAATAAGCGTTGTCGTAATATATCCTGAAATCGTCGGCGGCGGGGGATAAATCCGCGAGTCTTTTAACGACTTCGTCCGAATAAGTAATACCGTCGGGATTCGAATATTTCGGCACGCACCATATGCCTTTTACTAACGGGTCGCCGTTCACTAATTTTTCTACTTCGTCCATATCCGGACCGTCAGAGTTTAATTTTATATTAATCATTTCTATGCCGTAATATTCGCATATAGAGAAATGCCTGTCATATCCTGGAACGGGGCATAAAAACTTCGGCTTTTGATTATCCCCGAGTTTACTCCAGGGAGTCGAGCCTTCATAAACTCCGAGAAGCATAGAACGGACTATATTGTCGTGCATGATATTAAGCGACGAGTTTCCGAAAAGCATGATTTCGTTTACGCTCCCGGCTCCCGTCAAATCCCTGAACATTTCCCTCGCTTCAACTATTCCGGTAAGACCGCCGTAATTTCGGCAGTCGCCCGCGTCTTTTGAACTGTAATCGATTTCGCTTAAATCCATTTTAAGCATAGGATTCGACAAATCGAGCTGTTCTTTGCACGGAACTCCTCTGGTCATGTTCAGTTTAAGATTTTTCGCCTTGTATTCGCCGAAAACATTCGTTAATTTTTGTTTTTCCTCAAATAATTGATTTTGACTGAAATCAGAATAAATATTTTTTTGCGGCATAATTTTTTCTCTCCTCTTTTTATTTTATATAAATTTATTTTTTTGCTGAAATTAAAATCCGGCGTTTCCCGATGTTCTCGGGAAAGCGCAGACGTCGCGTATATTTGAAACCCCCGTAAGATACATGACGAGACGTTCGAAACCTATGCCGAATCCGGCGTGTTTTGTTCCTCCGTATTTACGCAGTTCGAGATACCATCTGTAATCTTCTTCTTTCAGGCCTTTATTTTTTATCGCATCGATAAGCCTGTCGTGTCTTTCTTCTCTCTGCGAACCTCCAATTAATTCGCCTATACCCGGAACGAGCAAATCGACCGACGCGACCGTTTTGTTAATTTTATCATCGTCGCCGTCGTTTTGACGCATATAAAACGCCTTGATTTCTTCGGGATAATCCGTTACGAACACCGGACCGTTAAATATTTTATCAGTCAGATATTTTTCGTGCTCGGTCTGGATATCCATACCCCATTTTACGGGATATTCAAATTTGACCCCTGAATTTACCGCTTCTTCGAGTATTCCGACCGCTTTGGTATAAGTTATTCTGGAAAATTTTTGATTTGCGGTTTTATTAAGACGCTCAAGAAGCGAATTATCGATAAATTGATTTAAAAATTCAAGCTCTTCTTTGCAGTTCGTTAAAATATAGTCAGTTATAAAAACAAGACATTCTTCCATTAGGTTTATGTCGTCGTCCAAATCGGCGAACGCGATTTCAGGTTCAATCATCCAAAATTCCGCGGCGTGCTTCTGCGTGTTTGACTTTTCAGCCCTGAACGTCGGACCGAAAGTATAGACGTTCGCGAAAGCCATCGCGAAACATTCGGCGTTCGTCTGTCCCGAAACCGTCAGAAACGCTTCTTTGCCGAAGAAGTTTTCCCTCTCTTTTTTTGTCTCGCCGTCCGTTATAACCCGGAACATATTGCCCGCGCCCTCGCAGTCGGAAGTTGTGATTATGGGCGTGTGAACATAGATAAAATTTTTTTCGTTAAAAAATTTATGGACGGCGAACGACGCGAGCGACCTTATTCTGAAAATCGCGGAATATAAATTAGTCCTCGGACGGAGATGCGCGATTTCGCGCAGAAATTCGGGCGAGTGACGTTTTTTCTGTAGGGGATAATCGGGCGTCGACGTTCCCTCGATTTTTATTTCCGCGGCGTTTAACTCAAAAGGCTGTTTCGACTGCGGCGTTAAAATCAACTCGCCGGTTATGACAAAACCCGCGCCGATATTCTGCGAAGATATAAGAGAGTAGTCTCCGGGTATTTTCTGACTTTCAAAAACTACCTGAAGATTTTTGAAAAAACTCCCGTCGTTAAGCTCGACAAAGCCGACGGACGCTCCCGCGCGCAGCGAACGCGCCCAGCCCGCGACCGTTATGATTTCCCCGCCGAATTTTCCGGGAGATTTATATATATCTTTTATTTGCGTTCTGATTCCGGTCATTTTTATACCCCCTATGCGTTTTTTTTAATCGCTGTATTACAGCATATTATATATGCCGCCGTCAATTAAATTTATCAAATTTTTCTGCCTTTAAGCAGCTGGTTTTTTACCCATTCTATCATTGGGTCGCCGCATTTTTTTAGTTCGTTATATAATTTTATTCTGAGTTCAGAAATTAATCCGGCCTTCGATTCGTCGTATATTATATTATCTAATTCGTGAGGGTCTGCGTTTAAATCGTAAAATTCGTCAATATCAGATAAATTCCAGACGTATTTATAATTATCGTCTGTTTTTATGCACCGGGAAGAATATAACCCGAACTGCTGGCCGTTATAGCTTGACACGGCGCAGTCTCTTTTATGATATTCGCCGCCGTTCGTCAAAGCTCCGGCGAGGCTCTCGCCGTGGAAAATCCCCTCGGGCTTATCTATGTTAAGCAAATCCAGAATTGTCGGGGCGAAATCGAGGCAGTTATGTACGTATCCGTCGAATATCCCGGGTTTGATTATCTCTTTGCAGCTGATTATAAACGGAACATGCGTTAAATCTTCATACATGACGTAATGCTTGTCGAGCATTTTATGGCTGCCGCATAAATCTCCGTGGTCGCACGTGTAGACTATAATAGTGTTTTCAAGCTGTCCGGTATCTTCGAGATTTTTTAAAATCCTGCCGATTGCGTCGTCGTACTGGCTTATACAGCCATAATATAACGCGACCGTTCTCGACCATTCTTCCCACGTTCTGTCTTCAAGCTCCCAGTTTATGACCTGCTGTCTGTGCATATACGGCTTGTTCTTAAATTCGTCGCCGAAGCTTCCCCATATTTCTATCTCCTCGGGTTTATACATAGCGTCGAAAGGCGAAGAAGGCCGGCACGGGAGATGAGGCTCCGAAAAATCTATATTTATAAACCAGGGTTTATTTTGTTTTGCGAAATTATTTATTATTTTATTTGCTTTTTTGGCTAAAATATGCGTATGCGAATCTTCGAGGGGGATTGGCGACGGGTCGCCGAAATATCCGTTTTCATATATAATATCCGGGTATTTTTTATTTATCGCGGCGTTTATCTCGCCGTCTCCCAAATAAATATCAAAGCCGAACTTATCAGGCGCAAGAGACGCCGAAACGTTCCATTTTCCGCAGAACGCCGTGTTATACCCGTTTTGTTTTAAGTGACGGGGATAAGCGTAATCTTCAGTTGAAAGTTCGCGGACCAGATGGGTGATGTGAAAATTCCAGAGAGCTCCGAAGACCTCGGGGCGTCTGCCGGTTATGAGCGACTGCCTCGCGGGGGCGCACACGGGAATCGGCGTATAGGCGTTTTTGAACCATACGCCGTTCTTCGCGATTCTGTCGATATTAGGGGTTTTCACGGGGCGTATCCCCGCAAAGCCTATGCAGTCGTATCTTTGCTGGTCGCACATTATAAAAAGCAGATTCTTGTCGTTTTGATTATTCATGATATTTTAATATTTTTGTTTATTAAATTAAAAATTGTGTGTGTAGGGCGCGGCATCTTGACGCGCCCTACAATTTTTATACGACGCTTACCGCGCCGTAAGCGTATAGTTTTTCTTTGACGTATTCGTAATTGTCGTCCGCGACGTCGGCTTCGAGAGCCGAACGTCCGCCAAGGCTCGAACGGCTTGAATACGGGAAAGCGCGGGCGTGTCTGTCGGTAACGCCGTAAACTCCGTAAAGTCCGGGAGTCCAGTTCGAAATCATTCCGAAACCTCCCAGACCGAAATATCCCATCTCCGGAAATCCCGCGAAATCACCGCCGCGGAGATATCCGTAATCCATATAGCCGTCGTAGCCGTCGCCGTAATCTCCCGCCGTTCCCTGCGTTATCTTTATATTTGAGCAGTATTTATTTATTTCGTCCATTGCCGAATTAGCTTCTTTTTCGGTCAGAAATTCGCTTCTTATTTTTTTCAATTTTTTCAACTCCATTTTTTTATTTTTATTTTCAAAATCTTAATTATATTTATTTTCTGCAGAATACGCGAAAAAAATACTATAAATTTTAAATCTAAAATTAAAACGGAATTGATTCCGAAATCAAAATATTCAAAAAAGGCGGGGACGCTTATAATCGCCGCCCCCGCGGTTTTTAATTTTTAATTATTATAATTAAATTATTTAAGAATCAGTAATCAATTTTGAGCGCCGCTTTCTCGTTATCCGCAGTCGAAGGGAACACATACGCTACTATGCCGCCGATTTCAAATTCCTGAATCCCGTAGCCCATATAGAAATTGAAACCCATTACTGAAGACTGCGGCTCGTCGTTCACGACCCGTCCGGTGAATATTACTCTTTCCCATTCGTCTTCGGGAGGGGTTTGCTCTCTTGCGGGCTGCATGTCGCCTTCCGAAGCCCAGTTATCCGTGGGGGATTTTATCGCGAGATAATAAGTCGCGGGGTCGTCTGCCATATACTGTTCGGATTCCTCCGTTCTTCTGCCCTTTATCCAGAACACGCCCGCGACCAAATCGTCCTCTTCGGTTTCGAGATTACCCTTGAACGACGCGGAATAGCCGACCGCCCAAAAATCGTCGACGTCTCTCGAGGTAGAGATTTTATACGCGGCCGAGAACGGCACGCCGTCGCCGCTTACGTCGATTTCTTCACGTTTCGTGGCGTTCGGCGAGAATCTTCTCATAAGCTCGGCTTCGTCTTCGCCGTTAAAGACCGCGACGCCGCCGGACAGTCCGTACCATTCGAGCTCCTGATATACCTGTTCCCAGTAGGACAGGCTGGGGTCTACTTCAAACGGTTCCGTCGGGGGTTCTGTAGGAGGAGGTTCGGTCGGGGGAGGCGGAGGAGTCGGTTCGGGGGTAGGCTCGGGGGTTGGTTCTTCGCCCGCGGACTCGCCGTTATTATTTACGTCGCCGGTTGCCGCGGAGCCGTCGTCGTTGTCCGCGGCTTCGCCGCACGCCGCGATAAACAGCGGCAGCGCCGCTAAAATGATAATTATAAGCAGCGCGGGCAGTTTAAATTTCAAAGATTTTGCGTTTTTCATTTAAAATATCTCCTTCTGTATAATAATTTAAAAATATAAATATAAATTTATATTAGATTCTATCACAAAATTTTTAAATTGTCAAATATTTTTTTGTAAACAATAAAAAATTATAAAAATCACAAAAATTATTTAAGAAGATAAAGAAATATTTACGGCCGCCGTTTCACGGCAACTATTTTGTTTTTTCTGCATATACTATAATTATACGCTATAAAATTATAATATGCGGCAGTCGGAAAAAACGTTAAAATATTTAAATTTATAAGCGCATTGCCGAATATAGGGGGAATTTTTTTCATGTTACTTGAAACGGTCGCCGCGGTAATTATAAACTGCACTTATTTGTTTTTAAAAGTCTCGTCAAACGGGGAGTTTCCCTCGCCGTTGAGTTCGGCGAAAGAGAGGGAGCATTTTTTAAGATATAAAGACGGCGACATTGAATCAAGAAATATATTGATTGAGCGGAATTTAAGACTTGTCGCGCACATTGTTAAAGCATAGTGATTAAAAAACATAGTTGAAAAATGGCGTAAAACCGCCGTTTTACACGGTTTGTATAGTTTTTTGAGGAATATTAAAACCCTTGTTTAAATAAGTATTTTACTAAATACTTTTAACTTTATAGGGGGCTAAAATTTGAGCGGAGAAAAAATAATAATATCAGAAGAATTACAAAAAGAGATGTTAGAATTTTTTTTAAAGACTTCTATTCCGAGAAAGAAAAAACTAAAAGCAGAACAAGAAAAAGCTCGTTTACTGTCTGAAATTGAAAATCAAAATTCAGATAGGAGTGTTGAAAATGGCAGTAAAAACGGGAATATATGTAAGAGTTAGTACAGAGGAACAAGCCCAAGAGGGATATTCAATAAGAGGGCAGACAGAAAAATTAAAATCGTATTCGCTACTCAAAGACTGGATAATTCACGGCATTTACTCTGATGAGGGTATTTCTGGTAAAAATATTGTAGAGCGACCTGCAATCAACAGATTAATTCAAGATATTAAATCAGGTAAAGTAAATAATGTTCTTGTTTTCAAAGTTGACAGATTAACAAGAAGTACAAAAAATTTAATTGAACTTGTTGAATTGTTTGATAAATATAACTGTACTTTTAATTCTCTTACAGAAAGCATAGACACAGAAACACCGTCAGGACGTATGTTTTTAAAGATTATCGGCATATTCGCAGAGTTTGAACGTGAGAATTTAGTCAGCAGATTAAAATTAGGGTTTGAGAGAAAAGCTAAAGAGGGTTACAGTTTAGCGAGTTTCGGGGCAAGTTTCGGCTATGATTTAAAAAAAGGTGAAAAGATACAGACTATAAATCAATCAGAGGCAAAAATCGTCAGAGAAATTTTCGATTTATATGTAAATCAAAATATATCAATGACAAAAATAACGGAGATGTTAAATAACAGAAAAATAAAGCCGAAAAGAAAGGGTGAAAAATGGAGCGGAACTTCTGTAAGAAATATTTTACTAAATCCAAATTATATTGGTAAAATTCGTTACTCAACACAGGATAAAGACCGTTATTTTGAAACAGACGGACATCATGAGCCTATTATTGAAAATAAAGTTTTTGAGTTGGCGCAGGAAAAGCTGATTAAAAATAATGCAAGATACAATAAGAAAGCTCCTGACGAAAATAATTATTTCTGCGGATTTCTATATTGTGAAAAGTGCGGAAGTACATACACGACACATCATAGCTCGCAGATTTTAAAAAACGGCGAAAAAAAAGAATATACTTCGTATAAATGTAACGGGATAAAATATAAAGACTGCGTAACGCCTCAAATAATCAGGGAAAAAATGAATTTTTTATTTGAAGATTATATTAAAAACACAAATATAAATGATTTTGATAATCTTAAATTAAATGCTGATAATAATAATCATGATTTATTAAATTATATTGCAGAATGTGAAAATAAACTGAAATCATACGAAAAAAAGAAAAAACGTCTTATGGAACGGTTTATAGCAGAGGAAATAGAATTTGATAATTATAAACAGTTAATTGAAATGATTGACAGTCAATATGCAGATTTAGAAAATGAATTTATAAAAGTTAAATCTGAAATTAACGCAGAAACAAATCCTGTTATTTCAAGAGAAGATATAATTTTAAATTTAAAAGAAAACTGGCAGTATTTAGACAGTAAAGAACGAATGATTTTTCTACAGCGGTTTGTTAAAAAGATTGTGATTAACGGAGAGAAAACAAAAGATAAAAATATATTAAGTATAAAATCAGTTGAATTTAATTCTAAATAATTATGATTTAAAAAAGCAGAGAAAAGTTAGATAATTTAAACTTTTCTCTGTTTTTCAAAAGGAGTTGAGATGATTATAAACACACCAGAAATAACAGATATTGATACAGTAATAAGTATATATTACCGTTATCCAGAAATAGGTACAAAACAAATTGAGCAGATTTTCAGTAAACGCTCAAAAGCTACTGTCAGCAGACTTAAAAAATCGGCAAAAAAACAAATGGCAGAAGATAATATTTATACTTATGGCATGTATAAAATAAATACAGAATGTGCGTATAAGGTATGGGGTATTGATGTTTTAGATTTAGAAAGGCGAAGAAATAAATTACAGAAATTAGGGTTATAAAAAAATACAGCAGAGGTCTTGTTTTGAATTAAGTTTATATGATATATTACAAATATATAATTCAAGTGCAAGCCTCTATAAAAGGAGGTTTGAAAAATGCCGATATACAGGGCGAAAAATGCCAAAAAAGAGGGCTTGCAAAAATATTATGTGCGTGTAAATTATGTTTCAGACAGCGGAGAGTATAAACAAATCACTCGTACAGCTTATGGAATTGATGTTGCAAAAGATTTAGAACGCAGGTTAGAGTATGAAATCAAAGAGCAACAAAAAACATCTATACATAAAATGACAGTTCAACAGTTATATGAGGAATATATTTCAGTAAAAAAATATGAGGTCAGAGGAACAACTATCAATAAAACAGAAAAAACTTTTAAAAAACATATATTGCCGATTATTAAGAAAATTAAAATTGATAAATTATCTGTTTCAGTATTGCAAGAATGGAAAATATCTATTGAAGAAAAAAATTTAGCATTAGCAACAAAGAAAGGTTTATATTCAGAATTAAGGACAATGCTAAATTATGCGGTAAGAATGGACTATATTCCCAAACATAATTTGTCAAAAGTACGGAAATTTTAAAGATACTATGGCTATCAAAAGAGAAATGAAATTTTACACACCTGAAGAATTCAGAAAGTACATTGATATTGCGAGAAAAATCGCATTAGAAGAACAGGAGAAGAACAAAAATCTCTATGAATGGAATTATTATGTGTTCTTTAATATTGCATTTTACACAGGATTAAGAAAAGGCGAAATACACGCTTTACGTTGGAGTGATATTGACAATAATTATTTAAGTGTTAAACGCAGTATAACGCAAAAGCTACATAAAACATATATTGAAACTCCACCTAAAAACAGGTCGTCTATGAGGACAATTCAAATTCCGTTACCGCTTATTAAGATATTAAATGAACATAAAGAAAGGCAGAAATTTTTAGGATATTTGAGCGAAGATAACAGGGTTTTAGGTGATGAAAAATGTATAAGAGATGGTGTCATTGACAAAAGAAACAATCTTTATTCTTCATTAGCAGGGGTAAAACGAATACGAATACATGATTTCAGACATTCTCACGCTTCATTACTTGCTAATATGGGTATAAACATTCAAGAAGTGGCTCGAAGATTAGGACACGCAAGAGTTGAAATGACATGGAATACTTATTCCCATTTATACCCAAGAGAAGAAGAAAAGGCGATTGCAGTATTAAATGCAGTATGAAAAATCGTACACGAATTTTACACGAATAAAGTATAATTCACTTAAATATGATTGAAATCTAAAAATGAAATTACAGGCTGAAACGATATAAAACAGGGTAGTTATGAGGATTATTTAAACCAAAATGAAACCGTTTGAAATGCTAAAAATGATTGGGTAGGAACGACCTAATTTTTTATAAAATCGTTTAAAACAGTATATTACAGAGATTAAAAATCAATCATACACGAATTATACACGAATAAGAAATTTTAAAATATTAATGGGCTTGCATTTTGAATTATATAATTGAATAGTAAAAAAATATCAAGGTCAGTTTTGAAAATAAAATTTCTAAAACCGACCTTTTTTATTGCGGAAATTTAAATCCGATAAAATTTTATCTGAAACAAAATATTCCCTCAAAAAGATATAAAAACAGTCAGCCATACAGAAAATATGCCGTGTTTTTTATTATGTGGTTATTTCTATAATTTTATTTTAATAGAATTAATTAAAAAAACAAGGAGTTGACGTTATGGCAATATATTCTTATATTCGTATTTCAAGCACAGACCAAAACGAGGACAGGCAGTTTTTAAGTTTAAATGATTTGAACATACCGAGCGAAAATATTTTTATTGATAAACAATCGGGTAAAGATTTTAATCGTCCGTCATATAAAAATTTAGTCGGACGATTAAAAAACGGCGATTTGCTGTACATAAACAGTATTGACCGTTTAGGCAGAAATTACGAAGAAATTCAAAATCAATGGCGTTTGCTTACGAAAGAAAAAGGCGTTGATATAGTTGTTATTGATATGCCGTTACTTGATACGAGATTAAATAAAGATTTAATGGGTACTTTTATCGCTGATTTAGTCTTACAAATCCTTTCTTTTGTCGCACAAAACGAACGTGAAAATATTCGTAAACGACAGGCAGAGGGTATTATATCAGCAAAGGCGAGAGGCGTACAATTCGGGAGACCGCCGAAAAAAACGCCTGATAATTTCGGCGAATTAGTGAAGCAATGGGAACAAGGTAAAACTGCATTAAATGAGATATTAAAAATATGCGATATGAAAGAAACGACTTTTTATAAGAGGCTTGGTGAATACCGCATTATACAAAGGTTTGAGGGTAAAAACAGGGTAAAAAAGTAACTCCGTAAATGTACACATTTACGGAGTTGTTTTTATAAGAAAATGTTAATTCAAAAAAGTGTTTTTGTCAACAGTTTTCGCAAAAATTAATCGGAATTTAAATATAAATTAACAAAATTTTCTTTTTTAGGCTGTAAACTTAGTTAAAACAGGCTATTTCGTAAATGTGTACATTTGCGAAGTAGTACATTGAAAAATATAAAATTTATAAAAAGAGGTACTTTATGAAACGGAAATTTACAAAGAGATTTATCAGTTTTATTTTGACAGTTGTTATGTTAATGACTTTAATTCCTTTAGCAAGTACAAC
>Ga0099364_10001156_pt1 | contig 44021 bp, 43 predicted proteins | sample TergutTh196P3_FD_73070 | JGI IMG/M metagenome (GOLD analysis project Ga0099364, IMG submission 73070) | Microcerotermes parvus P3 segment gut microbial communities from Pointe-Noire, Republic of the Congo - Th196 P3 | ecosystem: Host-associated > Arthropoda: Insects > Digestive system > Gut ...
TTTTCTGTGTCGATGCTGTTTGTGCTGTTTCTGTGAATGTCAATCCCTTAACTTTTCGCGCTGGAGCGGTTTTTCCCTCCGCGGTCTCGATCATGGTATCCGGCGTAACTACTCCCTGCTTGGCCAGTTCTTTGAACTGCGCAGAGGTGTAGGGGCCTTGTTTCTGACCGTTGCTGTCGTAGTAAAACCAGTTTGACATTTGATTGCGTGCTACAAAATACTTGCCAAGTCCGGCAACAAGAGACGCTCAGATGGGAGCGGCACGCCTATTTGAAGCGGAGTAAACCCCACGTGTCAAAGTGGTGCATTGCTAGCCAATTGGACAATGCTGATTATGTCCGCAGATTTGTACGCGCCCTCCCTTCACGGAAGTAACGCAATTTTATTTTCAGGGGTTTTAGAAAAAGTGGAATTTCCAACCTCTGAGTCATTTCCAATCACCGAATCTGTTGTATCAGGAAGCAAACGCAGAGTCCTATCTTTCTCACTGGGACTTCCCATATTCTTTGCCCTATTGTAAAATATGCAGACAGGGTTTGCCTCGCTTCTGACCGCACGCAAGTTCAAAAATGACTGAAACCATCAACGTAGACACCGATTTACTGGACGTTTTTATCGGAAGACAAAACATCGACAACGACAGTATATGTTTGAATGATGACGACATCTGTTTTGATCTATACGCACGAGATTCTGACGACGATGCTGGAAAAACAATCAGACGTAGCGACATTGAAGGGGTTGAAAATTTTTTTGCCGACTCGTTGCAATCTCGTCCCTTTGATAAGCATCTGCTGCTGTTACTGTGGATTCATCAAAATGGGAGCGTTAAGGGACGAAGATGTTTATGTTTTTCTTCAAAAAGGTGCTTTCGCACTTTACAGTATTGACTTGGACGATGAAACAGTGGAACATGAATTCCTTGATCTGTTAGACGAGGGCTATCTCCGAGAAACAAACTCTGCCTTCTTTCTTGAATCAAAAGGAAAACGTGTTGCCGAAAAACTGTACACAAGCGATTTCTGCTTGGACGGCACGATAGAAAAACTCAGGGGAACTGTCGCTGTTCTTGAAAAACTCTTACAAAATCTAATATGAACAGCTTCATATATTATTCATTGCTACGTGTGGTTTCAACGTCGTTATATTACAGGCGAACACCCTCCCTACGCCACGGGCTCCGCCAGCGCTCGATGAATGTCTCCCGCAGCAACGCGACCAGCTCCCATCGCCAAAATGACCGTTGCCGAACCCGTTACAATGTCGCCGCCCGACCAAACCTTCGCCCGACTCGTTCGGCCACTCTCATCCGCAATGATATTGCCCCATTTATTCAAGTCCAAACCCGGTGTGTTCTTCGTCAACAACGGATTCGCATGCCCTCCCGCCGCAATAATCACACAATCCGTTGCCAACTCGAAATCCGAACCAGGAACCGTAATCGGACGACGACGGCCAGACGCATCCGGCTCGCCAAGTTCCATTCGGTCGCAAATCATCGCTCGAACCCTGCCCTGCCCATCGTCAAGATAGGCTTTCGGATTCGTCAAAAACAAAAACTCAATTCCCTCCTCTTCGGCATGATGGATTTCCTCGGCCCGAGCAGGCAGTTCCGTTTTCGAGCGGCGATAAACGATTTTGACCGTTTCCGCCCCGAGCCGAACAGCCGTTCGGGCAGCATCCATCGCAACATTTCCGCCGCCGATCACGCAAACATTTTTTCCCCGAGCAATCGGCGTGTCCGTTTGGGGAAACAAATACGCCTTCATCAAGTTTGCCCGAGTCAGATACTCGTTAGCCGCAAAAATACCGTTCAAATCCTCGCCGGGCAAGTTGAGAAACATAGGCAAACCCGCACCGACCCCAATGAATACCGCCGCAAAGCCGTCTTCGTTCAGGAGTTCGTCAATCGTAACCGTTTGGCCGACGACCTGGTTCAATTCAATTTTAACGCCGAGGTTTTTCAGGCCTTCGATTTCGTATTCGACAATCGTTTTAGGCAGGCGGAATTCGGGAATCCCGTACATCAGCACGCCGCCGGGTTTGTGAAAGGCTTCGAAAATGGTAACGTCGTATCCGAGCAGAATGAGGTCTCCGGCAACGGTCAGGCCGGCGGGGCCTGCTCCGATGACGGCAACTTTTTTGTCGTTCGTTTGCCGTTGGGCAGTCTGACGGGGCGCAGCGTGTTCACGTTCGTAGTCGGCAACGAATCGTTCGCATCGCCCGATGGCGACGGGTTCGGATTTTTTGCCGAGAATGCACAGTGCTTCGCATTGGGATTCTTGGGGACAAACGCGTCCGCAGACGGCGGGTAGGGCGTTGGTTTCTTTGATTTTGTCCGTAGCGGCGGCGAAGTTGCCTTCTTGGACGAGTTTAAGGAATTCCGGGATTTGCACGCCGACGGGACAGCCTTCTACGCATTTTGGCTTTTTGCATTGGATACAGCGTTTGGCTTCGGATTGAGCCATATTGGGCGTGTAGCCGAGGGGAACTTCCAAAAAGTTTTTGGTTCGAACGTTTGCGGGTTGTTCGGGCATCGGAACCCGCGTGGTTGTCGTTGCGCACATTTTTTGATCCGTTTTATGTACCGCGTTGGCGATGTATAGTATAACATTAACAAACGCGGTGTATTAGGGCGTATCCACTTTTGCTTTGGAAAAATCGTCATTCCGGCGGAAGCCGGAATCCAGAGGAACCGGCATCACTCGCAATGCCTGGATCCCGGCTTGCGCCGGGATGACGGAGGGGACGTCCAGACCAATTCTGAATACGCTCTAGTCGCCTATCAGGAGTAAACGCTGCCCCTTCTGGTTAGGACAATACCAAAAACACCGACCGCAGGCAAAGCAACGCGATGAATCAACTTCGTATTCCCTTCGGCGATGCCGTATCGTAAGCGATACCCATTTAATGCCAATAATCAAGCCAATCCAAGCGCCCAATCCGAATCCGGCAACGCCAAACATTCGGTACGCCTCAATGCCCCGCTGCTTAATCTCGTACGTATCCGTGCCCGTCTGCATCAGGCCCCGCGTTTCCGGCGACGTTCCCAGCGTCGGCACCCAACCCGTCTCCTCAAGATAAAGCAACTTCGCCGTTCGGACATCCTGATTCAAACCCGCCAATCGCGGAGCAAGCGCACCGCCCATTTGGGCAAAAACCAAAACCAACAACGGCAAAGCAAGAATCGCAATGATCATTTTCATCGGCCCTGACCGTCGTTCAGCCGCCGTTGGCTCCTTGGCCGGTGCCAAAATCGCATTGTATGGACAAACATGCTCGCATAATTTGCACTGATCGCATCGGCCCGGCGTGATGGAAACCTTTCGGGCGGCAACCGAGCCGCAGGCACCGAGCAGTGCCCCGTAAGGACACATAAACCGGCAAAAGGGCCGACCGATAAAAAAACAAACGGCCAACACGATAAAGCCGAAAATCAACACGGGATACATTCCGCCGTACCAAAAAAAGGCAACGAAGGGGTCATATCGGCAAACGATATAGCCCAGCCCGACCGCAACGCAGAAAATGCCGATTCCGAGCCAAAAAAAGCGAAAAAGCCCGAATATGTGCTCGAATCGGTCAGAAATTTTCAGATTTTTGAATGCAATCAGTTCTTGGACGGCACCGAGCGGACACACGGAGGAGCAGAAAATTCGGCCCCAAAACAGGGCGGCCAAAAGCGGTAATGTGAACAGCAGGATGACGGTCCAAGAGATGCCTGCTGCTGGTTCGACGAAAACTTGAACGATATTTTGGAACATTCCGACGGGACAGGGACATCCTTGGAGGAGAAAACCCAGGATGACTACGGAAGCGATGGCGAGGCAGAAAAGTATTTTTCGCGACCGCCAATAATGAACGGCAAGACCTGCAATGACGAGGAAGAGGGCGTAGAGCGTTACGGAGAGGGACATGCCCACGGTAACGAAATTTTTGGCGGTATTGGGCAAAATAGGGCCGGGCGTTTCGGTTTCGGGCAGGACGTAGTCGGATTCGAAGACGGGCGGCGGATTTCGGCCCTCGGCAAAGCCGACCAGGAAACAGAGCAGAAAGACTGCGACAAAAACGTAGTGAAGCCGGTACGAAAGCATTGACTCCATTATAGCATTACGGATAAAAAAATCAGTCCCCCTATGAAGCGGTGGATGCAAGGCAACACAATAGGTAGGTTGCCGACCGCCGGGCGGCAACTGCGGTACTCCGCATTTTGAATCTCCCAGTCGGCTACGCCGACGCAGCCGCCCGGCGGTCGACTGCCTACCTTTTTCACTAATGTGAAACTTGCGGTTGCCCTGCCTATGAAGCGGTGGATGCCAGGCAACACGAGCCGGAGGCGTGAGCCTCCGGGTTATGCACACACTCAAAAAGCCCGGGTGCCCAAAACTGTGCCGCAACTATCGGCAAACTTTTGTGCCGAAAGCCTGCGACGGTGTTGTCATTCAAGTTGATATGCGAAACATAAACTTCCGGCGGCAACGACTCCGGCACAAGGCAAAAACGGTGATTCTGCTGCGTCATTTCGACCCTGCCCGTCCGTTTGTCTAACACCGGCTGCGTTCCGTAATGGCCAAAAGGCAATTTTTGTGTTTCTGCACCCAACGCCTTACCCAAAAGTTGCTGGCCCAACGCAATCCCCAAAATCGGCACCTTGCCGATGAGTTTCTGAATCTCGCCGACAACACCATCCAGTTCGGCGGGACTGTCGGGACCGCCGGAAAGCACGACGCACTCCGGTTGAAATTTTAAGATGTTTTCTGCTGAACTCGTTGCCGGAAAAAGAGTTATCTTGGCTCCCAACGATGCCAAGGAACGCAACATGCTCCGTTTGACGCCGAAATCCACGACGGCGACTCGCTTATTGCAAACCGGCTGGCCGACCGAATCGGCCTCCGACCATTCCGTCGGCTCCGTTACGCGAAGCGATTCGACGAGATTCATTTCTTCGAGTCGGGGCGATTCCTGGGCTTTTTTGACGAGTTCATCAGGATTCCAATCGCCGGCGGCGATGATTCCGCGTTTGGTTCCGTGCGATCGCAAGTGCTGCGTGAGCGATCGGGTATCAATTTCGGACAGAGCGACGATTTGATTGCGTTTGAGGAAGTCGGGCAGGCTTTCAGTTGCTCGCCAGTTGGAAACGCGGGTCGAAAGTTCCCGAATGAGCAGGCCTCGAATGGTCGGCTTGAGGGACTCATTGTCTTCGGAATTGACGCCGGTATTTCCGATTTGGGGCGTGGTGAATGCGACGATTTGACCGGCACTGGCCGGATCGGTCAGGACTTCTTGATAGCCGACCATCGTGGAATTGAAAATGACGTTGCCGTTTGCGATTCCTTCGAATCCGACGGAAATACCGTGAAAGCAGCGACCGTCTTCGAGGGCGAGCGTACTGGGAGTGCGTTTTTTAAGGGCAATCGTTGAATGTTCCATTGGGAAGCAGTATAAGAGATGTGAGGCTTGGCGTCAAGCGCCGCGTGCAGGTTGGCGCCTTATTGCAACAGCCGAACCGCTTCGTCAATCTGCACATCGTAATACGGAGCCGTGCCCCGCAGGTCAAACGGAGCCCCTTCCTGGCCGTTTTGCTCCTCAATAATCATCCGCCGGAACATCGCAAGCACCGCCTCACGCTGCGGCGAAATAACATTGGAACGCAATGAACGATAAAGCAATACGGCCAACTGTTGCGATTCCGAGGATTCGACAACAATATCCGGCACGACGCCCCAATCATCCGAATCCACCGCATCCACCCTGCGGTGAATGTTCGCCCCATTAGGCCGAAGGTATTCCGCATTGGTCAGTTGCAGCATCCCTAATTGAAAAGGCAACGGCATTATGCTCTGAATCACGCCCTTTCCAAACGACCGCGTTCCCACGACCGTTGCACGCTGATAATCCTGCAAAGCGGCCGCTAGAATTTCGGATGAACTTGCCGTTTCGCCGTTGATTAACACGACCATCGGCAGGGTACATCGCGGCGGCGTGCTGCCGAACGTGCGTTTGCGTTCCGGTCCGTTTCGTGGCCGTACCGTAACAATTACGTTGTTCTCGGGACTCGGCGCAATCAACATTTGGGCGATCATTATGCTATTTCGCACATCGCCGCCGGAATTGTCCCGCAAGTCCAAGATAAAGGATTCCGCGCCGCTTTGCATCATTTTATCCAATGCCGAACGGAACTCGTTGGCCGTCGATTCCGTGAACGAGGTAATCCGAATGTATCCGATTCGCGGATGTGTTTCCAGCAAAAATGTTCGGCTTTCTGCATCCCGAAAATCGCCTTCCACGCTGTCCAGGCGATTCATTTCGCGGAGGACGAAGAAGTCCTGGATTTCCGTTTGGCCGAACGGCAAGACCGACAATTGAGATTCGGCTTCACGGCTTTGCCCGAGTAAACTGAAGATTTCTCGGTTTGTCTTGCCTGCAATCGGTGTACCGTCAATTTTAACAATTTGGTCGCCGGAGCGCAGGCCTGCGTGATAGGCGGGCGAATCGGCAAAAGGATAGCCGACAAAAAGAGTTTTTTCCTCGTCTTGTTCAAAAATTCTCGACCAGATGCCGAAGCCTGTATACCGGTTATAGAGATCATCTTGATAGCGGGTCAATCTGCTCGGCGGGATGTATGTTGAGTAACCATCGCCGTACTCATTGGCCAGAATTTGCATCATCCCGGCCATTGCTCCTTCAAAGAGTTCCGTTGCCGACGGTTCGACGAGCGCGCTGCGTTCGATTTGGTGAAGCGTCGAAAGGAGCAGCCGATCTTGAATCGAGATTCCCGACAGTAGGAAATAGGCAGCAACGGCAATCAGGACGGCATAGAAATTGAGTCGCGGCATAAAGTCATTGCGAATACGCGGGGCCTTTGATTTTAGGCGATTTTGACCCAAATGACAATGTCTCCCGTTCTTGCGCATTGCGGCAACGGGTGTTTGCGGTATAATCAGGCGAGGCTCCCGTATAATTTCCTGAGACTGCGTGCGTTTCTTCATCCTCATACTGTTGTCGCTCACTGGACTCGATCGCATTCGGCAGGAGTTTGAAATTTATCAACGCTTTGCCGGCGAAATCGAAATCCTTGCGACCGAGGATACCAGGGAAATCGGCGATGTGCTCAAACGCACCGAAGCCAAACGCCTTGCCGTTCGGAAACAGTTGGATAAGGATGAGCATTTACCGGCGAAATTGCCCTCATTATTCCTTGCCGATGAGTACATTGCCCCTTTTTTGGACTACGTTGCGATCGAACGGGCCGTTGCCGACCAGGCATTGCAGCAAAATCAACTCGACGAGGCGGTGCAGTCCGTTCGGTATGTTTATCGTCTTGCCGAATTGTTTTCGGAATCCGGCTCGCTTCCCCTGCGAAGCACGGCGGCCCGTATCAGATTGCAGATGTTGGAAACGGCCCAGTCGATTGTCCGGCATCCGCATTGCCGACGGGAACATCATCAAGCACTGTACGAAATTCTTGAGGATCAAATCAATACCCGAACGACCGATACGGCAATTTGGGAACGGTATCGGGAAGAGGGACTCCTCTTTTTCGCCCGGCTAAACAGGCAAAATCCTGCGGAACTGCTCCCCCCGGAACTTTTGCGGGAGTTGACGAGTCGGCGAATACTTGCGGAGTACAATAAACCGGGCTCGCAGCGTGCGGAGTACGATCAATCGGTATTCCGTCGGGTATCGGAGGCGATCGCTAATTCCTGTTCAGTGCCTTATTTTCAGCGTCAACCGGTATTGCAGCGACTGGATGAGGAACTGCGTCAGCGGCGAGGGACGGAAAACGAGCCGATATTTTCAATGCTTTTGTTGCAGGAGGTTTCGGAACAGATGCAACTGTTTGCCCAGGAGCGTTCGGGCATCGAAACGGCATATGTGGCGTTATCGGCTGCGTTGGGCAAGCCGCTGCAAAATCGAATGCTCAACTTTCTGACGGGCAACCAGTACGAAATCCGGCTCATTCCCGACGGCGTGATGTGTACGTACCAGGGTAACATCAAACCGTTCTATGTCCCGTATCGGTAACGCTCTACGGACTTAGCATCCGTTGCAACACTTCCATCGGCAGGCCGACGACGTTCGATTCGCTGCCCTCCAATATCGTAATCCAACCCGTACAGTCCTGATACCCGAACGCGCCCGATTTCCCCTGCCAAATTCCAGTATCAAGATACGCCTCCAATTCGCCATCCGAAATCGGCTGCATCAGCAACTGCGTCGTTGCCGTTTCCGTCAGAACCTGAATCTCCCGGCTGGCATCCTTCATCACAAGGCACAGTCCGCTCAAGACCTGGTGTACTTGTCCGCGAAGTTGCCTAATCATTCTGCGAGCGTCGGCTCTATCCACCGGTTTTTCCAGCACATCCTCACCGCACAGCACGATGGTATCGCAGCCGATCACGATGCCGCATTCCCGGCGGTCCGCAACGTTTTTCGCCTTTTGGAATGCAAGCCGACGGACGTATTCCTCGGTGGATTCCTCAAATCGGCGGTCATCTTCCGCAGATTCATCCGGCAGGATGGTCTCGAAGGCGATGCCGGCTTCTTCCAAAAGACGTTTTCGGTGCGGTGAGGCACTGGCTAAAATCAGCGGCAATCTGGCCGTTGCAAATTCGGTTTTTGTATGGTACACTGGGCGTCGGGGGTTCGTGGAGACTCTGTATTATACTCATTATCAGGGAGAAGAACGATGGAAGATTTTGCACTGATAGAGAATTTTGCACTGATGCTCTATACGGCATTCCTGTTGGCGTTAATAATTCCCCTCGTGTACATTTCGTACAGAAGGGAACGCGACCTGAAAGCCAAATTGAACGGTTTGCAGAGCCAAATCGACGACCTGAAACGCGAATTGGAGGAGGTGAAAAAATGTTAAAAACTATGCAAATCGAAATTATCAATCCGAAGGCGGAGCGGATTTTGAAGGAATTGGCCGCCGTGGAACTGATACGCATCGAAAAGCAGGAATCGTTTCGGACTCGCCTCGACCGCCTGTCGCAACGAGTGAAACGGCATCAGGAAGAACAGGGCATGCCGGAACCGATGAGTATGGATGAAATTACGAGGGAAGTCAAGAAAGTCAGAACGGGACGTTATGCGAAACGGAAAAAAAGTTAATATCGTTGTCGATACGAACTTGTGGATCAGTTTCCTCATGTCGTTACCGACCAAACAACGATTGCGACGTTTGCTCCTTTCTGACAGGATAACTATTTTATTTTCGAGAGAACTTTTTAAGGAATTGGAAACGACGGCAAAAAGGCGTAAATTTCGTCGGTATTTTGATACGGAGCAGGTTAAAGCGCTTCTTCAGATGCTTATTGAAATTGCCGAAATTGTTGACGTGCGTTCGGTAGTGGAAATTTGTCGAGATCCCAAAGACAATTTTCTCCTTGCCTTGGCACAAGACGGTAATGCAGCCTACTTGATTACAGGCGACCGTGACCTGCTAACATTGAAAAAATTAGGAAAAACGAAAATCGTTACATTGACAGATTTTGAGAAAGAAAGGAAATGAAACAGAAACAATAGTGTTCACAGAGCCCGTGGCGTAAGCCAGGGAGGCCCCACCTCACGATGCGGGTTCGGTGAAAACATTGACACGGAACACATTGACATTTTGGAACGCAAACAACACCACATGCATTGAATAAGACGCAGAAAAAAACGATCAGCATTGTTGGCGGCGGACTGGCGGGAATTGCCGCTGCGGATGCCGCCAGAAATCAGGATTACCAAACCGCTCTCTTCGAGCGAGCCGGTGTCCTCGGCGGTAGGGTAGCGTCGCTTTTTGAACCCGTTCAAAAACATTGGATTGATACCGGCCAACACCTCATCCTCGGTTGTTGCACCGAAGTCCTCGCCCTACACAAGCGACTCGCACTCGAACACTTTTTCGAGCAATCCGACGCGATTCCCTTCGTAACGCTCAAACAACAGCATTGGTCTCTGACCCCATCGCCGTTCTTGCCCAAGTGCTGGCGATTTATCCCCTCCTTCTGCTCAATGCCGGGCTTGACTATGAAGGATCGGATCAAAACCGGGTTGTTGCTGCATCGAATCGGCAAAGTAACCCTGCCGGATATCTCGATTGCCCAATACTTCAAACAGCATCACGTCCCGCAGCATGTCCAAGACGCGTTTTGGCTGCCCCTAATCTTAAGTACCTTGAGCGAGTTGCCGGATTACGCGTCGGTCAAAGCCCTGCAAAAAATTATACGCGATGCGTTTCTTGCAGGCCGAAAAGGGATGTCGGTGCATTTGCCGACCGTGCCGTTACGGCAAATTTATCACGAGGCGGCAGCGAAGGCCCTGACGGAACGGGAAGTATCGCTCCATTTTTTCAAACGCCTGCACCGACTGCATTGGCAGCGCAGTGAGGCGGACAATTCTTTAACGATTACGGCCTTGGAATTTTCCGATGGTTCGATTGAACGGTCTGACCGGTACATTTTGGCCTTGCCAGCGTTTCAACTTTGGAAGGTGCTTGAGGCGTCGGAATTGCCTTGTCGGGCGGAGCATCTCGGTTTGGAGCGTTTTGAGCCCGGCGCGATTTCGACGGTGCATCTCTGGTTGGATAGGCCGATTTTAGAGAGCGGCGTGCGTTGCTGTGCATTATCGGGCGGCATTGGGCAGTTTTTATGTCGGCCTTGCCCAAGCGACACGGCAGGCGATGCGGCGGGCGACACGGAAAATTATTATACCGTTGTGATCAGTGCGGCTCATCGGCTGTTATCGGAGGCCGAAATCACGGCGGCGGGTAGTTTGGATTTGGCGAATCGGGTTTTGGAGCAGATTCGGACATCGTTTGGCTTGCCGGAGTTGCAACTTCGGCATTGCCGGACGACGTCGTGTTTTGAGGCGATATTTTCGCCGGGGCCGTTGATATATGCCCAGCGTCCCGGGGCGTTTGGGTTATTTTCAAACGGAGCGATAGCGGGCGATTGGACGCAGACGGGTTTGCCTTCGACGATGGAGGGAGCCGTCCGCAGCGGCATCGCCGCGGTGGAATCTGGCCAGAAACAGGCCATTTACTCGAACGTAAACGACGAGCCGGATTGCAAAATGTGCATCACGAAGTCGGCATCGGGACGCTTGACCGATGAACGGTCAAGCGATGATTGCTGAGCATACTGCGCTGCCGATGAAAGAGCACCGCCAAACGCGCCGGCGAGTCCATTATCCGGGCCCATCTGTTGCAACATGTTCAACACTTCGGCCAATCGGGCAATGTCCGAAAACTCGTTCTGCATGCCGCCGAGCAGATTTTGCAGCGGTTCTTTATTCGGCATATCGCCGAGCAGCGACAGACCATCGTCGCCGTTTTTGATGTGCATTTCCTGCATATTCAAGCCGGCACCTTGCACGTTCGACATCAGATTGGTCTCGAAATTCTTCATTTTCAGTTGCAGCATATTGGCCAGCATATCGCCGCGTTGTTTCAGTTGGGCGAGGCCGACCAGATCGAGTTCGCCGAGGTCGGACGAATTGTCGCCGCTCTGCATTTCGGAATTGAGAAAGTTTTGCAGCATCGTTGCCGACGAGGAAATCGTTACGCTGTCCGTCGGCATTCCCTGCTTGGACGTCGAGGAGAGCGTTTTGGCGAGATGTTCCATCGACATTCCCGACTGCACGCCGAAAATGCCCGTGTAATTGTTGATCGAAGATGTGGGACCAAGCATTGTGAGAAACCGTTGTCTTCCGTGAGCCTGGCAAAGGATACTGATTATCGCGGAGTGTGTCCAGAGCGGTTTCGTTGGTTCAACGTTGGCGTCGCATGAGCGAGAGCCGTAATCCTTTGTCGGATTCGGCCTTCTTTTTGGCGGCCCGCTTGTCAAATTCTTGTTTTCCTTTGCATAACCCCAGCAACACCTTGGCTTTGCCTTCCTTGAAATACATTTTCAGCGGAACAAGGGTTAATCCTTTTTCATAGGCCTTCATCGCAAAACGCTGAATTTCCCGGCGGTGCAGGAGCAATTTTCGGTCCCGTTTCGGTTTGTGATTGAACTGGTTGGCTTCGAGATATTCGGGAATATCGCAGTTGATGAGCCAAACTTCGCCGTTTCGGACTTTTGCGAAAGCCTCGGCCAAGGCGACGGTACCGCCTCGCAGACTTTTGACTTCGCTGCCGACGAGGACGATTCCGCATTCTAGAGAATCGAGCACGACATATTCATATCGGGCTTTTCGATTTTCGGCAATCGTCCGTTCGTTGGTGCTCGCGGCCTGCTTTTTTGCTTCCTGCTTTGATTTTTTCGACTTGGCCATACGGTTCCAGTCTAATAGGGCAAGCGGAAAATGTCAAGTTGGCGTGTGCAAGCAGGGCAATCGCAAGTTTCACATTAGGGGGAATAAGGTAGGCAGCCGACCGCCGGGCGGGTGCGTCGGCGGCAGCCGACTGGAAGCGGTTTCGATTCCGGTGCGGAGTACCGCAGTTGCCGCCCGGCGGTCGGCAACCTACCTATTTGCGAAAATTACAGTTGCCAGGCGTGTGCAAAGTGCGTCTATTGACTCCAGTGCGAAAAACGAGACAATCATACGCAGAAACCATGATGAAAACTCTGGGAATAATCGGCGGAATCGGAAGCGGGAAAAGTACAATCGCGGAAATGTTTCGCCAGCGGGGCATCCCAATTATATCCGCGGATACCCTCGGGCATCAGGCTTTGCTGCTCCCAAACATTAAGGATGCCGTACGAAATCGTTGGGGAACATCTGTGTTTGATGATTGTCTCGAAATCGACCGAAGAAAACTGGCCGCAATCGTCTTTGCCGACAAAAAGGAACTTGCCTATCTGAAATCTTTGACGCATCCTTTGATTGCTGACGAGGTTCATCGGCAACGGGAAGAGCATCGCCGAGCGGGAGCATCTTTTTGTTTGCTTGATGCACCGCTTTTATTGGAATCGGGTTGGGATCATTTCGTCGATTTGATTATTTTTGTGGATGCTCCGCCCGAAGTTCGTTGGAGTCGCGTCCAGAGCCGGGGTTGGACCGAGCCGGAGTGGAAGCAGCGAGAAGCAGCGCAATTTTCTATGGAGGAAAAGGCAAGTCGGGCCGATGTCGTTTTTGACAACATTGGCGATGTGGAGCATTTGCAGCAATGCGTTGATGAATTTATGAATCAATGCCGAATGGAATTGTTCCATAACCCATCAGGAAAACACGGTTAATGGTTAAAGAGTTCGACATAGACTCACCCGGGGGCTTACGCCCCCGGCTCTTGCGTGAGCCCCCGGGCTCGTACACCGTCGAGCAGTTGTCCTTGTTTTGCATCCACGCTTATAATATATTATATTGCATCATCGTGCTGCCCCAAGCGGTTGTTTATGCCAGGGTGCTAAGTATTTTTTAATGGGACGATTCCTCTATTTTATCGAAAAGGCCGGCAACGCCCTGCCGCATCCGGCCATTTTGTTCGGGTTGCTCGCACTCGCAACCCTAATCCTGTCCGCACTCGGTGCATTTTTCGGCTGGCACGCGACACATCCCGCTAACGGAGAACAAGTTGACATCGTCAATCTCCTCTCCCGCGAAGGAATCCACCGCATCATCCTCTACCTGGTTACAAATTTTACGGCCTTCGCTCCGCTCGGAGTCGTACTCGTCGCCCTGCTCGGACTCGGCGTCGCTGAAAGCAGCGGCCTGATTAGAGCATCAATCAATTATATGTTGGTTAAAACTCCGCCGCAATTTATCACCTTCATGGTCATTTTTGCAGGACTACTTTCCAATGCGGCTTCCGAAATAGGATATGTATTAGTGATTCCTTTGGCCGGTATCATTTTCCATTCCCTCGGGCGGCACCCCATTGCCGGTATGTCCGCCGCATTTGCCGGTGTGAGCGGAGGATACAGTGCGAACATTTTGATTGGAACCATCGACCCGTTGTTGGCAGGTCTCTCGACCGAAGCCGCACATATCATTGATCCCGACTATTACGTGTTGCCGACGGCAAACTACTTCTTTATGGCAGTGTCAACCTTTGCAGTTACCATCGTATGTACGGTCGTAACCGTAAAATGGGTCGAACCGCGATTGGGAAAATATACCGGCGATGTGCCGCGAGAAGAAATCGAATACCCGACGGCTTTGGAGAAAAAAGGTTTGATCCGAGTCGGCCTTGTTGTCCTCGCCTGGGTCATTCTGTTGCTCATCGGGTTACTTCCCGAAAACGGTTTTTTGCGGTGCGATGATGGAACGGTGCTCGGTTCCCCTGCATTAAAAGGTTTTATTGCGTTGTTGTTCCTGGCGGCATGTTCTGTCGGTGTGGTTTATGGTTTTACGGTAGGTACATTTACGAAAGCAGAAGATGTTATCGACGCGATGAGCAATAGTATGAAAACCATAGCATCCTATCTTGTGTTGGTGTTTTTTGCCGCACAATTTGTTGCTTGGTTTAACTGGAGTCACATTGGATTGTTGATTGCCATCAACGGTGCTTCTATGTTGAAAGAAGCGAACATTGGTTTGGTGCCGTTGATAGTAATTTTTGTAACGTTTGCAGCGTGTCTTAATCTTTTTATGGGCAGTGCTGCGGCGAAATGGGCGGTGATAGGACCTGTATTTGTTCCGATTTTTATGTTATTGGGTTATTCTCCTGAACTTGCTCAGGCGGTGTATCGGGTGGGCGACAGTGTAACGAATATCATAACGCCGATGATGTCTTATTTTGCATTGATTATTGTATATTATCAGAAATACGACAAGAATGCGGGCATAGGAACGCTTGTTGCGACGATGTTGCCGTTTTCGATTGCGTTGTACATTAGTTGGACGTTGTTGCTCATAGGTTGGGTATTGTTGGAGTTGCCGTTGGGCCCCGGCTCGCCGTTGTATTATGGGATGTAACGGGCTCTGCATCCGCACGAAATTTCTCGAGGTCCTGCTTGATCGGCTTGTTCGGAAACCGCCAAAATCGTCATCCCGGCGCAAGCCGAGAACCAGCCGAGCGGCTTGCAAGGCGTTTCCCTGGTTCCCGGCGTGTGCCGGAAGGACGGAGGGGCCTCCAGCCCCATTCTGAATATGCCCTACCGCATCGCCCTGCGGGGCGGCGAACACGGTCCCCTTGCCCCCTACTACAAACCGAACGTGAAAATGCTATAATGCGGGGTTGCTGTCTGGAATTGCGACAGCATCAGGCGAACCCTAACCCCATCACGCTATGGCACTAAGGAGAACGGAAGCACCCAGAGATAGAGACAAAGATCGACAACGAATCAATGAACGAATTAGAGTCCCACAAGTCCGCGTCATTACCGACGAAGGAGAACAGTTGGGCATCATGAGCACCTCGGAAGCCCTCGACAAAGCCCGACAAGCAGGCCTCGATCTCGTTGAAGTATCGCCCGAAGCCAAACCGCCCGTTTGCAGGATTATGGATTACGGGAAGTTCCGATACCAGCAGAAAAAACGGCAAGGAAAGCACGTACATCAATCAAAATTAAAGGAAGTTTGGCTGCATCCTAAAACCGGCGAACACGACCTGTTGGTAAAGGTCAATAAAGCCCGAGAGTTCCTGATGAACAAAGACAAGGTGCAAATCGTCGTCAAATTTCGCGGCCGCGAAAATGCTCACGTCGAGGAAGGCTCGAAAGTCTTGCACCGGATGATCGAAATGCTGGAAGACGTCGGCAAGATCGAAGTCCCGCCGAAGCCCGCCCATCGGCAAGTTCTCTGCACGCTCGCTCCAAAGTAATCCGGGAAACGCTGGGCGGTGCCGCAGCGAATGCCGTTACTCCAAAACCAGGGCCAGCCGGAGGCCAACGGCGCGTCGCAGGGCAACCGCAATCTTCACATTAGAGCGAGTTTCAAATTGCTCTGGACGCGTTTTCGTCATTCCGGCGAAAGCCGGAACCCAGGGGAATCGGCATCGCACACAGTGGCTGGATCCCGGCCTGCGCCGGGATGACAAAGTGTGCGCCGGGATGACGGCTTTTTTGTCCAGAGTCATTTGAAATACGCTCCAGAGGAACGGTCGGCAACCGATCTTTTGCGACTTCTGTACCGCTTGTGCCGATTGTTCCCGTAAAATTTCTCTGGAAAAGTTTATCCAACCCCTATTTTTTTGCTTTTTTGCCTACCATGACCTATGCTGTTGCGTAAGGAATTCGAGACATCGAATGGTATCAGCCGTGATTCCCCCCAATCGGCAAAATAGGATAACGCATTTCCTGCTCCCAGCAGGCCTTGCCGTCCTCTGCGCCCTCGCCGGTTGCCAATCCCTGCCCCGAAGCGGATTCGATCCCAGCGGCCAACGACTTTTTGAACATCGTCCCATTGCCGATTGTCCCCTTTTCAACCGACAACGCTCTTCCTCGCCAACAACAATCACCAGCACGCCAACAAGCACCCCACCGCAAGCAATCGACCCGTTCGAAACACTCGGCGCCAGCACATTCACGCCGTCGCCCAACGCTCTGCCCGGCAGTCTCGGAGCGGCACGAACCCATCCCGCCATTCCCCAACAGGGTTCCACCGCAACCGTTTTGCCGCCCGGCACGCACAGCATCACGACTGCTCTGTTGGCCAATCCCGAAGCGGGCCCCACACCGCTCTTTGCCGATAGCGGCGGCTACGCCCTGCCGACCGTGCCCGTTGCTGGACCCGCTCTCATTATGACGCCCCGTGAACAAATCGCTCCCCTCGGCAGCGAAGTCATCCTCATTGCCAGCCGATTGGGAAACCGGGATCGGCTCGTTACAAACGAGAAAATCGAATGGGCTCTCGAAGGCGTCGGACTCATCGAAAAAATTGATACCGGCTCCTGCCGCGATCTATTTTTCCTCGACCACGTCAAAGCCCGAAAAGTCTCCGAACGCTATGCCATCACGAAAACGAGCAGTTCCTACCAAACGCTCGATCGGGGAACGATCGACACGACGGACGACGTGCATCTGCTCCGAGGGCAAACTTGGGTTTCCGTCAATTCAATGAGGGAAGGAACGACACACGTCACGGCTTTCGCGCCCGGTATGGCAGATTGGTCAAAACGCACTGACGTCGGAATCATCCATTGGGTCGATGCACAATGGGTTTTACCTCGGCTTGCCATCGCACCGGTCGGCGAAAGCCGGATATTGACAACGACCGTCCTTCGGGCAACGAACGGGCAACCCCGGCAGGGTTGGATTGTTCGCTACGAAATTCAAGGCGGTCCCGATGCGGCATTCCAAAATTTGCACGGCGGGAGCGGTTCGCAAGTCGAAGAAGTCGAAACCGACGCATCGGGTCAGGCGACGGCGATATTAAATCCGCTCGGGCACACTGCGGGAACGAATACGATTGCGATTCAAATCATTCGTCCGGCGGGGCTTGACGGCGACCGGCGGATTACGGTCGGCAGCGAAGTGATTCGTCAAACTTGGTCGGGCAGTCCGAATATGTTGCTGAACATTCGCGGCCCGAGCGAAGCCCGATTGGGACAGGAATTGCATTACGAAATTACGGCGGAAAACCGTTCCGCTTCGGCGATGCGCGGCGTTGTTGCCTTGCCGATTCCTCGCCTTGCAACTTATGTTCGGAGCGAGTCGGGCGGGGTTTTGCAGGAATCGACGGTATTATGGAATATGGATTTGATGCCGCACAGTACGGCAAGCGTCCATGTTGTTTTGCGACAAGACACGGCGGGTTCGCTTTGGTTGCGTCCCGAATTTCGCCGAACGAATCAGGTTGTTTCTTCGCCGATGATTGAGCAGCCGTCCAGTCCGGCACTGCCGAGTCCGAGTCCGGTGGAGAGCGGGGCGAGTGTATTTCCGGGCGCAGTGCCGAGTCCGCCGCCGGTTTTGCCGTCCATTCCAGCATCGCCGCCAACATCGCCGCCGGCGGCGACGACTTTTGCGCCGCGGCCGTCGTTATCCGTGCAGTTGGAGCCCCATTGGGAGACTCCGGTGATGTTGAATAACATGTTTGTGTTGAATGCAAACGTTACCAATACGGGAACGGCGGATGTTCGGAATATGATGATCGTGATTCCGTTGCCGAACGAGTTTCGTGGTCAAACGATTCTCGCGGGCTCGGAGCAATTAGCATCGGATGGGACTATCGAACGACCAAAGCCAGATTGGACGGGGGACAACGATGAGGTCAATCATCAGGTCAGGTTGCAGGTTCCGGTGCTTGCGGCGGGGAAGACGGCTCAATTTCAGGTGAAGTATCCGACGATAGGCTTGCAGGGATATGAGATTACCTGTACGGTTTTTGTGGAGGGGCAGCAAGTGGCGCAGGGCACCCGTCGGATTGTACCGTGAGAGAGCCGCGGGGCGTTTCTTCGCAAAGAGGGGGCGTCAGCCCCCGGATTCCGCCACGGACTCTGTGAACAAAGTTGACGCATTGCCCTTAACTCGGTCACACTCGGGCGGCCTCTTTGAAAAGTGCTTCCCACCATGGTACAATGGCACCATGTCGACGCACGCTCCCCTTACTCCGATTCGGCAAGTGCTCCGCGCCTGCCGAGCCGATATGAAAAATCTTAAATTTGCCGACTCCACCGGCGTCGAACTGACAGGCGGGCGGACATTCATGACCATCCTCATCCTGCGCAAAGTCCTTCGCCGAATCCTCGCACGAAACGAACAAAACGTCGGACTCCTCATGCCAACCTCCGTCTACGGCGCACTCGCCAACCTGACACTCGCCCTCGATTGCCGAACCGCCGTCAACCTAAATTACACTTTCCACTCCGATACCATCAATTACTGCATCGAACAAGCCGGTATCAAACACGTGATCACCAGCCGAAAAGTGCTGGAACGCTTTCCCCATATCAAAATCAATGCCGAACTGATCGTCATGGAGGACCTGCGAAGCAAGGTTACTTGGCTCGATAAAATCATCGGTATCGTCGATGGTTACATCACGCCCATCATCTGCCTCGAAATCGTATTCGGGAACAACCGCGTTTCGCTGGACGATGTCTTGACGATTATTTACACATCCGGCTCGACCGGCACGCCAAAAGGTGCAATGATCACCCATCGGAATATGGTCGAAAATGTCGATGCGTTTTTCCAACATTTGAATCTGCAAAAATCCGATTTGCTTTTGGGAGCGTTGCCGCTTTTTCATGCGTTTGGTTACACGACTTCGTTTTGGATGCCCGCGATGTCCGGCATGAAAGGTATTTATCATTTCAATCCGCTCGAACCCAAAAAAATGGCCGAATTGGCTCGGCAATATCAATGTACCGCAATGCCGACCACGCCGACGTTCTTGCGGAACTATCTCAAACATTCGCAAAAGGAAGACTTTGAGTCGGTGCATACCGTCGTATGCGGTGCGGAAAAGTTGCCGACCGACCTGATTGATGCTTGGGATGCAAAATTCGGCGTTCGGCCTGTCGAAGGTTACGGAACGACGGAATTATCGCCCGTCGCCGCGGTGAATGTCCCGAAGGTACGGCGTGAGGACACGCAAAATTGGCTGCGGGAGGGAACGATAGGCCGACCGTTGCCCAATTTGCAAGCACGCGTTGTGCATTTAGAAACGGGCGAGGCGCTTCCGCCGGAGATGGCTGGGATGCTGCAAATCAAGGGCCCGAGCGTGATGAAGGGGTATTATAAAAATCCTGAAAAGACCGATGCGGTGCTCAAAGACGGTTGGTACACGACGGGCGACATTGCGAAAATCGACGCGGAGGGTTTTATATGGATTGTGGGCCGAGAGAGCCGAATATCCAAGATTGGCGGCGAGATGGTTCCGCATATTTTGATAGAGGATGCGATCACGAAAATAATTGCATCTCGTTTGTCGGGCGATTTGGAGGGCGAGCCTGCGATTGCGGTATCGTCGATTGCGGATGAGCGACGCGGCGAGCGGTTGATTGTGCTTTATCGGGCATTGCCGTTGTCGGCGGAGGAGATCTGTAAGTTATTGCAGCAATCGGGCTTACCGAACATTTGGATTCCGTATACGAAGGACTTTTTGCAGGTTGAATCGATACCGATTTTGGGAACGGGCAAACTCGACTTGCGAGCGGTGAAGGACCTGGCCGAAAAGGTCGCCTCGCAGTGATGGAAGCAAGGCCCGACCCATTTTGAACACGCTTGAGCCTCCCGTTTATGCGAGTTTTGCGCTACATTGACTTTTTGCAAAAGCGTGCGACAATAGCACTATGATGATGCAGGTTTGCAAAGCGATGGAAAAGGCCGATGTGCTGATCGAAGCCATGAAATGGATTCGACAACATCGCGGCAAAATTACCGTTATCAAAATCGGAGGCTCTCTCATGGAAGACGAAGCCGCAATGACGCATCTCCTGCTCGATACCGTCTTTATGGAATCCGTCGGGATGCAGCCCGTCATCGTTCACGGCGGCGGAAAAGCCATCAGCGAAGCAATGCAACATGCCGGAATCGAGCCCAAATTCGTCCAAGGACGGCGATATACCGACTCGCAATCGCTCGAAATCGTTAAACGCGTCCTCGGCAAAGAAATCAACGAGCATATCATCGAACAACTCGCCATGTACGAAGGGCAGGCGAAATCCTTGAGCGTGTGTTTCGACACCAACGTGCTGTTCGGCGAAAAATTAGCCCTGTCCGACGAACACGGTACGGCAATTGATATGGGCTGGGTCGGCAGCGTAACACGGGTCGATGCCGATGCAATCCGCAAATTGTGTGCGCAGGAAATCATTCCCGTAATTCCGTCCGTCGCCCTGATGGATGACGGCAGCGGTCAAGCACTGAATGTCAATGCCGACACGGCTGCGACGGCGGTTGCCAAAGAGTTGCAGGCCGAAAAATTGGTTTTCGTCAGCGAAGTGAATGGCCTGCGGACGGATCCCAACAATCCAGATTCGATGATTGATTCGCTGACTGCCGAACAGGCCCGGCAGTTGTTGTCATCATCAGGCTCCATCGTCGGTGGAATGATACCGAAAATTCAGGCGTGTTTGGAAACGTTGGAGCGTGGGGTCAACAAGATACACATCATTAACGGTCGGCTACGGCACGCATTACTGTTGGAAATCTTTACGAGTATGGGCGTCGGGACGGAAATTGTCAATCCGTAGTTAGAGCGTTTTTCGAATTAGTGTGGACTCATTCTCGTCATCCCGGCGCAAGCCGGGAACCAGACATTGCATGCGATGCCAGTCCTCTGGGTTCCGGCCTCCGGGTTCCGGCTTTCGCCGGAATGACGATGTGCGTGCTGGGATGGCGGAGGGGCGTCCTGAGCAAATTGAAACACGCTCTCACCCGCCACTTTTGATTTTCGCTTGCAGAGCAGCATTTTTTTCGGCAATTTTCTTCGGCAGGCTCGCTCTAAATTCCTCCAATTTCTTTTGCAGTGCCGGATCGGACAGAGCGAGAATTTGAACGGCCAAAATGCCTGCATTGCGTGCTCCGCCGGAATTGGCGGCGACCGTCGCGACGGCAATGTCGCCCGGCATTTGAACGACCGAAAGCAAGGAATCGAGCCCGCCAGCAAGGTCCGTCGGGACCGGTATGCCGATGACGGGCAGGGTTGTATGGGCGGCAACGACGCCAGCAAGGTGTGCTGCTCCGCCTGCCGCACAAATGATGACTCGCAATCCCCGGCTGATGGCGGTTTCGGTATATTCTTTGACGGCAGCCGGCGTGCGGTGCGCGCTCATCACATTGACTTCGTACTGTACTCCAAATTCATCGAGTGCTTTGGCAACGGCGTTGATTTTGCTCCAATCGCTGTCGCTGCCCATTAAAATTCCAACTTGCATTAAGCGTTTTCGTTTGTTGATTGTTTAAGATGGCGACCATTATGCCGTGAATTTGCGAAAATGTCAACGGGCGTCGCCCCCGGGGCTCACGCCCTTCGCTCGTGCTCTTGACGCCGCCGATTCTGACGGTATAATACCGGAAACTTTTGTGTGAAAAATATGGCAAGCAAAGCGAAAATACTCAAAGCACAGCGAAAACCAAAGTTTTCGACCCGATCGGAAAACCGTTGCCAACTATGCGGAAGGCCAAGAGCCGTCTACCGAAAATTCGGAATCTGCCGTATCTGCTTCCGAAATCTCGCCAGCCAAGGCTTTATCCCAGGAGTCAAAAAAGCCAGTTGGTAAACTTAATCACACCAATACAACCATAAATTACGACCATGATGACCGACCCGATTGCCGACATGCTCACCCGAATTCGGAACGCTGTCCGCATTGAAAAGCCCTCCGTTGATATGCCCCTTTCGCTTGAAAAGAAGGGAATCGCCGACGTTTTGAAGCGTGAAGGATACATTTGGGACTGGGAAGTCCTCGAAGAAAAGCCTGTTTCCAAGTTGCGTGTTCATTTGAAGTACGGCCCCAACGGCGAAAAGGTGATTGACCGTCTTGACCGGGTAAGCAAGCCGGGCCGGCGGATTTATCTCGGGGTAGAGGATTTGAAGCCGGTTCTCAACGGTTTGGGAATCAGGGTATTGAACACGAACCGTGGCATTTTGAGTGACCGCGAGGCGAAACTGAAAAACGTCGGCGGCGAAGTCGTTTGTTCCGTCTGGTAAGGCGAGCGACGGCCTTACCGATTGTCATTCCGGCAAAGACCGGAATGATGACTTGAAATGTGTGCAATCCGCTCAACGCAGGCGGTGCATTTCGAGATTGTCGGCATCAATCCGGTGAAGTTTGTGCGGATCATAATGATGAAACAGGGCTCCAATCTGTTGGGCAATCACCTGCGAAAACTGCGGACGGAATTGGGTTTCGACCTGCGGCCCGCCCGATAACGGCATGTTCGGAGGGTCGATGATCATCAAACTCTCCGATGCCAATATCTTGCCCGTCGCAACCTCTATCGCTTGAACATGAACCTGACACTTGCCCTGAATCAATGCCGGATTCTGCGGATCGCGAACCTGAAAACCCACTATATCAAAGCCGATCACAATGTCGGCCTGGATTGACCGGTCTTTGCCCACTTCGACGAAGGTCTCGAAATTGTTATTGCGTTCATCGAGCCAGGCTTCGACTTTTGGCTGTTCAACTACTTTCAATTTTTTATTTCGTACCTTTTCATCCAACTGCGAATTAAGATGCCGAGCGATTTCTCTCGGGGCGTTTTGTAATTCAAACGCATTAGACACAACGGCACGCGGCACCACAGCAACACGCTTTTCGCCTTTGAGCAAAATGTCGTATGTCGGCGGTGAATCCGTTCCTTTGATGATCATCATGCCGGTCAGTAGCAAACCCTGACAGCCGGTAAAAGTCAATGCAAGTAATAGTAATAGTATCGTTGTCTGTTTCATAAGGTATTATGTGTTGGGTTAACAGAGCCCGTATTGGACTGTTAACCTATTCCCAAAAATTCTGTTGTTCCTTTGCATCCCGAGTCCAAATATGCCGACAGCAATATCTGGGCGGCAAGTTTATCCCGTCGTTCTTTGCGTTTTTTGTCGGTCAAGCCCGCTTCCCGCAAGATGCGTTCGGCTTCGACTGATGTATAACGCTCATCCATATAATCGACTTCAATTCCGGTGATTTCCCGGAGCCATTTTCCGAATTGCAGGACTTCCTTTGCCTTTTCGCTCACATCGCCGCTCAAATGCAATGGCAATCCGAGGACGAATCGGACAACCCGTTCTTCGCGGACCAGTTGCCGAAAGTATTGGGCATCTTTGTCGAGCGACTTGCGGATGTATGTTTCATAAGGACTCGCCAACACGCGACCCGCATCGCTGATGGCAATGCCGATGCGAACCGTGCCGAAGTCGATGCCTGCGATTTTGCCGGTCGGCAAGGAGTCTGGAGTCTGGAAACAGGAAACAGGAGTTGCGGTGTTTTGTGTTTTCATGTGATGTTTTTTCTACTTACTCCTGCCTCCTAACTTCTATCCAAAATGCCGTCTTTAACTCGCTTAACACAAAGGCGGGCACCAGTGCCGACCAAGGAACACTTCGCCACGTCAACACGTCGGGAACTTTGTAATCGTGAACGTATCCCCAAAGTGATATTGCAATGTCAACATTGCCGCAATGTTCTATCCGTGTTGCCATAAATATCCGGGCTTCTTCGGGCTTCGCCTTCACGACGACGATGCAGGAGCAAATGATACCTGCGATTAGCAGGCCGGTGATAGCAAAAAGGCTAATCATGGCGTGCTTCGTGCGTTTCACGGTGAATTCCTTTTTTCTCCGCGTACTCACCAGTGCCAAGCCGATTAAACCGACGGCAAGTACGAGGAGCGGCATTTTGGGCAGTTCCGTCAGCATCAAGAGCATAATGGCAACCGCAAACAGGCCAACGATGATGTGTTTTTTGCGTTTCATGAAAGATTTTTTTGTGAATTGTTCCCGCTACGCGAACGGACTGCCGAGATGGTACAGAATGTTCCCCATTGCTGTCAAGAGTATTTTTAGAGCATATTCAGATTGGTATGGATGCGTTTTCGTCATTCCGGCGAAAGCCGGAATCCAGAGGAATCGGCATCGCACGTAGTGTCTGGATCCCGGCCTGCGCCGGGATGACGGCTTTTTTGTACAGAGTAATTTGAAATACGCTCTAGTTCGCAAGATCGCGCGAGCGGGGGGCGTGCGTCGCGGTCAACTCACTCTTCGCTCGCAAACATTTGCTCCAAAATGTCCCGAATTTCCTTGATTTTGATAGGCATTGACATCACAATACGGTTCTTCCGAGGCTTGACCGATTCCGCCCAGTCCGTTTGGCCTACGTCCAAAATCAAAACCGCTCCGACATCGCGTAATCCCCGGTACTGTGCGAAATCATTAAATGCCCGAACTGCACGAAGTCCCAATGATTGTCCATTAAAAAGGATGCACTGTGCCGATAAATCATCCTCCGTAAATATCTTATGCACATCGTCGGGAGAGTTAATGCACAAGGTCTTGTAATGCAACTTTTCCATCAGATTTTTCAGGCTTGCCTGCGTTTTCGGATTGGAATCGACGATCAGAATCGTCTTGGTATCCAATTTTTCAATCCGTTCCTGCCGGTCTGCACTTTGCCCAATCCGCAGCGAAGCGACCGTTGCCGCACTGCCTTCGCTTGTTTCCAACCGCCGAGCCGCACTCCGCAAATCGGCCAACATTTCGCCCGCCTTTTGGTAACGCTGCTCCGTATTCGGCATCAGGGCTCTGTTAATCAACGCAGACAGGACGCCGGGAATGTCCGGTTCGACCTGCTGAATCGGCCTAATATCGAAAAACCGCCCACGATCCATCCGTTTGGCTTTGTCCTTCGTTTCGAGAAACGGCGACACTCCGCAAAGCAGATGGTACAGCATACAGCCGAGAAAATACAGGTCGCTCCGCGGATCCATCTTCGGCGAATCGGACGCTTTTTCCAACGCGATGTAGTCAATCGACTGCTGATTCCGCAAAAACGGAATGTCTTGCCCTACCTTACCTTGGGCAATGGATGCTAACCCAAAATCGACGAGTTTCGCGTGTCCGGTTGAAGATAAAATCACGTTGCTCAACTTCAAATCCCGATGCGGCAACTTCTTGATTCGCAGGGCATAATCCAGGCCGCTGCACGCGTCGATTCCGATTTGAATGACGGTTTTTACATCGACTTTTTTTCGGATTTTCAGAAACTCGCGAAGCGTTTGCCCTTCGACGAATTCCATTGCCATATAATGCAGCAGGCCCTGCGATTCCGCACTGTATACCGGCACGATGTTGGGGTGTTTGAGTTCGGCAACGAGTTTCGCTTCGTGCATAAAATGATTGATGAAGGCAACGTTTTCGCTGAAGCGTGCCCGCAGAACCTTAACGGCAACGATTTCGTCGGTTTCTCGATGGACGCAGCGAAAAACTCGGGCAAATGTTCCTGCTCCGGCAACGTAGAGTGCTTTGTAGGGGCCGAAGAAAAATCCGCGATTTTCGCCGCTGTTAAGTCGTTCGATTTGATAGTTTGTGATCCAACCTCGCCGGAGTGATGCGTCGAGGAGGAGATTGGCCGTGGGGCGCGGGACTCGGATTTCCGCTTGTAGTTCTCCGATTTGTTGTTGCGACATCAGGCCGACGGAGAGTATCCGTTGAACCATTGCATCGAAAGAATAGGCGGACATGGGGCGAATGAAGATTTGTCAGAGCATTGCGAAGGGAGTAATTATCGCTCATTTTAGGGAAATTATCAATATCAATTCTTTTCGGACAGCGAAGTTCGCCGCCGCATCTAGAATTGGCCTGGACGCCCTTGCGTCATCCCGGCGCATGCCGGAATGACAGTGCAATAGTGCCACCGGTTGACAAAACGCAAGCATATTGTAGGATCCGAGACCATCGGACAAAGGTGCTCAGGCTGGTGCAGCCGCAAATCTTGCAATACGGGCGAAAATTGCTATACTGCAAAGGCCGGTTGACGGCATATCTTTGAACAAACCCACAACGATGGAAAACAAATTTTGTTCTCATTGCGGTACGCCGCTCCCAGGACAAATTCCCTGTCCCAACTGCGGAGCGGAAGTGGTCAAACGGGAAACTTGTGGTTCGCCACCGCCCGTTTCCGATTATCTCGTCTGGTCAATCATTTCGGTATTGTATGCCGGCGTTCTCGGTGTCATCGCACTCGTTTTTTCCATTTTATGCCGGAATGACATGGCTGCAGGCCGTTACGACTCTGCCGTGGAAAATTCAAATGCCGCTTTCTGGTGCAATGTGATCCCTCTCTGCTTGTTAGTGTTTGGTATCGGGTGCGCACTCGTAGTCTTGACGCTGTTTGTTCTGTTTGCTTGAATTTTCCCAAAGACAATGCTAGAATGTCCTGTGGTTTACAATGCAATCAAGTAAGGCAACACGATGCCGCCGACCGAACGACTCTCGTTTGAACGACCCATTTTTGAACTCGAAACACGAATCGAAGCCCTTAAAAAAGACGATGCCGATTCCAAAAATCGAGATGAAATCGCACGACTCCGCAAAACACTCCTACAACTCCAAAAAGATGTCTATGCCTCCCTGAGCCCCTGGGAAACCGTCGAAGTTGCCAGACATCCCAACCGGCCACAAGCCCTCGATTACATCGGCATGGTCTTCGACGAATTCGTCGAACTCCACGGCGACCGATTCTTCGGCGATGATCCCGCAATCCGAACCGGCTGGGCCAAACTCGATGAATTCAAAGTGATGGTCGTCGGGCAACACAAGGGACGCAACCTCAAAGAACGACAAACCTGCAATTTTGGCTGCCCCCATCCCGAAGGATACCGAAAAGCATTGAGGCTAATGCGTATGGCAGCGAAATTCCGCTTGCCGATTATCAGTTTTATGGACACGCCGGGCGCCTTTCCCGGCATCGCTTCGGAAGAACGCGGCGTTGCGTTGACGATTGCGGAATTGATGTTTGAGATGTCGGTGCTGCACACGCCGATAGTGTGCGTCGTGATTGGCGAAGGCGGTTCGGGCGGTGCGATCAGCATCGGCGTCGGCGACCGTGTTGCGATGTTGGAGCATTCCTATTATTCCGTGATTAGTCCTGAAGGTTGTGCAGGCATTTTATGGAAAAGTCACGAATATAAGGACAAAGCGGCGGAAGCGTTAAAATTTCGGTCAAAGGATTTGTTGGGTTTCGGCGTGGTGGAGGAAGTCATCGAGGAGCCGGTTGGCGGAGCGCATCGCGATCCGCATTTGACGGCATCGCGGCTGAAGCACTATTTGCGGAGTCAGTTACGGGAACTGATCAAGGTGCCGGTCGAGCAACTCGTCCGCGATCGGTATGCCCGTTTCCGCCGATTGGGCGTGTTTGAAGGCGAAAGTTAACCCCAATCCGCTCCATAGCCGTTCCCATACGATTGCTCCCGCACCATCTTATGCTATAATCTTACATCATGTTTATCTCTCTCGACTGGATTTCCGATTACGTCGACCTGACCGGACTCGATGTCGCTGCCATTACAAACCGGCTTACGCTCGCAACCGCCGAAGTCGAAGGCTCGAAGACGATCCGCCGATTCGTTAAAAATGTCCTCGTCGGCGAAATTACGGCGATTGAAAAGTTGACCGATAAACTGACCTTCTGCCAAGTCGATTGCGGTAAAAAAACATACACAACCGTTTGCGGTGCCCCAAACGTCCGCGTCGGCCTCAAAGCCCCGTTCGCTCCCGCCGGGACGCTTTTGGCCGGAAATACCAAAGTCGAGGTTGCCGAACTTGAAGGCAGAACCAGCCAAGGAATCCTGTGCAGTGCCGCCGAACTCGGTATGTCCGATTGGCACGAAATCCTGCTCGAATGTCCCAACTCCATCAAAACCGGTACGGCCCTCGAACAATTCATTCCCGAATCGGACACGCTCATCGAAATCGACAACAAAAGCCTCACGCACCGGCCTGACCTCTGGGGGCATTACGGCTTCGCACGCGAATTCGCCGCGATTTTTGAGCGAAAACTCAAGCCCCTGCCGCAAATTGACCTCGCTCAGTACGATTCGCTGCCCGAATATCCCCTCAAAAACGAAGACTACGAAAACTGTCCCTGTTATGGTTGCATCGAATTTCAAGTAAAAGGGCAAACGAGCGGAACAATCCCGTCGCCGCTGGTCATCCAACGCCGTTTGCACGCCCTCGGGATGCGGTCATACAACCTGCTCGTCGACGTAACCAACTACGTCAACTGGGAAATCGCCCAGCCGACGCACGCGTTCGATGCCGATAAACTCGGCGGAGTCCGCATTGCGACCGCTGGCGACGCGGCTGACGGAAATATGGACTTCACCACGCTCGACGGCCAAACCCGAAAATTGTTGCCGGAAGACCTGTTAATCTGGGGTTCGGCACAGAAATCAAAACAATACCGTCCCGTCGCCTTGGCGGGCGTGATGGGCGGACTCGAAACGGAAGTTACGGAATCCACCGTGAAATTGCTCCTTGAATCGGCCAACTTCAAGGCCTCCCGCGTCCGCCGCACCGCCGGTCGGCTCGACTTGCGAACCGATGCGTCGCAGCGTTACGAAAAATCGCAGCCGCCGTCCAATGTCAAAGTCGGCATTGCCCGGATTCTCAAGTTAATCGAAGACTCGGGAGCGGAATTGAAGGTTTTGAGCCGATTCTCCGTAGACGGCGATTTGCAGGATGCTGTCCGATACATCGACATTCCGGCAGGCCGCCTGGAACAACTTGCCGGTATAACGCTCCCAGCGAAAAAAGTTACGCAGATTTTGGAATCGCTTGGTTTTACCGTTGAAAGGAAAAAAGATGAAACGCTTAATGTGGGTGTTCCTGCTTTTAGGAGTCAAAAAGATATTTCGATCCCCGAGGACATTCTTGAAGAGGTTCTTCGTGTATTTGGCTTCGATAATATCCCGCCGGTGATGCCTGCGGTGCCGATGAAACCGCTCCACGTCGAAAAACACCTCAAATTGGAGCACAAAATCCGCCGGGTGCTCTCGGCCTCGCATCAGTTCCTTGAGGTGCATAACTATATTTGGTACAACGACAACTGGCTGAAAAAAATTGGTTACGAGCCGTTGGACACGCTGGTTCTGAAAAACCCGACGTCGCCGGAAACAAGTCGATTGCGGACGTCGCTGCTTCCGAACCTGTTGGCATTGATCCCGAAAAATCGTCCATTTCGCGAGTCGTTCCGATTATTTGAAGTCGGTCGGATATTTCCGGTGCCGAACGAGAAGGCGTATTTTGAGGCAACACGCCTTGCGGGCATTGCATTTCAGCGTTCGGGTTCGTTGGAAGATTATTATCTTTCGGTCAAGTCGGCAGTTGAAGACGTGTTGACGGCGTGCGGGGTGCCTCGTATAAAAGAGCCGGGGATGGAGCGGTACGCCACGCAATCCCAGGAATCCGGGAACTGCGATCAGTCTGCTCTCTTCGTTCCGGGCTCTTTTGTGCGTGTCGTTGGCTCCGGCGGCGAAACGTTCGGCTCCGTAGGCATTCTCGACAAAAATATGACTGCCAAGGTGTGCAAAGAGGGTGGGCAAATCGTTTGGTTTGACCTGGATTTGGACAAAATTGCCAAACTGGGTTCGCTTGATCCTGCATTAACATTTGAGGAGCCGCCGCGTTATCCGCTTTCCTGGCAGGACTTTTCGCTGCTTTGGAACATCGACGACGGCTTTGATGAACTCGAGGCGTTTTTGGACCAATTTGTCCATCCGTTGTTGATTCGCCGGGAGTTTTTGGTATCCTATCGCGGCAAAGGCTTGGAGCAGGGCGTGGCGTGTTATTCATTTCGATTTTGGATAGGTTCGGCGGAACACACGCTTTCCGGCGAGGAAATCGAAGCGTTTCATCAACAGTTTTTGACGTATATCAAGGGCAAAAATGTGTCCTTGAGAATGTAGAAGGAGATAAAATTATATGAAATGGGAACCACAATATACCGATATAACCGTCTTATTGATTCGAGAAGGAATCAAGGCCTGCGACGTTGCAGCGACTTTTTCTTCCGATTCCGCCACGGTCAGTAAATTATTGCAAACACTCGGGTTAAGCGTGATGAAATTAAAAAACATGCCCCCGATGCCGCAGGAACAACGGCGTAAAATAATAAACGACTTTTGTGAAAAACCTGTACACAAAAAACGGCTTTGTTCGATATTGGATTTATACAATATGCGTTTTGAGGATTTCATCGCGCAGCCTAATGTTAGAATTTCCAAGCATCCTAAATCCGTAAACAACTATCCTGATTTTGTGATTATGTTAATTCGGGATGGTGTAGGTGTGCGACACGTTGCCGAGATTCTCTCCGTCAACGCAGGCGATATTCGAAAATTTGTGTTATCCCGAGGCTTTAGCGTGATGGCATTGCGAAACATGCCGACCGTACCGCAGGCTGACCGCCATAGACTTATTCAGGAATTTTGCACGATCAAACCGAATGCCAAACGGGTCATTGCGTTTTTGAAGCATTATAACATCGAGTTAGAAGGCTTGCTCGCATTGCCTTTTAGAAAACACTTAGAATCCGTGCATGGCAGCACGATGTACAATAGACGGGCACTCGATGCCCGCAACACGGAGATGTTTGAATTACGTCGGAAAGGCGACACATTGGAATCCATTGCTCAGCGTTATGGAATCACTCGTGAGCGTGTTCGGCAAATCATCAAGCGTCGCAATAAAACGTCGGACAATCCGATTGATATTCAGGCAATCAACATGCGGAATCGTCGTTTGCCGTCGCCGGAAATAATGCAATTACGCAAGCAAATTGTCGAACTTTGCAGGGTTGGTAAGACGGCCCGACAGATTGCGGACTCGCTTAATGTTGAAAAAAGGTACATATATGAATGTGTTCGCAAGCACAACAAGGCGGTGAAACCTTCGTTGCGGATACCTCTTCCGGATTAGGCAATTTGCTTGGCGATCATATACACAAAACGCCAATTCATGCGTATGATAGAGAAATCATAGGCATGAATCGTCGTTTTGTGCACATGAATGCAAAATGATCGCTAATGATTTGGCAGGTAATCATCATTGACGAGGCACTTTTTTACACTTCTATATTTTTCCAATATGTAGTTGTCCAGGAAAGCCTTTGTGTGTTCCGGCTTGTGCGAATGTTAAACGCTTCCCACACGCATTTCCTCTTGATTTCGCCGCGAAAATGAGGTACTATCATCAATACTCGTTCCCACATAGGAGGATACCATGCGCCACGCCGCGACCGTCTTGATTGCTTGCTATGCAATACTTTTGGGAATTGCCACAACAGCACAATCCCCACAACAACTCGAAACAGCGGCAGACATTGCCGCTACTTACTTTCAAACAGGCCAATCCGAATCCGCTTGGGAAACCTTGAAAAAAATTGATGCCGATCTTCTCTTCGCCGAACATTCAAATATTGCGGCAGTAATCCGCCTCATGCCCGATACAAACGAAAAACTTGAAAATGCAGAACGTTTCCGAAAATTGATAGATGCCGTTCAATCGCCGCAAAAAAAAGCGATGATGTTGATGAGTTTGCTTGATTTGTATATCGAACGCGCCATCGTTCCCGAACCGCTTAAATCTGAATTCAAGAAAAAACGTCAGGAAACTTTGGAAGAAACGGCAACGTTTTTGCTTACTCTACCAGACAGCGCAAGCAAGGTTCAACAATTACATCGAGTCCGCAGATACTATCAAAATTATGGTCAAGATGCCAAATCGCAAGCCCTTTATGCCGACATTCTTACGGCCATCGAAAACATTGAAGATGTCCAGCAACAATTCTTTCTCTATGCCGACTTGTTTCGCATGGAACCGCAAGATACGGTCGAGTTTTTAGAGAAAATGCATGTCATTGCGGAGCAAGCAAACCGGGCAGATTTTTGGCGGACTCTCTTTTCCTCCTATGCCAGTTTGTTTTCGACTTATTCGGGTTCGTTGCGTCCCAATCAACCGGATGCCTTCGAAATTTTTGAAAAGATGCAAATCGCTTTGGAGCGAATGGAACAAATACTAAAAGTAGAAGGATTCGCTGATGGACTTCGCCAAACACGCTATCAGGAATACCACGAAACTCTTTTCCCGTTATATGCGAACATCTACCATACCCACGCAGGTCAACCGGAGATGCGTCAGAAAATCCTTGCAGCCATTGAACGCATCGAAAATGCCAGCCAGCAATTCCGAATCTACGAAACATTGTTTCGGGCGGATCAATCGGATTCAGTCGAAATCTTCGAAAGGATGCGGCAGATTGCGGAAGAAACGAACAGCCATTGGAATACACTTTTGGCGTACGAACGCCGTTTGCCCATCCAACCGGATATGGTGTTGAAAGGACATATCGCACCGATCAGGACGGTACAGTTCTCGCCGGATGATACAAAAATCGTAACAGCGAGCCGCGATGGCACTGCCCGAATTTGGGATGCGGAATCAGGAAAACTACTGCACGAGTTAAGGGTGCATGCACACGATCCGCAGGGAGCAATTACTCCATCGCATCCCGACCTGCGGTCTGCCGACTTTTCGCCGGACGGGCGACGCATTTTAACAAGAGATTATGGCGGCGTACTCCAAATTTGGGATGTCGAATCGGGAGAACAACTAAAAATGTTTAGGCCTGAAAACTACGGACTGGCCAGTTTTGCCGTTTTTTCTCGCGATGGGAAGAAAATTGTTACTTGTGGCAGTGGGGTGGACATTTGGGATGCTGAATATGGCCAACGCTTGCATAGGCTTGAATCGCAGTTTATCAGTTCAACTCGTGCGGCAGCCTTTTCGCCAGATGGACGGACAGTTGTTACTGCGGATCTGGCCGGAACCGCTACTTTTTGGGAGACTGCTTCGGGAAGAGCACAACAAAAAAAGATCGAGGGACACCAAGCGTATCTTCGTTCTGTTGCTTTTTCGCCCGACGGAAAGAAAATTGTTACAGCAAGTGCTGACGATACTGCGAGAATTTGGGATGCGGATTCACGAGAACAATTACATCAACTGGGCGAGTCGGTAAGCAATCAATATGCTGCTTTTTGCCCGGATGGCAAAAAAATAATCACAACGGGCCATCGTGGAACTGCTACAATATGGGATAGCGTGTCGGGAAACGAGTTGTATGTATTGGATAACGGTTCCGACAGTGGCTCTATCACTCACACGGCATTTTCTTTTGATGGGAGCAAATTACTTACGGCAACTGCTGGCATTGTAAGCATTTGGGACATGGAATCTGGAAACGAATTGCAGAGGTTTGTCGCTGAAGGCGTGAGGGCGGAGGGAACGCGGGTCGTTGGTTCTATTGCGACGGCTGCTCTTTCGCGTGATGGCAGGAAAGTTGTTTTGGCCGGTACGGACGACGTTGTACGCATTTGGCGTCTAGAACGTGTTTCAAATTGATCAAGACATTTTTTTGTCATCTCGGCGCAGGCCGGGATCCAGACATTGCGTGCGATACCGATTCCTCTGGGTTCCGGCTTTCGCCGGAATGACGGAAACGCATCCAGGGCAATTTGAAACACACTCTAGAACGTGTTTCAATTGATATGGACTTTTTAATTTTCCGATTCCGGCAGTCCCAGCGGCGTCAAATCCTTAAAAAAGACCGTCCGCGGCGGCTTGACCGTTGCATCCAAAACGGCTTCCGCTCGGCTTAACATCGGCACGCCCTCAAAAAATGCAATCGCCTGCAACCGATACACATCGCCGCCCGTCGTCAAACGACGCAACAACATCTCCATCAAGTCCGCGTCGACAATTCCCTCCGCAAGAAGCCAAACAGTATGACGCTGCGATGGATCGTCCAGCCGACGCTGATTCAAAATTGCCGTTACCAAGTCCGGCGTCAATTCAGGCACCGCCTCAAGCACCAAACGAGATGCCTCATTGACGTTAATCCGACCGCGAAGCACAACCGCGGCATCCGTCGTCGTTTCATCCAAAAGCCGTAAAAACCGTTCGTACCGTACAGGCTCCACGCACGAAAAAGGACTCGTCCGCGTTTCCGAATCCAACGTCACTTCGGCATCCAACAGGTCAAGCGGACTGTTTATGGTTCCGTTCGCATTCCGCCAAGCCAGGATAAATTGGATGCTCTCTTCATCAAGCAGGTGCAGGCGGAGTTGCGATTCCAAAAATGCCAAGTTGGCCTCATTCAAAAAAACACGGACGGTGCCGTTTGCATTCACCAATTTTTCGGCACTGTACGGCGTGAGGTAAAATTGCCAGGCCGTTGCCGCAACGCTTTCCGGCTGGCCAAACGGCTCTAGCGACGGCTCTAAAGGCGTAAAAAGATTCGCAAAATTGTCGGGAGAATCGGAACTTCGCTGCAATGTTTCAAGGTCAGCACCGAATGCCAGGTACGGATCGTCGCCGAAGAGCATTGTTCGTTCGACATCGCGAATCAGCAGCAATTCTTCCAGGGCGACCGGGACGGCATTGCGTGCCCGATAGGTCTGTTGCCGTTGCTGATACCAGGCGGACTCGGCTCCCAGCGGTCGGGCAACGTCATCGGCATCGAGCCAATCGAGAATGGAATCAACGATGGTCGGGGTGATGCCGGGTAACTGTTGCAGGGCTTGGGCGCCTTGACCGGGCGATTCGGTTTCCCATTCGAGAATGGTTTCGAGGCTGATTTTTGCGGATTCTCGGGTCAATCCGAAGCGGATGCCGCGTAGTTGGTCTTGCTCAATATGCGGCGAAAACACGGTAAACCGGCCGGGGCCGAAGTCGGCGGGCAACAGAGCGGCGGGAACGACGATGATGCTGCAAAAGCGTTCGGGATTATCGAGCAGATTGGGCCGGTCGGCCTGGTCGATTGCTTTGGCGGCGGAGTCGATCCCGGATTGCAGGATTTGCACCAACTGGGCGGATTGACCGTTTTGGACGACGGTTTTATGCTCAATGGTTGACAGCCCGAGCAGTCCCAGCGAAAGCAGGGCAAATAATGCGATGGTTAGGACGATGAAAAGCAGAAGCATGGCCAAGGGGAATTATACCAAAACAGGGGCGGCAGAGCAGCACAGGGCCAGGTTGCAAGCCGTCCGGCTGGACTCCGACGTTGGACTCCGGCTTACGCTGGAATGCCGGCGTCGGAATGCCGGTTTTCTGTCCAAAATTGAACACGTTCCCTAAATTTTGCCTTTCTCTTTCAGGCAGTCGATGACTTCCTGGGCGAGTTGCTCCGGCGTTTTCGAGCCGCCTTCGAGCACCAATTCGGGATTCGCCGGGGCTTCGTAGGGATCATCAATTCCCGTAAAACCCTTCAGTTCGCCCGCTCTTGCTTTTTTATACAATCCCTTCGGATCACGCTGCTCGCACACTTCAATCGGCGTGTCCACGAAAATTTCGATGAAATCGCCTTCCGGCAACAATTTGCGAACCCGGTCCCTATCAATCCGATAAGGACTAATGAATGCCGTCAGCGCAACGAGGCCGGCTTCGGTCAACAATTTCGCAACTGCTCCGACACGGCGGATGTTTTCTTCTCTATCTTGGGCGGAAAATCCGAGTCCAAAGCGTTTGGAGAATTCTTCGTCGTGAATTTCTTTGAGCATCGCCGCACCGGCATTGAGGCCGTGGCGAACGTTGTCGCCGTCGAGGACGAAACTGTGTTTGCCCATTTTGTGGAGCATTTGATCGACGATATTGGCAACGGTACTTTTCCCGCTTGCACTTAAACCGGTAAACCAAAGAACGCATCCTTTGTTTCCGTTGAGGGTTTCTTTTTCCTGTCGAGTAACGGCATGTTCATGCCAATAGACATCTGCGTCGGACATTGCTTGTTCGTATGAATATAAGGTTGCCGTGTATTTTCGCAGAATTGGGCCGGTTGGCAAGAGGGCACATTGTGAGGGCTAGGAAGCATTTCGATTTGCTCTGGACAAAAAATCGTCCTTCCGGCGCAAGCCGGGAACCAGACATTGCGTGCGACGCCGGTCCCCCTGGATTCCGGCGTGCGCCGGAATGACGGAAGCGATTCCTGACCAATTTGAAATCCGCTATAATGTTCTTCAATGCACGGCCCGACAACGCTCCCGGTTAATTCCCCATGAAACACGCCCATCTTTACCTACTCATCGCATTTTGCCTAAACAGCGTTGTGCCGGCTGCCGAACCCTTCCATTTCGCGGAAAATGACCAAAAACAACTGACACTCACGGAAGGAACGTTGCCGATTTTGACCTACCAATTCGATGCCATCGAACACGAAAATGTTCCGCCGCGCGACCGACGGCGAACCGCCGGTTGCTATGTCCATCCCCTGCATGGCCTCAACGGCGAAATCCTCACGGACAACGCTCCCGCCGACCATTATCACCATCACGGCGTGTTTTGGACTTGGCCGCACGTCGGCGTCCATGAGCCCGATGGCAGCACCACGCATTACGACCTTTGGACGAGCGATACGGCACTAAAACAGCATTTTGTCCGCTGGATTGACCGAACCATTTCGGATGAATCGGCAACGTTTGCCGTCGAAAACGGTTGGTTCGTCGGCGATCCGCAAAACGGCAACAAAATTATGACCGAACGGGTGAAAATTATTGTCCATCGCATTCAAACCGTCGGCGATGTGCGTAGCCGAGCGGTCGATTTTGAGTTTCGATGGCAGCCGACCGACAAGCCGATTACGCTTCGCGGCAGTGCGGGCAAGAGTTACGGCGGCTTTACGGTGCGTTTCAGGCCGGTCGTTCCTGATGGAAAAAGTCTGGCCGAACCGAGCGAGGTGAATAAAATTACCGTGCCATCGGGCATTGCACCGGGCGATTTGGAGGAAACGCCGTTGGCCTGGGCGGGATACACATCGGCATTTGGCTCGCTCGACGGAGAAAAGCGTCTGAGCGGAGCGGTAATTTTTGTGCCGCCGACGCATCCAAACTTTCCGCCGACGTGGTTAACGCGGTACTATGGTCCGTTGTGTGTTGGTTGGCCGGGCGTGGATGGCCGCACATTTCAGCCGGGCGAAAAAATCAAATTGCGGTATCGGATTTGGATTCATGACGGAGCGGTAACGCTGCCGCAGATTGAGAAAGCGTACGGGGAATACGTTCGTTAGCGGTTGTAATCTTCCGTTTGCCCTCCCGTTTATGCTATAATACCGGGCATGTTATCAAAAGACGATTGGCTCCGCCTCAAACGACTCGGATTCTCCGACCAACGACTCGCAGAAATTCTTAATACAACCGAAAAAGCCGTCAGAACAGAACGCACCGCACTCGGTGTTACGCCCGTTCGGAAAATGGTCGATACCTGTGCCGGTATGTTTCCCGCCGTACTGCCCTACTACTACTCGACCTACGGCGAAGAAGACGAACCAAGTCCATCCGACGACCGAAAAGCCGTCCTGATTCTCGGCGGAGGACCCAACCGAATCGGACAGGGACTCGAATTCGATTATTGCTGTTGCCACGCGGCATTCACCGCAAAAAAATTAGGCTACCGGACGGTCATGATGAACTGCAATCCCGAAACCGTCTCGACCGATTATGACACCTCGGATGTCCTTTACTTTGAGCCGCTGACGCTTGAAGATGTGTTGGCCGTAATCGCTCACGAAAATCCCATCGGCGTCGTGTTGCAATTCGGCGGACAAACACCCCTCAACTTGGCAAATGCGTTGGCCGACGAAGGCGTGCCGATTTTGGGAACCGATGTTACTGCAATCGCTCTTGCCGAAGACCGGCGATTGTTCGGCGAAATGTTGCAGGAACTCGATATTCGGCAATCGGAAGGCGCGACCGCGACCGCATTGGAAGACGCACTGAGCGCGGCAGAGCGAATCGGCTATCCCGTGCTGATGCGCCCGAGTTTCGTGCTCGGCGGAGCCAAAATGGAAATTATTTTCGACTCCGACGACCTGAAATTATACTGGGATGCCCTGCTCAAATACTCACGGCAAGCCGACTTAACGATTGATGAAAACCGGCCTATTCTCATTGACCGATTCCTTGAAGATGCGATCGAAGTCGATGTCGATGCCGTATCGGACGGCAAAACGGTGTTGGTCGCGGCGGTGATGGAACACATCGAAGAGGCGGGTATTCACAGCGGCGACTCGGCGTGTTCGTTGCCGCCGCAATCCCTTACACCGCAAATTATTAGGCAATTAGAATCGGCAACGAAAAAGATTGCGTTGAAAATGAACGTCGTCGGTTTGCTCAATATCCAATTCGCGATTAAAAACAATCTGGTTTACGTTTTGGAAGTGAATCCTCGGGCGAGCCGAACGATTCCGTTTGTCAGCAAGACGATCGGGGAGCCGTTGGCGAGTATTGCGATGCGGGTGATGCTTGGGGAAAAGTTGTCGGAAATCTATGCGGAAAAACCTTTTAAGTCTTGGCAGGATATTCGGCATGTAGCAGTGAAGGAGTCGGTTTTCCCGTGGTCGCGTTTTCCTGGCGTGGACACGCGGTTGGGGCCGGAAATGAAATCGACGGGCGAGGTGATGGGCATTGCGGAGACATTTGGGGAGGCGTTTGCGAAGGGCGAGCAGGGGACGGGCGTGCCGGTGCCGATTGAGGGAAATGTCTTTATTTCGGTGAAGGAATCGGACAAGCCGTTCGTTGGCGAATTGGCCAGGGAACTCATCAAACTTGGTTTCAATGTCATTACGACGAGGGGGACGGGCGCGGTGTTGTCGAGTATGGGTTTTGAAGTGGAGACGGTCTCGCGGATAGCGACGGGGGAACGGCCTAACATCTTGGATCGTATGATCGACGGCAAGGTGCAATGGATAATAAACACGCCGTCGGGCAAGAATCCGCATCGCGATGAGGTCTCGATTCGCACGACGGCGAATCGTTTGGGCATTCCGTTGGTAACGACGATCCGTGGGGCGAAGGCGTTTGTGGAGGCGATCCAATTTCAGCGGGGGACGGTCGGCGTGAACGTGAAGGCGATACAGGATTATTTGTGAGAGCACGGAGCCCGCGGCGTGCAGAGTCCCCCAAGAAAACGCAAGCGGCAACGCCCCCGTTGACTCGATGCCCTTTTGCCGTATAATTCCAACACGCTTTCGTCAGAGGTGCGGTCGGGTATTTTTGAATAACAACAGAGGACGATAACAATGGCGCGAATGCCCAAACGAGTCAAACATCGAAAAATCCAAAGAGGTCGCATAAAAGGTGAAGCGACCCGAGGAAACGATGTTGTTTTTGGAGATTTTGGACTACAAACCCTTCAAGGCGGCTGGATAAGTGCAGCAACCATCGAAGCCGGCCGTATTGCGGCCCAGCAATATCTGCGGTCGGAAGGGAAATTGTATATCCGTATGTTTCCGCACAAATCCGTAACCTCGATCCCCCTCGAAACCCGGATGGGTAAGGGTAAAGGCGAACCCGATTACTGGGCCGCCGTCGTAAAACCCGGTACGGTAATGTACGAAATTTCCGGCGTGCCCGAAGAAACCGCAAAATTGTGTTTTAATCGGCTTGCACACAAAATGCCCGTCAAATGCCGGTTTGTTAAACGCAAAACTATGTAACAAACGACCTATGAGCATCACAAAAATTGCCGAATTACGAGATATGAGCGTTGACCAACTTGAGGCAACGCTGAAGGAAGCCAAGGAGAAGTTGTTTCATCTTCGCTTGCAAGCGAGGATGGAGCGTCTGGACTCGCCGAGCGAACTGAAAAAGAACAAACGGCTTATTGCGAGGATATTGACGCTCAAGTCGTTGCGCAAATTGGGGAAAGAAACCATCGTATAAACCAAGACACGGAATAAGGAACAAAATTGCAATGCCCAAACGAGTTGTGATTGGAGTCGTCAAGAGCGACAAGATGAATAAGACGCGTCGAGTCGAGATTTCTCGGCTGGTCAAGTATCCGAAGTACGGCAAATACGTGAAACGCCGTACGGTGTGTTACGTGCACGATGAGAACAACGAGTCGGTAACGGGCGATACGGTAGAGATTATTGAAAGCCGACCGATGTCGCGTCTGAAACGCTGGCAGTTGGTAAAAATCGTGTCCAAAGGCAACATTATTGACGTTGCAGCCCTTCGCGCTGCCGCGAAAGAGAGCGGCGGGGTTTAGGTGTTTCTCTAACTTTTTTTCGGTTGTGCGAAAGCGGGCGCGTATATTGCGCAAGAGCGGTGGCATTGGCCCGTCGGTTATTTAGTGCCGGATTTCGGGGTGCTAGGGCATCTTCAGAGTTGGCCTGGACGACCTTCCGTCATTCCGGCGAAAGCCGGAACCCAGAGGAACCGGCATCGCACGCAATGCCTGGATTCCGGCTTTCACTGGAATGGCGATGTTTTGTCCAAAGCAAAAATGAATACGCTCTAGCGTCTTTTGTTCTTACGCGGAGTACATACCTGACTTACATTACGGGTTCTGGCCTTGACAAAAGCGGGGAAATCCGCTAAAAATATCATCGTCATTAGACTTGTTCGACTAACGCAAAAGAAAGGCCAACAAAGAATGGTGGATGAGATTTTGAATAAAATTCGCAGAAAGTTAATTCTCGTCGATGATAGCAAATTTAGCCTAATGATGGGAGAACAAAGACTCCAAGATGTTTACGACGTGTATACTGCGATTTCCGCCGAGGAAATGTTCGATACGCTTGATGTGATTCTCCCGGATGTGATCTTGCTGGACGTCAATATGCCGCACCTTGACGGCTATGAGACCATTGTGAAGTTAAAGGCCGATGTGAGATATGAGGACATTCCCGTCATCTTTGTTACAGGCAAGAGCGACGAAAACAGTATGATTCGCGGTCTTTCTCTCGGAGCCGCTGACTATATCACGAAGCCTTTTTCTGCATCCTATTTGCATGAACGCATTGAGACTCTGCTCAATCCTGACTATCAGGAAAAACTGCAAAACGAGGCTGCGACACTGAACAAGAAGAATGTGGACAAGCCGTGCGTGCTTGCCATTGACGATGTGCCGTACATGTTACGGTCTATTCAGCATGCTCTGCGGGATAAGTTTAATGTGTATACCTTATCGAAGCCGGAGATGTTAGAAAAATGTCTGGAAAGGATGACAGTGCTTCCCAAATTGTTTTTGTTGGATTACAACATGCCGTTAATTAACGGATTCGACTTGTTTCTTCAGATACGTAGTTTGCCTGCTCATAAGCAGACGCCGATTGTTTTTTTAACGTCTGAGGCCACGATGGACAAGGTTCAGGAGGCCATCAATCTTGGAGCCAGCGATTTTATGGTAAAACCTTTTGATGCAAATGTGTTGCGTACAAAGATTACGAAGCATATTAGGGCCGTGATGTGATTGCGGGCACGCGATAACTGACGCTGCGGGCTCTGTAAACATCACTCCGTGCTCGTTACCCGGCAAAGACGTTGACAATTCCGCCGTAATCGGACAAAATTACTCCTTATGCCAAAACGCACCGATATTAAAAAAATTGCCATCATTGGAGCAGGTCCCATTATCATCGGACAAGCCTGCGAATTCGATTACTCCGGTACCCAAGCCGTCAAAGCCCTCCGCGAAGAAGGCTACGAAGTCGTTCTCATCAATTCCAATCCCGCTACCATTATGACCGATCCCATCCAATTCGATACCGTTGGAGCGGATCAAACCTATATCGAACCCATTACGCCAGAACACGTCATCGCCGTCCTCAAAAAAGAACGCCCCGATGCCCTGTTGCCGACGCTCGGAGGACAAACCGCTCTCAATACCGCTATGAAAGTTGCCGAAACCGGTATCCTCGAAGAACTCGGTATCGAAATGCTCGTTGCCAATAAAGATGTCATCGAACGCGCCGAAAACCGAGAAATCTTCCGCGAAACAATGCGAAAAGCCGGTATCGACCTGCCGAGAAGCGAAAATGTACGCAGTTTGGAAGAAGCCAAAGCCGTCATTGGCAAAATCGGGCTTCCCTGCGTCATTCGGCCTGCTTTTACGCTCGGCGGAACCGGCGGCGGTATTGCCTATAACAGAGAAGAATACGAGCGCATCGTCTCCGGCGGACTCGCTGCCAGTATGATTCACGAGGTCCTTATCGAAGAATCTCTCATCGGTTGGAAAGAACTCGAAATGGAAATGATGCGGGACAAAAACGATAATGTCATCGTCGTGTGCGCCATCGAAAATTTCGACCCGATGGGCGTACACACCGGCGATTCGATTGCCGTCGCGCCGATTTTTACGATGACCGACAAGGAATATCAACGAATGCGGGACGATTCGCTGAAAATCATTCGTGCGATTGGAATCGAAACCGGGGGCTGCAACATTCAATTTGCCCAGTGTCCGAAGACGGGCAGGCTTGTCGTGATTGAGATGAATCCCCGCGTCAGCCGCAGTTCCGCTCTTGCCTCTAAAGCGACGGGCTTTCCGATCGCCAAAGTTGCCGCCAAGGTTGCCGTCGGATATACGCTTGACGAACTCTGCAATGACATTACGCAGACCAGCAATATGTGTTTTGAGCCTGCAATCGACTACTGTGTGGTCAAGATACCGCGATTTGCTTTTGAGAAATTTCCAGAGGGCAATGAGACGCTTTCGGTGCAGATGAAGTCTGTTGGCGAAGCGATGGGCATTGGCCGAACATTTAAGGAGGCGTTGCATAAGACGTTGCGTTCGATGGAGAATCGGCGATTTGGGTTGTTTAGTATTGATGATCCGCCAACGACGCTAGATGAGTTGTATCATAAGGTTACAGTGCCGACGCGAGATCGTTTGTTTCAGGTGGCGATGGCATTCAAGTTGGGCAGTGATGTGGAGACGTTGTATGGTCTGACGGGCATTGATCCGTGGTTTTTGGAGCAGGTTGCGGAACTTGTGCAGGCGGAGGTTGCGTTGGCCGCATTTGCGGAGTCTGTGGCGTAGGCAGAGAAAGGGGCCGGAGGTGTTGCGTGCGTTCGGCAAAAGCAGGGAAAAGGGCTGCTGCCGAGCCGGACGGCCAAAACGAGTGTAAGGGATTATTCGGCTCTGTGGAGGGGTGGATTTTTGGGGTATCCCCCCTTGCAAAAGAGTGGCAGTCAGGGTTAAATGGGGACATTGTTTTTTTGGAGTTGCACCCCTAGCTCAATTGGATAGAGCATCGGTCTACGGAACCGAAGGTTACTGGTTCGAGTCCAGTGGGGTGTAGTGTGCATGGAGTTCTGCCGGAGGGGAGCAACGTTTCGCAACCGGCAAACAGTTTCTAGCCTGCGCAAATGGGCGGTGGGGATTCTTGATCCCCGCCCCATCGCCCACTTTTCTTTTCCCCCTTCGGGGAAGGAGGTGCGTTATGAGTAGCACCGCCGTTCGAACCTCCCACGTCGGCGAACGCATCCTTGAAAAACTGGCCGAGTTTTGCCGACCGATGCAACTGTGCGAAATCGTCCGTGCCGTCGGATGCAACCGCTCGCACTGCTCCAATTTGCTCAAGCAATTCGTCGAGCACGGCCTCATCGTCCGCCTCGACGAACTCGGCAAGGTGCTCTTCCGCCTCGCATCCCAACCGGTACGGCCACCATCCCAAGATGCATGCTCACCATCCCAACCGGCATGGTCACCATCCCACCATGCATGCTCACCATCCCAAGATGCATGCTCACCAGCCCACCATGTATGGTCACCATCCCAAGATGCATGGTCAGACGCCCTTCAATCCGTCGATTCCAGCCTCAAATCCATCGCCCGGACGCTGGAATCGGCATTTTCGGCCTGGACAGAGGCGGCCAGGGAGGCGGGCGACGCAGTCGGGAGCCTTATCTCTCCGGCCCCGACTGCCA